>Ga0247609_10000894_pt1 | contig 37990 bp, 24 predicted proteins | sample 172DNAGHGlowgp2_FD_193487 | JGI IMG/M metagenome (GOLD analysis project Ga0247609, IMG submission 193487) | Sheep rumen microbial communities from Palmerston North, Manawatu-Wanganui, New Zealand - 1728 DNA GHGlow gp2 | ecosystem: Host-associated > Mammals > Digestive system > Stomach > Rumen ... | reverse complement strand
ATACGGTAAATCTTAGGAACCTGTTTGTGGAAATGCCCGACACGGTTATTCCCTATCTTTCAAGAAACAACCGGCTTGACTTTGTTGACTTTATGGATTCCAACATGAAGGCAGAGGTGACCAATGCCCTTGGCGGTAAAAGTGTGATGACAGCCCTTGCAGATGATTCTATCTCCATCAGTCTGAGCGAGGCTACCAAAGTTGACTTGCTTCTGCTTACGGTTGCAGAGCCTGTTGACAGCACAAAGCAGGTTATCTGTCTTATACAGACGGTAGGCCCCCGTGACGGCTATCAGGAGAGTGTCGTTACGTACTATTCCCTGAAGTGGCAACCGCTCAGTTATGTACCAAAACTGTCTGTTACAGACCAGAAGCGAATTTCTGGTTTAACGAAAACGTCAAGTATTCTTAAAATGTACAGCGAAAAACTTAATAAACTATAAATACCGCAATCAAATTACAGGAAAACTCATTGCAATAGAATATTTTTTTGTATTTTTGCAGTGTGTTTTTCATGGTATTAGATTATTAAGGTTAATTGAGTAAACCAATTGTCGTGATGACAAGACAGTTTACCGCCTTATTCGTGTTCATTGATATAACACGATGAAAGGACTTAAAAGGAGAGCCTGTGAAGGTTCTCCTTTTTTTGATTTTTTTTATCCATTTCTTGTGAGAACGATTTTTTTGCTGTAACTTTGCAGCCGATTTGCAACACGGACACTTATTATTGAATCTGCTTTATGTGTGGAATAGTTGGATATATTGGCAATAAAGAGGCCTTTCCCATACTGATAAAAGGTCTTCGCCGCCTTGAATATCGTGGTTACGATAGTGCTGGTGTCGCCATGATTGGCAACGATAGCGAACTGAATGTATATAAAGCAAAGGGAAAGGTTGACAATCTTTGTGAATACTGTGCCGACAAGGATGTCAGCGGAAGCATTGGCATCGCCCACACACGCTGGGCCACTCATGGCGAACCGTCTGCACGAAATGCCCATCCCCACTATTCGGAGAGCCATAACCTGGCCATCATCCATAACGGTATTATTGAGAACTACGCCGAGATAAAGGAAAAGCTGATAGCCAAAGGTGTGCATTTTACATCGGACACAGATACCGAGGTGCTTGTTCAGCTGGTAGAGTATATCATGAACCGCAAGCAGCTCGACCTGCTGTCAGCCGTTCAGGTGGCCTTGTATCAGGTGATAGGAGCATACGCCATTGCCATCATCGACAAGCGTGACCCTGACCAGATTATTGCTGCCCGCAAGCAGAGTCCGCTGGTGGTGGGAATCGGGCACGATGAGTTTTTCATTGCCTCAGACGCCAGCCCCATCGTGGAATATACCGACAAGGTGGTGTATCTGGAAGACGGCAACATTGCCGTCATCCGCCGTGGCGAGGAACTGAAGGTGGTGAGCATACTCAATGAGCAGCAGGAACTGCATGTGAAGACCGTCGACATAGACCTTGGACAGATTGAGAAGGGCGGCTATCCGCACTACATGCTCAAGGAAATCTTCGAACAGCCCGAGTGCTTGACAAACTGCATGCGTGGCCGCGTCAATGTGGAAGCCGACCACGTGACCCTCTCCGCACTCATCGACCACCGCCGCCAGCTCATCAATGCCAAGCGCGTGGTGATTGTGGCATGCGGCACATCGTGGCATGCCGGACTCATTGGCAAGCAGATGATTGAGTCGCTGGTGAGAATTCCTGTAGAGGTAGAATATGCCAGCGAATTCCGATACCGCAATCCCGTTGTGGGCAAGGATGACGTCGTGGTGGCCATCTCGCAGAGCGGTGAAACCGCCGACACGCTGGCCGCCGTACAGCTGGCCAAGGAGAAAGGCGCTTTCATCTATGGCGTTTGTAATGCCATAGGCAGCAGTATACCACGTGCCACTGATACTGGCACCTATATCCATGTGGGGCCTGAGATTGGTGTGGCTTCTACAAAGGCTTTTACGGGGCAAGTAACAGTTCTCACCATGATGGCGCTGGCTATGGGTGAAGCCAAGGGTACTATTAGCCGTGATGACTATCTGCAGATAGTGAAAGGATTGAGTCAGATACCTGACAAAATCCGTGAAGTACTGAAGACAAACAACAAGGTGGCCGATTTGGCACGTACTTTTACCTATGCTCACAACTTCCTCTATCTGGGACGGGGATTTTCCTATCCTGTTGCCTTGGAGGGCGCGTTAAAGCTTAAAGAAATCAGTTACATCCATGCCGAGGGCTATCCCGCAGCAGAGATGAAACACGGCCCCATCGCCCTGATCGACTCCGACATGCCTGTCGTGGTGATTGCCACCCACAACGCCATGTATGAGAAGGTGCTGTCCAACATTCAGGAAATCAAGGCGCGTCAAGGTAGAGTTATAGCCCTTGTCTCGAAAGGAGATGAGACGATTTCCAAGATCGCTGACGAGACCATTGAGCTGCCTGACGTAATGGAGTGTCTGGAGCCTCTGGTAGCCACTATCCCCCTACAGCTTTTAGCCTACCACGTTGCTGTTTGTAAAGGTAAGAATGTTGACCAGCCAAGAAACTTGGCTAAGTCGGTGACTGTTGAATAATCAAACAAGGGCGATTCGTTTTATAAACGTTTCGCTTTTTTTATAGAATACAAAACATGACAAAGAAAAAAGTAACACTCGTCTTGCAAGATGGAACAACGTTCCAAGGAGAGAGTTTCGGCTATGAAAAGCCGGTGGCCGGAGAGGTTGTGTTCAACACAGCCATGATGGGCTATCCAGAGTCGCTCACCGATCCGTCGTATGCCGGTCAGCTGTTGACGCTGACCTTCCCCTTAGTAGGTAATTATGGCGTGCCACCCTTTACTTTCGCCGCCGACGGCCTGCCTGTGTTCATGGAGAGCGACCGTATCTATGCCAAGGCTATCATTGTCAGCGACTATTCAGCAGAGTATAGTCATTGGAACGCTGTAGAGAGCCTAAGCCAGTGGCTAAAGCGTGAACAGGTGCCTGGGGTTACTGGCATTGACACCAGACAGCTGACAAAAGTGTTGCGTGAACACGGTGTCATGATGGGGCGCTTGGTGTTTGAAGGAGATGATACTCAAGTGCCAGACGAGGACTATGGTGCCATTAACTGGGTAGAGCGCGTCAGTTGCAAAGACGTCATCCACTATAACGAAGGGGCAGGACGCAAAGTCGTCCTTGTTGACTGCGGCGTGAAGGCTAACATTATCCGCTGTCTTGTCAATCGGGGGGTCGAGGTCGTTCGTGTACCCTGGAACTACGACTATACCGGCCTCGATTTCGACGGTCTTTTCCTGGCCAACGGCCCTGGCGATCCAGACAAGTGCGTAGATGCTGTTGACATACTGAAAAAACAAATGTCCATCAGTCGCAAACCTATCTGTGGCATTTGTATGGGTAACCAGTTGCTGGCAAAGGCAGGAGGTGCCACTGTCTACAAACTGAAGTATGGCCACCGCTCACATAACCAGCCTGTACGCGAAGTGGGCACTAACCGCTGCTACGTGACATCGCAGAACCACGGATATGCCGTTGATACTGCCTCGTTGGGCAGTGACTGGCGTGAATTGTTTGTCAACATGAACGACGGCTCCAACGAGGGTATACGCCACCAGACGAATCCCTGGTTCTCCAGCCAGTTCCATCCTGAGGCCTGCTCCGGCCCCGTTGATACCGAATTTATGTTTGACCGTTTTATTGAAGCATTGTAAAGAAGATGAAAGACCAGAATATCAAGAAAGTACTGCTGCTGGGTTCAGGTGCATTGAAAATTGGCGAAGCCGGTGAGTTCGACTATAGTGGGTCGCAGGCCTTGAAGGCCCTCCGCGAAGAGGGTGTCAGGACGTTGCTCATCAACCCCAATATTGCCACCGTGCAGACCAGCGAAGGCGTTGCCGATGAAATTTATTTCCTGCCTGTACAGCCCTATTTCGTTGAGAAGGTAATTGAGAAAGAACGTCCTGACGGCATTCTGCTGGCCTTCGGCGGACAGACGGCTCTGAACTGTGGTGTCGAACTCTACAAGAGCGGCGTCCTTGAGAAGTATGACGTCAAGGTGCTGGGCACGCCCGTTCAGGCTATCATGGACACGGAAGACCGTGAACTGTTCGTGAAGAAATTAGACGAGATTGGCGTGAAGACCATTAAGTCGCAGGCCTGCGACAATATAGCCTCAGCACGTCAGGCTGCCGCCGATTTGGGCTATCCTGTCATCATCCGTGCTGCCTATGCCCTGGGTGGTTTAGGCTCCGGCTTCTGCGATAATGAAACTGAGTTGGACGCTCTGTGTGAGAAAGCCTTTGCATTCTCACCGCAAGTGCTGGTGGAAAAATCGCTGAAGGGCTGGAAGGAGATAGAGTACGAGGTGGTTCGCGACCGCTACGACAACTGTATCACCGTCTGCAACATGGAGAACTTCGACCCTCTGGGCATCCATACCGGAGAGAGCATTGTCATTGCACCGTCGCAGACGCTGACAAATGCTGAATACCACAAACTGCGTGCCCTGGCCATCAAGATCATCCGTCATATCGGCATCGTGGGTGAGTGTAACGTGCAGTATGCCTTTGACCCGCAGTCAGAGGACTATCGCGTCATCGAGGTCAACGCCCGCCTGTCGCGCTCATCGGCGCTGGCCTCAAAGGCTACAGGCTATCCGCTGGCCTTCGTGGCTGCCAAACTGGGAATGGGCTATGGCTTGTTTGAACTGAAGAACTCTGTGACCAAGACCACCAGCGCCTTCTTTGAACCTGCCCTCGACTATGTGGTCTGTAAGATTCCACGCTGGGACTTGTCGAAGTTCCACGGCGTTGACAAGGAACTGGGCTCGTCGATGAAGTCGGTGGGCGAGGTGATGGCCATCGGACGTAACTTCGAGGAGGCTATCCAAAAAGGCCTGCGCATGATAGGACAGGGCATGCACGGCTTTGTCGAGAACAAAGAGCTGAAGATTGCCGATATCGACGCCGCGCTGCGTGAACCTACCGACAAGCGTATCTTCGTCATCTCAAAAGCCATGCACATGGCGGAATACGACATTGACAAGATTCATGAGTTGACAAAGATTGACCGCTGGTTCCTTGAGAAGCTGAAGCATATCATTGAGATTGACGAACGGCTGAAGAAGCAGAACATCAACACCCTGGAGCAGCACCTGTTGAGAGAGGCAAAGACCTATGGCTTTACTGATTTCCAGATAGCACGTGCTGTAGGCCTGGAAAGCGAGATTGGCAACATGCACAAGGCCCTGCTCCTGGTGCGCAACCGCCGCAAACAGATGGGAATACTGCCCGTTGTCAAGCAGATAGACACGCTGGCAGCAGAATATCCGGCTCAGACCAACTATCTTTACGTGACTTACTCAGGCAACAAGAGCGATATCCAGTTTGAGCACGACGGACGCAGCATTATCGTGCTGGGTAGCGGTGCCTACCGTATAGGCTCCAGCGTAGAGTTCGACTGGTGTGGCGTTCAGGCCTTGAACACCATTCGCAAAGAGGGCTGGCGCAGCATCATGATTAACTACAACCCGGAAACGGTCTCTACCGACTATGACATGTGCGACCGTCTGTGTTTTGACGAACTGACCTTTGAGCGTGTGCTCGATATCATTGACATGGAGATGCCCCACGGCGTCATCGTGTCCACCGGCGGACAGATTCCCAACAACCTGGCTGTCTATCTGGACGAGCAGCATGTGCCTATTCTCGGCACTTCGGCACAGGACATTGACGGGGCTGAGGACCGTGCCAAGTTCTCGCAGATGCTGAATGAACTGGGCGTCAATCAGCCGGAATGGTCGGCCCTGACAAGCATGGACGACATCGACAAGTTTGTCAATCGCGTCGGCTTCCCGGTCTTGGTGCGTCCCAGCTATGTGCTCTCAGGCGCCGCCATGAACGTCTGCTCCAACAAGGACGAACTCGAAAGGTTCCTTCAACTGGCTGCCAATGTCAGCGAGGACCATCCCGTTGTCGTTTCCAAATTCATTGAGCATGCCAAGGAGATAGAGATGGATGCCGTTGCTAAGGACGGCGAGATTCTGGCCTACGCCATCAGCGAGCATATTGAGTTTGCAGGCGTACACTCTGGCGATGCCACCATTCAGTTCCCGCCACAGAAACTCTACGTAGAGACCGTGCGCCGCATCAAGCGCATATCACGACAGATAGCTAAGGCCTTGCACATCAACGGACCGTTCAACATCCAGTTCATGGCACGCCAGAACGACATCCTGGTCATTGAGTGCAATCTGCGTGCCTCACGCTCGTTCCCCTTTGTCTCAAAGGTGCTGAAACTGAATCTCATAGAACTGGCCACAAAGGTGATGCTGGGCCTGCCAGTAGAGAAACCCTCGAAGAATCTCTTCGACCTCGACTATGTGGGCATCAAAGCCAGTCAGTTCTCGTTTAACCGCCTGCAGAAGGCCGACCCCGTGCTTGGAGTTGACATGGCATCGACAGGTGAGGTAGGGTGTATTGGCGACAATACGGATACAGCCTTGCTGAAGTCGATGCTCTCCGTGGGCTATCGCATTCCCAAGAAGACGGTGCTGCTGTCTACCGGCGGTGCCAAACAGAAGGCCGACATGCTGGATGCTGCCCGTATGCTGACAGACCACGGCTACGAGATCTATGCTACAGGCGGAACCTCGAAATACCTGACAGAGAACGGCATTGCCAATACGCTTGTCTATTGGCCGTCTGACCAAGGAACGCCACAGGCTCTCGACCTGTTGCATCAGCACCAGATAGACATGGTTGTCAATATTCCGAAGGATCTGACGACGCACGAACTGACCAATGGCTACAAGATTCGTCGTGCCGCCATTGACCTGAATGTCCCGCTGATAACCAATGCCCGACTGGCCGCTGCCTTTATCCACGCCTTCTGCACCGTTGGTATCAAAGGCATAGGTATCAAAGCATGGTCAGAGTACAAATAATTGCCGTGAAAAATTGAAAAAATGGTGCAATAATTTGGTAATTCCAAATTATTGCATTATTTTTGCATACTGAAACCAATAAACTTCTAATCGGATGAATGTTACTAACTCTTTAGAATCACAAATCAACCGTAGTGATTATAAGATATTGATTGTTGACGATGTGGTGAGCAACGTTCTGCTGCTGAAGATATTGCTTACCAACGAGAAATTCCAGGTTTGCACGGCAAACTGTGGAAATATGTGCGTGGAGCAGGCGAAGGCAGAAAAGCCCGATCTGATATTGCTCGACGTGATGATGCCCGACATCAGTGGCTTTGACACAGCGGTAATCCTGAAGAAAGACCCCGAACTGAAAGATATACCCATCATCTTCCTCACGGCGCTGAACTCGCCACAAGACCTGGTGAAGGGCTTCCAGGTGGGAGCCAGCGACTTCTTGTCGAAACCCTTCAACAAGGAGGAACTCGTCGTGCGCGTCATGCACCAGATTGCTCTTGTCGCTGCCAAGCGACTTATAGAAAAGCAGAACCGTGAACTGCTGGCCACCATCAGCAACCGCGACAAGATGTATTCTGTCATAGCTCATGACTTGCGCTCACCGATGGCCTCTATCCGCATGGTGCTCAACCTGGCTGCGGCTACCATCTCGCCTGAGGTGGTGGGGCCTGAGATATATGAACTGATTGATAAGGCCAACAAAGAATCAGAAGATGTTCATGACCTGCTGGATAACCTGCTGAAGTGGACCAAGAGCCAGACGGGACGCCTGAATGTTGTCTTGCAGGATCTGGATCTGAACGATATTATTCCTGGTGTGGTTGACATCTTTGAGATGATTGCCGCTACCAAGAAGATTACCCTTACCTACAACGGTGCTTCAACAGTTGTGCGTGCAGACAACGATATGCTGAAAACCATCGTTCGTAACTTCCTGTCGAATGCCATCAAGTTCTCGCCCGAGAATTCCAGTATTGATATTAACGTCACCACACCCAATGCAGACTTTGCAAGAATCAGCGTCACCGATCATGGCGTGGGTATTGCGTCTGACCGTTTGGCTACTATATTCCATAAAGGTGAAACCACTTATGGTACGGATGGAGAAGAAGGGTCGGGCCTTGGCTTGCAGTTGTGCCAGGATTTTGCCAAGAAAATTGGCGGCGACGTTGATGTAGAGTCACAGGAGGGACAAGGTTCCACCTTCAGTGTGACGGTACCGCTGAAGAAAGATTAAGCCATTCTTAATCGCTACGTTTAAAGTTCCGAAGGTTTTTTCCTATAAAATTACTTAAAGGATGATGGCCGTTCGGGACTTTTTTTGTACCTTTGCACGGTTAAAAATGCGTCAGCGGGGCAGGAAAGTGCCTTAAACGCAAAATTGTAATTTTTTATGGATCAAACATTCGACAACGACAGAATTATCAAAATCAACATTGAGGAGGAAATGAAGTCATCGTACATCGATTATTCGATGTCTGTTATAGTGGCTCGTGCTCTTCCTGATGTTCGTGACGGCTTTAAGCCCGTCCATCGCCGTATTCTCTACGGAATGATGAATATTAACAATGTCTCTACACAACCTTATAAGAAATGTGCTCGCGTAGTGGGTGAGGTACTTGGTAAATACCACCCCCACGGCGACTCTTCCGTTTATGGAGCACTTGTCCGCATGGCCCAGGACTGGAACATGCGTTATACACTTGTTGACGGACAGGGTAACTTCGGTAGTGTCGACGGCGATTCACCGGCAGCCATGCGTTATACGGAGTGCCGCCTTTCAAAGATGGGTGAGCACATCATGGATGACTTGGAGAAAGAGACCGTTGATATGCAGAACAACTTTGACGACTCCCTCCAGGAACCAACGGTCATGCCGACGAAGATACCCAACCTGCTGGTCAATGGCGGAAACGGCATTGCTGTAGGTATGGCGACCAACATGCCCACCCATAACCTGGGTGAGGTCATCGACGGCTGTTGCGCCTACATTGACAATCCTGATATTGACACCGACGGACTGATGAAGTATATTCCCGGTCCTGACTTCCCAACAGGTGCCTTTATCTACGGTCTGCAGGGTGTACGCGATGCTTATGAGACCGGTCGTGGACGTATTGTCATGCGTGCCAAGGCTGAGATTGAGAGCGGTGACTCTCACGACAAGATTGTGGTGACCGAGATTCCTTACGGTGTTAACAAGGCCGACCTCGTTGCTTATATTGCCGAACTGGCTAACCAGCATAAGATTGAGGGTGTGGCTAATGTCAACGACGAGTCAGGCCGTCAGGGCATGCGTATCGTTGTTGACTGTAAGCGTGATGCCAATGCCAATGTGCTGCTGAACAAACTGTTTAAGATGACGGCTTTACAGAGCTCATTCTCAGTTAATAACATCGCATTGGTAAAGGGACGTCCACGCCTGCTGACGCTGAAGGAGTGTGTCAAGTATTTTGTTGAACACCGTCACGACGTTACCATCCGTCGCACAAAGTACGACCTGAGGAAAGCACAGGAGCGTGCTCACATTCTGGAAGGATTGATTATTGCCGTGAACAATATTGACGAGGTGGTTCACATCATCCGTAACAGCAAGACACCAACCGACGCCCAACGCAATCTGGAAGCCCGCTTCGACCTTGACGAACTTCAGTCGAAAGCCATCGTCGATATGCGCCTGGCACAGTTGACAGGCCTGCGTGTTGACCAGTTGCATCAGGAGTATGAAGACCTGCAGAAACTGATAGCTGACCTACAGGAGATTCTTGATAACCCCGAGCGTTGCCGTCAGGTGATGAAGGACGACCTTCAGGAGGTTAAGGAGAAATATGGTGATGAGCGCCGTACGGAAATCATACCGTTCGACCATGAGTTCAATGCAGAAGACTTCTATCCCGACGATCCCGTGGTTATTACCATTTCGCACATGGGCTATATCAAGCGTACATCGCTCGATGAGTTCCATGCTCAAGGACGTGGCGGCGTAGGCTCCAAGGGTACCCGCCATCGTGACAATGACTTTACGGAGTATATCTATCCGGCAACGATGCACAATACGCTGCTCTTCTTCACCAAGAAGGGACGTTGCTACTGGCAGAAGTGCTATGAGATTCCCGAAGGCGACAAGAACTCTAAGGGACGCGCCATACAGAATATGCTGAACATTGAGCCCGATGATGCTATCAACGCTGTGCTGCGAATCAAGAACTTTGGCGACGAGGATTTCCTAAGATCTCATTTCGTGGTGTTCGCCACCAAGCAGGGCATCATCAAGAAGACTTGTCTCGACCAGTACAAGAATGTACGTGCTGCAGGTGTTAACGCCATCAAGATTAACGAAGGCGACGAGGTGGTCGGCGTGCGGCTCACCAATGGCAGCAACGAACTGATTCTGGCTAACCGTAACGGACGCGCCGTCCGTTTCGATGAGAGTGAGATACGCCCCATGGGACGAGTCTCTACAGGTAATATCGGCATGCTGCTTGATGGTGGCGACGATGAAGTCGTCGGTATGGTGTGTGTCAATGATCCGCAGACGGAAACCATCATGGTGGTCAGCGAAAATGGCTATGGCAAACGCTCTGAGGTGGAGGATTATCGTAAGACGGCCCGTCGTGCGAAGGGTGTCAAGACACTGGCTGTCACCGAAAAGACTGGACGTCTGGTGGCCATCAAGGTGGTGACCGACGAGAACGACCTGATGATTATCAACAAGAGCGGAATCCTTATCCGTCTGAAGGTGGCAGATGTCCGTGTTATGGGCCGTGCTACCCAGGGCGTACGCCTCATTAACCTCCAAAAGAAAAACGATACCATCGCCTCTGTGTGCAAGGTCATGTCCAGCCAGGAGGAGGATGTTGAAGAGGCAGAGGTTGTCGATGAGGAGCTGAACGACGCTATCGATACCCCGACAAATGATGTACAAGACGTAGAACAAAATGTTTAACCAATAATTAAAGCTTATGAAAAAATTAATGATGATGGCCATGATGGCCGCTGCAACGACAATGGCCTTCGCACAGGCAGATGTTGTCAAGAATGCAAAGAAGCTCTTAGACAAGGGCGAGGTTGAGGAAGCAATCAAGGCCGTTGAGCCCGCTCTCAATGCCGGTTCTAATGAGGAAAAGGCTGCTGCGTGGAATTTGCTGAGTGCCGCTAATTACAAGAAATTCGCTGACATTCAGGCAAAGAAACTTGAGAACCAGGTGAAACAGACCAACGAGCCTGTTGACGAGGCTGCCATGAACGAGGCTATCATTAAGGCACTGGAGGCTGCCATGAAGTGCGACGAGTTCGACAATATGCCTAATGAGAAGGGAAAGATAAAGCCCAAGTTCCGCTCTGACAACCAGAAGACTTACCAGAATGGTCGTCTTAATGTGATCAACGCTGGCCAGTATCTGTACAATCAGAAAGACTATGCTGGAGCTTTTAAGGCATTCGCGCTCTATGTAGATAGTGGTGAATCACCCCTCTTTACCGGTCTTGATATGTCACAGGATCAGTACAAGTATGAGGTGGCTTACTTTGCCAGTCTTTCTGCCTACCAGGGCAAAGACTTCTCAAACGTTATTAAGTATGCCCAGATTGCTGCCCAGAATGAGGCTAAGGCAAAGGATGCCACTGAGATCCTCGTATTCTCAAAGAAGGAGAGCATGAAGACCAAGGAGGATACCCTTGAGTATATCAACATGCTGAAGGAGGCCAGTCAGAAATTCCCCGACGACAACCGTTACTCAGCATGGATTGGTGACTACTACCTGCAGACGGGAAGTGCCGAAGACCTTGGTACTTGGGCCGACGCAGAGATTGCCAAGAACGCCCAGAACAAGTTTGCCTATACCTATAAGGGCGAGGCTCTGCGCTTGCAGAACAAGTTCGATGAGGCTGTGGAGTGCTACAAGAAGGCCTTTGAGATTGATCCTACCTATGTGGCTGCTGCCTATCAGGCCGGCGTGTCGCTCAACAGCAAGGCAATTGAACTGAAGGACCAGCTGGCAGACAAGAAGACCGGCATGCTCACCACAGCTAATGCTGATAAGGTGAAGGCTGTCCTCAATGAGGCTAAGGAATTCCTGGAAAAGGTGCGTGAGGCCGACCCCAACCGCGACCAGGTAAACTGGGCATACGCTCTCTATCAGGTGTACTATTCTCTAGGTGATACCGCTAAAGCAGCCGAATTGGAGAAAATTGTAAGCGGTAACTAACCAATATAACCATAAACCATTAGATGAAGAAGCAAACACAGCTAATGCTTCTCTTCATCATGATAACACCGTGCCTGACGATGGCTCAAAAGAAAGAGCTCAGTCAGGCACGGACTATCTTGAAGAGCGGCAAAAAGATTGAAGAGGCCGAGAAGCTCATGACGGGACTTCTGAAGGATTCGGCCAATAGGGATAACAAGCGCATCTATGCCGTTTGGTATGAGGCTGTGCTAAGGCAGTATCAGGCCGTCAACGAGAAACTATATATGAAGCAGAAGCAGGATACCGCTCAGTTCTTTGAACTTACACGCCGTCTCTTTTCCGTTGCCGAGACACTCGATTCTCTTGATGCAAAACCTGACCGTAAGGGTAGGGTAGACCTGGAATACCGCAGCACCAATGCTGCACAGCTTATGAAGTTTCGTCCCAATCTGTTCTTTGCATGCAACTATTTCGTTCGCAAGGGCGACTTCAAACGAGCCTATCAGTACAGCGAAGCGTATATGGACTGTGTACGTCAGCCATTATTCGCCGAGCATCGGCTTGACAGTACGGACAACCGTCTGCCGGAAGCCGCTTACTGGGCTACCTACAGTGCCTATCGTCAGAAAGATCCCGTCCTGGTGCTTCGCTACCGTCATCTGGCACTCCGTGATACATCAAAGGCCGTCTATACCCTGCAGTTCATAGCCGAGGCTCGTCACTGGCTCAAGGACGATTCTCTTTATCTGGAGACGCTGCGTGAGGGCTTTAAACGCTATCCTCTAAATGGGTATTTCTTCCCTCGGCTGATGGACTTCTATAATGAACACCACCAATATGAGCAGGCTTTGGAGGTTGCTGACAAGGCGCTTGAGGCAAATGATAGCAGCACACTCTTTCTCTATGCAAAGGCAAACGTACTGTTCAATTTAGAACGTTATGATGAGAGCCTGGCATTAAGTGATTCACTCATTGCCCTTAATGATTCTATGCCAGAACCCTACTATAATGCCGGGACTTGCTGTCTGAACAAAGCCCTGAACCTGCATCCCCTGCGTGATAAGAAACAACTGCGGCAGCTCTATCAGCAGGCGAGGCCATACATGGAGCGCTACCGTCAGCTTGCTCCTGACCAGCGTCAGAAGTGGGGGCCGGCCCTTTACCGCATCTACTTAAATCTGAACATGGGGCGTCAGTTCGACGAAATAGACCGTCTGCTTAAGTGAGTTAGGAAAATTTCATGATCGATGCAGGCAGGGTACTCATCGCGGTAGTGGCTTACAAAGATAAGGGTCTTGCCCGGACGTTCGCAGAACGCTTCAATGACATCTTTTACTAATCGGCGGTTGAGATTGTCGAGACCGTGTAATGGCTCGTCAAGAATGAGTAGTTCCGGGTCTTTGACAAAGGCGCGAGCCAGTAGTACCAGTCGCTGTTCACCACTCGACATTCGCAGGAACGATCGGTCTGCCAGGTGCTCAATACCGAAAATACGCATCCACCACCGGCATTTCTCCAGGTCTTCTGTCGTTGCTCTTACGTAAAGCCCCACAGAGTCTTTTAGTCCGCTGGCAACGATGCGGATGGCTGAAAGGTCACGCAAGTAGGAACGGTGCATTTCTGGTGAGACATAGCCAATATGGCGTTTGACATCCCATATACTCTCGCCCGATCCGCGTTGACGACCGAAGATGGAAATGTCGCAGGCGTACCCTTGGGGATTATCCGCACAAACAAGTGACAACAGTGTCGACTTGCCTGATCCGTTTTGTCCGCTGAGTACCCAGTGCTCACCATTCATGACTCGCCAGTTGAAATCTTTTAGGATATAACGCTTTCCGTACCTGATACTGACATGGTTGAATGCAATGACTTCGGCTGACTGTTTGAGTGTGGATCGTGAATTGTCAAGGCTAAGAATGGCCTGCCGCAGGTTTTCTTTCAGAATATGTTCAGGTGGGGCAGGCTTATTGCTAAGGAATGCAGCACGAGTAACTTTTGGCATGACCCTCATATTGCTAACTTCGACAACGTGGGTAATGAATTCTGGTATTTCATCGGTCTTTGAAAGTACCAGAATCAGTTGCATCTGACCGTCGGTAGTCAGACTGGCAAGAATATCCTGAAGTTGACCCCGGGTCTCTGCGTCAAGTCCAATAAAAGGGTTGTCAATAATGAGGACATTGGGGTTGGAAAACAGCGAGGAGGCTAATTTGAACTTGCGCAGTTCACCACTGGACAGCAGAATGATGTACTTGTCGAGTAATGCGTCCATCTGGAACAGACTATAGATGTGCCGCTGTAAATCACGTCGTTCTGGCGTATCCTTTCCGGCAATGTTATAGGCTTCTTCCAACCGTTCTCCTACCGTAGGAGTATTCTCGTCTATCTCCATCTGGTTCCAACGCTGCTGTAGGAAATAGGTACGGTCATTGTCGCCACCGTACGTATCGCGGAAGGTAATGTATTTCATGTGCTCGTTCATGAGCCTGCCGTCATCGTTAAAGTGGTATGTGATCATGTCGTGGAAGACAGGATGACGGCCCGTGATCATGTCTACAAACATAGATTTTCCGGCACCGTTCTGGCCAACGATGGCAATGTGCTCACCGGCTTTTAGCGTAAAGTCTACTGGTGCGGCTAAGTTCCATTCTGGATTCTTTGTCCTTGCTGCTGTGAGTTCTATTGTCGTTGTCATTGTTTGCGTTTTGAAATCTTGTCCTGATTCTTGTTTACAAAGTCCTTCCATCCGTGGTACTTTACATCACTTTCGGGCTTCCCGTCTTGCATATAGTGACAGTAGGCTGCTCCAAGTGCATCCGTAGCATCCATAAATCTTGACATGTCGTCGTCCTTTAGTTTCAGCAACCGCTGCAGCATACCGGCCACTTGCTCTTTGGAGGCCCCTCCATTGCCTGTGAGAGCCATCTTAATCTTCATGGGGGCGTATTCGTGGATGGGTATGCCATGGTGTATTGCTGCCGCTATGGCTACGCCTTGAGCGCGACCTAACTTCAGCATCGACTGTACGTTCTTGCCAAAGAAAGGAGCCTCGATAGCCATTTCATCAGGTAACCATTCGTCAATGATGCCCGTCACCCGCTCAAAGATGCGTCCAAGTTTGATGTAGCCGTCACTGTATTTTCGCAAGTCAATTACCCCCATGGTCATCATTTGAGCATGTCCGTCATTAACTTTTAACAGACCATAGCCCATAAGGTTGGTGCCCGGATCTATTCCTAAGATAATCTTTTCTTTCATTCTGCGTGCAAAGGTACGAAGTTTTTGTAAAAAATCATCATCATTTTTGGGTATTCTTTAGTTTTTCTTATGCTATAGATGTCGATTTGAAAAAAATATATTATCTTTGCACTATGAAATTATCTGAGCTGAAGACTGGTGATCGCGGTGTGATAGTCAAAGTGACTGGACATGGCGGTTTTCGCAAGCGCATTGTTGAAATGGGCTTTGTTAAGGGCAAGACTGTAGAGGTGCTGCTGAATGCACCGTTACAGGATCCTGTTAAGTATAAAATCATGGGCTATGAGGTATCGCTACGTCATCAGGAAGCAGAGATGATTGAGGTGGTGTCTGTGAGAGCAGCACAGTTCAAAAACAGGCAGACAACTTCAGATGAAGAATTAGAAGTCATTACGGAGAGTCGGCTGCGTAGTGAGGCTTTGAAAGAGCGGCGCCACTTGAATGTTGCTCTTGTCGGCAATCCCAATTGCGGTAAGACTTCACTCTTCAATTATGCCTCTGGTGCTCATGCCCATGTAGGAAACTATAGTGGTGTGACGGTAGATGCCTCGGAGGCAGAGGCTCATTTCTATGGCTACGACTTCAGCCTGACGGATTTGCCGGGCACCTATTCACTGACCTGCTACTCACCGGAAGAACTTTATGTCAGGGACCATCTGACGGAGCATACGCCTGACGTTGTAATCAATGTTATTGACGCCACGAACCTGGAGCGTAACTTGTATCTTACTACGCAGTTGGTAGACATGAACATACGCATGGTTTGTGCACTGAATATGTACGATGAATTTGAACGTCGTGGCGACCACCTTGACTTAAAGGCTCTCTCTACGCTTTTCGGCATGCCGATGGTGCCTACTTCGTTTAAGTCTGGAATGGGTGTTAAAGAATTGTTCAAGGCCGTCATCCAAGTTTACGAGAGCACACAGGGGGTCTCACGCCACATACATATCAACTATGGTCATGAGATAGAGGACGGAATCAGCCATATCCAGCGTTTCCTAAAGGCCGACGAGCATATACGCCAGCGTTATAGTACGCGCTATCTTGCCATCAAGTTGCTTGAGGAAGACAAGCATACGGAGCAGTATATAAAACAGCATTTCATGGACGAGCATCGTCCCGAAGACTTTGAGCAGTTGGATGCTGCATGCCGTCATGCAGCAACACGCGTGAAAGAGGAAACAAATGACGATGCAGAGACTGCCATTATGGATGCCAAGTACGGATTCATCAATGGTGCTTTAAAGGAAACAGGCTTCCAGACCGGTACAAAGGAGAACTTGTACCATACAACGCATCTGATAGACAACGTTCTATCGAACAAGTATATAGGCTTCCCCATTTTCTTCCTTATTTTGTATGTCATGTTCCAGACAACGTTTTCGTTGGGACAGTACCCTATGGACTGGATAGAAGAAGGTGTGGGATGGCTTGGCGAATGGATCAGCTCAACGATGGCTGACGGACCGCTTCGCTCAATGCTGGTAGATGGCGTCATTGGAGGTGTTGGTTCAGTGATTGTTTTCTTGCCACAGATTCTTATTCTTTATTTCTTTATTTCCATCATGGAGGATTCTGGCTATATGGCACGCGCCGCCTTTATTATGGACCGTCTGATGCATAAGATGGGGCTGCATGGCAAGTCGTTCATACCACTTGTCATGGGTTTCGGGTGTAATGTACCTGCCATCATGGCAACACGTACCATAGAAAGTCGTCGTTCACGCCTTATTACAATGATGGTACTGCCATTCATGTCATGTTCAGCCCGTTTACCTATATATATGATGATTACCGGGTTGTTTTTTGCCGCCGAATATCGCTCGGCGGTTATGCTTTCACTCTATGCGTCAGGCATTCTGATGGCCGTTGTCGTGAGCAATATCCTGTCTCATTTCGTGTTGAAAGGCGAGGATACGCCCTTTGTAATGGAGTTGCCTCCTTATCGTTGGCCTACGGCAAAAGCTGTTGGCCGTCATACATGGGAGAAAGGCAAGGAGTATCTGAAGAAGATGGGCGGCATCATTCTTGTGGCGAGTATCATCGTTTGGGCATTGGGGTATTTCGGGACGATGGGTATAGCACCGTCGCTTGCTGAGAGTTTTATTGGCCGGATGGGACAGGCCATTGAACCCCTGTTTAGTCTTCAGGGCTTTAATTGGCAGTTAGACGTCTCGCTCATTGCAGGTGTTGGAGCCAAGGAAATCGTTGCTTCTACAATGGGAGTCTTAGGAGGTTTCGAAGGTATTACACCGTTGGCTGCTTATGCTTATCTGCTGTTTGTATTACTCTATTTCCCTTGTCTGGCTACCATTGTGGCCATCAAGCATGAGTCCGGTTCATGGAGGTGGGCCGTTACTGCTGCTATTTACACGACATGTGTAGCTTGGCTTATGTCGGCCTTGGTTTATCAGGGAGGTAGCCTATTCCTCAATATGTGAGAGTGAGTGTGCAAACGATGTGAAGAAATTGGTTGTGGTCTCTGCCGGATAATATTTTAAGAATTTTACCGAGCGGCGAACATGCCATAGCATTGCCGATGAGTTGGAGGTGTGCACGAAGATATTCTTCCCTTGTGAGAAATACCATTCTTCGGCATGGGAATTCTTCTGTTTGAACATTTCACGGATATACTTTTCCATGACTCCTTCGTCAGTAGGATTCATGAAGGGTAATTCCTCGGGGGTGAAGTGAAGCAGTTTGACAAGCATGATTGAAGAAAACTGTACCATTTCATTCATTTTGAGCGTGCCTATCCATTTTTTGAGCATTGTATAGTCAACCCTTTTACCTGACTGGCGCAGCGTAATTCCAAGTTCCACCAATCGCTTCACGGGTATTCCTGCATTCAGAATAAACCGGGCAATTCCCAGCAACTGTAACAAGACTGTGCGTGTCTCTACACCGGACTCTTCTGAGTCAAGAATATTTTGCAGGTGGTGGTTGAGTACGGGATTGGTCAGATGATCAGCGATCAGCATGTCATTATCGTTATCTTCGTCATGGTAGGTGGCTTTACGCCATTTTTCTAGTAATTCCTCTGGCATTTGCACGAAGAACTGGTTCTGACTCTGCTCTATGCCTCTATAAATAATAGGTGCTACATCATGCATCTCCGAGAGTTGGTACAAACGGTTCCACTTCCAGACAGAAAGCGGTTCGAGCGTCTCAGTCGTGCCGAAGGCTCCAATGCGGAGCAGACGGTAGAAATTTCGGTCAATAATATTCATGAGTAACGGCGTGGATAACGAAATAGGATAGCAAATAAGGCAAATACGCCAATGGATAGAGGATAATACAGGTAGGGTAGGATGGCGATGGGATTTAACTGGGCCAGTCCTGCTGCCATTAATATTTGCGCCCCGTAGGGGATGAGTCCCTGCATCACACACGAGAACGTGTCAAGGATAGAGGCAGCCTTGCGGCTGTCTACGCCATAGCGGTCACCTATCTGTTTGGAAATGTGCCCTACAGTAAGTATTGCCACTGTGTTGTTGGCTGTGCAGATGTCTACCAATGCCACAAGTCCTGCTATTGACAGTTCTGCAGCACGCTTGGTGTGTACGTGGCGTGTCAGCCTGTTTATAATGAAGTCTATGCCACCTTGCTGCTTGATAATTTCCAGCAGCCCTCCTGCCATCATGGTAATGATAATAAGTTCTCCCATCCCCAGGATGCCATCACCCATAGCCTTCATCCAGCCAAAAATGTCGAACGACCCGTCAGCCATGCCGATGATGCCTGTCAGCAAAATACCAATTGTGAGTACAGCCATAACGTTCATTCCGAATACGGCCGTTAGCAGTACCACGATATAAGGCATTACTTTCAAAAAAGAAACATCGGCAACGTGTTGTGGGGTAGAGACTCCTGTCCCCATGATAATGTAGACGGCTAAGATGAGGATGGCAGGTGGTATGACAATGAACGAGTTGACGCGGAATTTGTCTGATAACTTGCATCCTTGGGTCGATGTGGCCATGATGGTAGTATCGCTGATGAACGATAGGTTGTCGCCGAAAAAGGAACCGCCAACCACGACGGCTGTCATGAGTGCAATGGAGGTATCTGTCTGTGATGCAACGCCTGCAGCAATAGGCGTTAATGCCACAATCGTACCGACACTGGTTCCTATGCTAAGCGAAATGAAGCAGGCTGCCAAAAAAAGACCTGCAAGTAGCATCTGTCCCGGTAGCAGCGTGAGTGCCAGGTTGACAGTGGCATCAATAGCACCCATTTCTTTTGCAGAGTGGGCAAACGCTCCAGCCAACACAAATATCCATAGCATAAGCATCATTTGGCTCGTTCCTGCCCCGCGACTATAGATATCAATGCGTTCGCGTAGTGGCCGTCCGTCGTAGATAATGATGGCGTAGACTGATGCCACCATGAAGGCCACAGTAATAGGTACCTTGTAGAAGTCACCAGCAATGATGCTGGTGACTAAGTACAGGGTGATGAAAACCGCAAGCGGCGACAGAGCCAGAAGTCCCTTCTTCATGCTTGTTGCGTTTTCGCGAAAATGGGTTAAAGGGTTACGCCGTTCTTGAAGATGGAGATCTCGCGGTAGTCGTTCTCCTCGTTACGGGCAAGCTCGCCACTGGCAACGCTGAGCACCTTGTTGATGAACTCAGGCAGCAGCTCCTGCATGGTGCGACCCTCTACCAGCTGACCGGCGGAGAAGTCGACCCAGGCCGGCTTGCGCGCTGCCAGCGTGGGGTTGGTGGCTATCTTCATCGTGGGAACGAAGGTGCCGAAGGGCGTGCCGCGGCCTGTGGTGAAGAGCACGAGGTGGCAACCGCAGGAGGCCAGTGCCGTGGCGGCTACCAGGTCGTTGCCGGGTGCTGACAGCAGGTTCAGGCCGGTGTGCTGCAGACGGTCGCCATACTCCATGACGCCACTGACGGGAGCCTTGCCGCACTTCTGGGTGCAGCCCAGCGCCTTGTCCTCAAGGGTGGAGATGCCACCGGCCTTGTTGCCGGGAGAGGGGTTCTCGCCCACGGGTTCGCCATGAGAGAGGAAATATTCCTTGAAGTTATTGATCATGGAGACGGTCTGCTGGAAGAGCTGCTCGTTGCGACAGCGGTTCATGAGGATGGTCTCGGCACCGAACATCTCGGGCACCTCGGTCAGCACGCTCGTGCCGCCCTGAGCCACCAGCCAGTCGCTGAACTCGCCCACGAGCGGATTGGCGGTGATGCCGCTGAAACCGTCGGAGCCACCGCACTTCAGACCGACGCGCAGCTTGGATACGGGCACCTCTTGGCGCTGGTCCTGACGGGCTATGGCGTAGAGGCCGCGCAGGATCTCCATGCCGGCTTCCACCTCGTCGCCCTCCACCTTCTGGGTGACCAACAGCTTGATGCGGTCCTGGTCGTAGTCACCCAGCATCTTCATGAAGTCGTCGGGCTGGTTGTTCTCGCAGCCCAGGCTCAGCACCAGCACAGCGCCGGCATTGGGATGGAGGCAGATGTCGCGGAGCACCTTACGGGTGTTCTCATGGTCGCCGGAGAGCTGGGAACAGCCATAGTTATGATGCCAGGCGTAGACGCTGTCGATGTCCTGACAGCCCGTTTCCTGGCGCAGCTTCTGTGCCAGTTTCTCGGCAATGCCGTTGACACAGCCCACGGTGGGCACAATCCATATCTCGTTGCGCACGCCGACATCGCCGTTCTTGCGGACATAGCCCTTAAAGGAACGGTTTTCGTTGGCGATGCTAAGCTCTTCGTTAACAGGCTGATAAGTGTACTCCAAGGTGCCGCTGAGATTGGTCTTGAGATTGTTCTCGTTCACCCAGTCGCCGGCCTTCATGGGCTTGAGGGCATGGCCGATGGGGTAGCCGTACTTGATGATGTTCTCGCCCTCGGCAACGTCCTTGATAAGCACTTTGTGACCTGCGGGCGTGTCCTGATTGAGGACAATCTGCTTGCCGTCAACGTCAATGACCTCATTTTTTTTCTTCTCTACTAAGCAGACAACGACAGAGTCTGCAGGATTAATCTTCAGAAATGTAGCTTGCATAATGTTGTATTTGTTTTAGTTTTGGGTTTATCCTTTGAAGGTGCGGCGGTAGAAGTCAACATTCTCACGGGTTAGCAGCTCGATGGGCATGTAGTTGACGGGGTTCACCTTCTTCTTCAACACAATGGCCTCGAAGAGCGACTCGATGCAGGAGTAGCCCTGGCGGAAGGCATGCTGGGCAATGAGGAAGGAGATGCTGCCCTCGCGCACGCAAACCTCATTTTTGGGAACCATGTCGTAGCCCATGATCTGAATGTCGCGGCGGTTGGAGTGTAGCAGGAAATCTCCAACAAGATGGGCCTTGGAGTTGAAGGTGATGCAATGATGAACCTGCGGATGTTTCTTAAAGAACTCCTCAAGTATCTTTTCGTAATTCTCAGGCTTCTCGTCTAACGGAAGGTTAACCTCGGTAATCTTTATATCGGGGAAGTGGTCGCGCATGTAATGGCGGAACCCCGTCTCGCGGTTCTCCTGTTGTTTGGAGGCGACATTGCCGTCGCGCATCTGTTTCATCAGCATAATCTCTTTCTCCTTCGAGGCGATGAGCATCAGCATGCGGGCAGCAAAATAGCCGCTCTGGAATGAGTCCTGACCGTAGAACGATAGCGGACGGAGGTCGGGCATGTAGGAGTCGAGCAGAATGAATGGTATCTGCCTTTCGTGCAACTGGTCGGTAAACTGCCGGGTAAGTTCCAGGGTGGATGGAACGACGATGACACCGCTGGGGTTCAGTCTCAAACAGTCAGTGGTAGCCTTCTCAAAGGTCTTGGGGTCGAATCTTTTATAATAAATAAACTCCACCGAGATGCCGAAGTCGCGGCGGTGTTCGCAGGCAGAGAGGGCCCCTTCCTCAATCTCTTCCCAGTAGGCTTCCGACTCATGCTTGGGCAGCAGGCAATAGAAGGTGTAACTCTTGTTATAGGCCAGGGCCGAGGCATACATGTTGGGCTTGTAGTCCATCTCCTCCAGGGCCTTGTTCACTTTCTCCAGAGCTTTCTTCGACACGTTGGGGCGGTTGTGAAGCACGCGGTCGACCGTGCCTACTGACACGCCCGCCCGTTCAGCTATATCTTTTATTCTTATATTTTCTTTTGCCATGTGACACTTCTTTAAGAATGTTGCAAAGGTAAATAAAAACTTTGATACTGCCAAATTTCTGTGTGACGAAATCGGTTACGAAAGATTTTTTGTGCTTTATTTGGTGGTTTCAAAAAAACATTGTAACTTTGTAGTCGCAAATAAAAGAATCGTTTATCTATTCAACTAAAACAAACAAAACAATGGCAAAAATCGTAACATTGGGCGAGATTATGCTCCGCCTGTCGCCGCAAGGCAACGACCGTTTCATCCAGAGTGAATCATTCCGCATCATCCCTGGCGGTGGTGAGGCTAACGTAGCTATCTCGGTGGCTAACTACGGCCACGAGGCTTATTTCGTGTCGAAGTTGCCGAAGCACGAGATCGGACAGATTGCCGTCAATGCCATGCGTCGTTATGGCGTGAACACGCAGTTTATTGCCCGTGGTGGCGAGCGTGTGGGCCTGTACTATGCTGAGACGGGTGCGTCGATGCGTCCCTCGAAGGTGATTTATGACCGTGCACACAGCTCTATCGCAGAGGCCGAGCCCGCCGACTTCGACTTCGATGCTATCATGGAGGGCGCTGCATGGTTCCACTGGTCGGGCATCACGCCGGCCATTAGCGACAAGGCTGCTGAGCTGACTAAGTTGGCCTGTGAGGCTGCCAAGCGTCACGGCGTAACTGTTTCTGTGGACCTGAACTTCCGCAAGAAGCTGTGGACCTCAGAGAAGGCTATCTCTATCATGCGCCCGCTGATGCAGTATGTCGATGTGTGCATTGGCAATGAGGAGGATGCAGAGCTCTGCCTCGGCTTCAAGCCCGATGCTGACGTGGAGGGCGGACAGACCGACGCTGCCGGCTACGAGGGTATTTTCAAGCAGATGCGTGAGGAGTTCGGCTTCAAGTATGTCGTCTCTACGCTGCGTGAGTCGTTCAGCGCAACCTTCAACGGCTGGAAGGCCCTCATCTATGATGGTAAGGAGTTCTATCAGTCAAAGCGTTATGAGATTAATCCAATCATCGACCGCGTGGGTGGTGGTGACTCGTTCTCAGGTGGCCTGATCCACGGTCTGCTGACGAAACCCACGCAGGGCGAGGCCCTGGAGTTTGCCGTGGCTGCCTCGGCTCTGAAGCACACCATCAACGGTGACTTCAACCTGGTGAGTGTTGACGAAGTAGAATCACTGGCCGGTGGTAATGCCAACGGTCGCGTACAGCGCTAAACGACCAGAGATGTAATAAACGACAACTAAGACAACTGAGACAATTTTTTTAGAATAAAACGACAACTAAGACAACTGAGACAACCGTTTTTAGAATACTCACTGAAAAAATGTTGTTATAGTTGTCATAGTTGTCGTCAAATACCAAAAAGGAAATGGCAAAGTTTGATAAGTTTCAGGTGATGGCAAAGATTGCCGAGGCACCTATGGTTCCTGTTTTCTACAATAAGGACGTGGAAGTTTGCAAGAACGTGATTAAGGCCTGCTACGAGGGCGGCGTTCGTGCTTTCGAGTTCACCAACCGTGGCGACTTCGCTCACGAGGTGTTCGGCGAACTGTCGAAGTGGGTAAACAAAGAGTGCCCTGAGCTGGCGCTTGGCATCGGTTCCGTCGTTGATGCACCTACCGCATCGCTGTACATACAGCTGGGTGCCAACTTCGTGGTGGGACCGCTGTTCAACCCCGACATCGCCATCGTGTGCAACCGCCGTTGCGTGACCTACTGCCCGGGCTGTCTCACACCGTCAGAGATTGGCAAGGCCCAGGAGGTTGGATGCGACTTCACCAAGGTGTTCCCCGGCGACGTCGTTGGTCCGAACCTCATCAAGGGTCTGATGGCTCCCATGCCTTGGTCTAAGATTATGGTGACCGGTGGCGTGGCTCCCGAGGAGGAGAACCTCACCAAGTGGTTCAAGGCCGGCGTGTTCTGCGTGGGCATGGGCTCGAAGCTGTTCCCCTCGGACAAGGTGAAGGCCGGCGACTGGCAGTACGTGACCGACAAGTGCAAGGAGGCACTCGGTTATGTGGCTAAGGCTCGCGCTTAAGCTCCTCGCTATAACCCTTGTCTTTTCAGCTTGTTCACCCTCTGATAGGCAGCAGGTGGACAAGCTGAATTCTCTTTCATACGCCTATCATTACCGTCAGCTCGACTCAGTGAAATTCTTTTGCAGCCATCAGGATGCTGGTGCTGAGGGGTTGAACAACGAGGCTTTCTACCGGTTGGCCAAGATGCAGTACCGTCAGGCTGATGAGTGCCTGAACCGTATACCGGCCATGACCGACAACCAGCTGGAGCTGCTTGTCTGCTATGTCCAGCAGATGCGACTGTGCCAGCGGCAGTCGCGCAACAAAGACTTCTACGACTACCGTGAACGCGCCCTGAAAGCCCTAAAGCGTATCAACGAGGAGCGCAGCGAGCTGTCGGAACGCCAGCAGCAGCGACTGCTCTATGCAGAGACGGAGCTGGCCATCGTGGCTTCCACCTATTTCTATTATATAGGACTGGAGCAACAGTCCATACAGGAACTCATGGCCATCAAGCCCGACGAGGTGAAACGCGACACCGCACAGTTCCTGAACTATCTCTACAATGTGGGAGCCGGTGGTATCTTGACACAAGGCTCAGCCACAGACATCTTCCAGCAGGAGATGGACTACTTGATGCGCTGTTTCCAGATAGCCCAGCGCGGTGGCTACCCCTATTTTGTTGCCAATGCCTTGGAAGGTATTGCCGAGCACCTCATTGCCAGGCCTGACCATGTCCAGCTGTCGCTACAGATGGTCAATCCCTATGAGCTTGACGACGACCAGCTGGCCGTGTGGCTGGCAGAGGAGTCGCTACAGCTGTTCCAGGACTATGGGGATGTCTACCAGACGGCAGGAGCCTACCGCACGCTGGCATCCTGTTACAGGGCCTTGGGCGACCATGAGGCAGCCCTTGAGAACCTGCACCAGGCACTGGCCGACACGACCATCATGCAGGCTCCCGACCTTGTTGCCAGTATCTATGAACAGCTGAGTGTGGCTTACGCTGCCGTCAACGACAAGCAGCATAGCGATGAGTATCGCAATATGTACCTGGACCTGCAGGAGCAGACCCGTCAGGACCGGCAGCTGGAGGCGCGTGCCGAGCAGTTGGACCATACCGTCAGGCAGCTGGACTGGATCCTTGCAGCTACGGCTGTTGCCATCTTGCTCCTGATATTCCTGTTGCTGCTTTTCCGTTATCTGCGTCTGCGTCAGTCGTCGGACAATCCGTTGGTGGAGGAAATCAGCGAGCGGCGCGAACAGCTGGCTGTCAGTAGACTGCATATAGAGGAGGGAGAGCGACGTCACCTGGAGCAGCGTAGCAAGATATCGCTCGTCAACAGCCTGTTGCCTCTCATTGACCGGATGGTCTACACCATCCGCAGGAATGGCGATAAGGCGTATGTCTGTGAGCTTGTGGACAAGATCAACACGGACAACCAGCTGCTGACGGAGTGGATACAGCTGAGACAGGGCCAGCTGAGCCTGCACATAGAAAGTTTCCCGCTGGCACCGCTGTTCGAGATGATTGCCCGCAGCAAGAAGAGTTTCATGATGAAGGGCATCGACCTGGAGGTGGAGCCGACGGACGCTGTCGTGAAGGCTGACCGCATACTGACGCTCTTCATGCTGAACACCCTGGCCGACAATGCCCGGAAGTTCACGCCGGAGGGAGGACGGGTTGAGGTGACCGCCCATGAGACTGACAGCTATGTGGAGATTGCCGTGACTGACACCGGCATAGGGATGGATGAGGAGCAGCAGGCCACTGTCTTTAACCACCAGTTGACAACCCACGGCTTCGGACTCCTGAACTGCAAGGGAATCATTGAGAAATACCGGAAGATGAGCCAGCTCTTCAGTGTCTGTACTCTTCAGGTGGAGAGTGAGAAGGGTAGGGGAAGCCGCTTCTTCTTCCGACTGCCGGTAGGGAAAAAGATGATGGCCGTGGGGTGGTGGATAGCCACTCTCGCGGGACTGCTGACAGGGGGGACGATGCCCCTGAAGGCGGCCGACGGACAGCGCCTGGCAGCGCTGGCACAGGCCGCCGTCTATGCCGACTCTGCCTATTTCTCGAATATCAACGGCACATACGAGCGGACGCTCCTCTTTGCCGACTCCTGCCGGCGCTGTCTGAACGAGCATTACCTGCAGCAGCGCCCTGCGGGAGAGGCACTGCTGATGCGGGTGGGGGACACCTCGCTGACACCGCCTGAGATTCTGTGGTGGCGCGACTCTGTCAGCACCAACTACAACATCATTCTCGACATACGCAACGAGAGTGCCGTGGCTGCACTGGCCTTACATGAGTGGGCACTCTATCAGTATAACAACCGTATCTACACACAGCTGTTCAAGGAGCTGTCGGCCGATGCTTCACTGGCCGACTACTGCAGGACGATGCAGCAGACAAGGGATAACCGTACCATAGCCGTGGTACTACTGCTGCTGGCACTGCTCGCCATCCTGCCTGCCTGGTATTTCTTCTATCTACGTCCGCGGCTTGCCGCCCGTTTCAAGGCTGAGCAGCTGAGCCGTGATGACCTGGAACTGCTTGAGGACGAGCAGCGGAGGGCTGAAACGGAACTGAGCAACCTCCATGTGTCGAACGCCGTGCTCGACAACTGTCTCTCGACGCTCAAGCATGAGACCATGTACTACCCGTCGCGCATACGCCAGCTTATAGAGAAGGGGGATATGGAGTCGGCCAGAGAGGTCGTTGACTACTACAGTGAACTCTATCACCTGCTGAGCCTGCAGGCTGTGTCGCAGGTGGAACGTGTGAAACTGCACCTGCGTCCTTTGGACCATGAGATCCTGGGGGATGAGGTGCTCATTCGCTATCTCTTTGATATCCTCAAGCGGATGTATGGCTTGAAGCCCTCTGACTTCACCTTCCGTCGGCGCGATGAGCAATACGTGGAGATCCATGGTTCCGCTACGTCATCGAACACGCAGCGCCCATCGACGGTCAGTCCAGACATCGACCGTCTGCTCTGCCGGCAGATCGTGCGCGACCATGGTGAGGTCACCAATCGGCGTGCCTGCAGTATTCGTGAGGAAAATAACGATAACGTTACACATATTATTATATTATTACCTGCTTATGGAAAACTTCAAAGTAATCATAGTTGAGGATGTGCCCCTGGAAATGAAGGGTACGCTGGGTATCATCCGCGCAGATATCCCCGAGGCAGAGGTGATAGGCACCGCCGCCAACGAGGCGGAGTACTGGAAAGTGCTGAAACAGCAACTGCCTGACCTTGTGCTGCTCGACCTGGGACTGGGAGGCTCTACTACCGTCGGCGTTGAGCTGTGCCGGTCAACGAAGGAGATGCATCCGAAGGTCAAGGTGCTGATTTTTACTGGTGAGATTCTCAATGAGAAGCTGTGGGTAGACGTGCTGGATGCCGGTGCCGACGGTATTATCCTGAAGACCGGCGAGCTGCTGACACGCCACGATGTGCAGGCGGTGATGGACGGCAAGCAGCTGGTGTTCAACGAACCTATACTCCGCAAAATCGTGGAGCGCTTCAAGCGTGCCGTAGGAGCACAGCTGGCCAAGCAGGAGGCACTCATCAACTATGAGATTGACGAATACGATGAGCGCTTCCTCCGTCATCTGGCCTTGGGCTTTACCAAGGAGCAGATTACGGGACTGCGAGGGATGCCCTTCGGTGTGAAGAGCCTCGAGAAACGTCAGGCCGAGCTGATGAAGAAGCTGTTCCCTGAGGGAACGACGGGCGTCAATGCCACGCGGCTTGTGGTGCGTGCCTTGGAGCTTCAGATATTGGATATCGACAACCTGGAGGCTGATGAGAATTAAGCAGGCGGTGTGGAAGCTCACCATTGTGATGGCGCTGACAGAAGTACTGCTGGTGTTTACGTCGTGGCTCCTGTCAGCCATGATGATACCTGGAGTGCGTCCTATTCTCTCTACGGAGGGCATCAGATGGTTCTTCGGCAATTTCACGACCATGATGGCTACGCCTGTTCTCGTGAGCCTGATGCTCGTGGCCATGGCTCTGGGAAGCCTGTGGCGTAGCGGACTGTGGCAACGGCCTCAGACCTATAGGGATCGTACCGCACGCCGTACAGTGCTCATCCTGTTGGTGGTCTATGTGGCCGTGGTCTTGTCGCTGTCTGTCATCCCCCATGCCGTGCTGCTCTCGGCCACTGGCCGTCTCTTGCCGTCGCCTTTCAGCAGGGCACTGCTGCCTGTCATGGCCTTTGGCCTGTTGCTGCTGTCGTCTGTCTATGGCCTGTTGTCGGGACGTCTCACGTCGCTGTCCTCGGTCTGTTCTTCTATGTCGTATGGCATTGAAACATGCAGCCCTCTGTTCGTGCTCTACGTTTTCTCCGTACAGCTCTACGAATCCATCCGCTTTGTTTTCCTTTAAATAAAACCAAACATAATTCTATTCCTATGAAGAAAATTGCAAAAACGTTCATGATGATTGGAATGACCACGGCGATGATGTCGTCCTTCAGTGCCTGTCAGCAGGCCCAGCGTGTGAACCCTCTGCTTGAGGAGAGTGCCTTGCCCTTTGGCGCACCCGACTTCAGCCAGATTGAGTATGCTGACTATCTGCCTGCCATGGAGGCTGCTATGGCGCAGCAGCGTGAGAATATCCAGAAGATAGTGGATAATCCGGACTCGGCCACCTTTGAGAATACCATCCTGCCCTTTGAGGATAGTGGACGGATGTTAGACCGCGTGGCCCGTGTGTTCTTTGCCTTGGTGGATGCCGACAAGACGCCGGAGATAGCTGAAACGGAAAAGAAGGTGCAACCCATGATGACTGCCCTTGAGAATGAGATCATGTTCAACAAGCCGCTCTTCGAGCGTATTCGCAAGGTGTACGACAACGAGCATGACCAGTTGAAGGGGGAAGACCAGAAGCTGCTGGAGGAAATCTATAAGGACTTCGTGCGCAAGGGGGCGTTGCTGCCCGACGACAAGATGGAGCGCATGAAGCAAATCAACCTGCGTATCTCAGACCTGCAGCAGCAGTGGGGCGACCTCTTGCCCGATGCCACCAACAATGCCGTGGTGTGGGTTGACAGCAAGGACCAGCTGGCCGGACTCAGCGAGGCTGACATAGCCCAGTGTGAGAAGGATGCCCAGAATAGGGGAGGGAAGTCACCGTATGCCATTGTCATTATCAATACCACCCAGCAGCCGCTGCTGGCCAGTCTCGATAACCGCGAGTTGCGCAAGAAGGTGTATGAGGCCTCCATCCACCGTGCCGACGGCACGAACGAGAAGTTCAATACCTTTGCCATCGTCTGTGAGATTGCCAAGTTGCGGGCTGAGCAGGCCGAGCTGATGGGCTATCCTAACTACGCCTCCTACTCTCTGGAGAAGACGATGGCCAAGACCCCGGAGAATGTCTACAGCTTCCTCAAGAGTCTCATCAGCCAGTATTCGCCGAAGGCCGATGCCGAGACGAAGGCCATTGAGGACTTTGCCCGTCAGACGGAAGGTGCTGACTTCACGCTCGAGCCCTACGACCGTTTCTACTATTCGGCCAAGATGAAGAAGCAGCTGCTGGATGTCTCTGACGACGAGGTGAAACCCTATTTCAATGTTGACAGCGTGCTTATCAACGGCGTGTTCTATGCCGCCAACCGCGTCTATGGCCTGACGTTCAAGGAGCGTGACGACATACCCACCTATCATCCTGACATGCATGCCTATGAGGTGATTGACAAGGACGGCAAAACCAAGGCGCTGTTCTATTGTGACTATTTCCGCCGTCCTACAAAGCGCGGAGGTGCCTGGATGGACGGCTTTGCCAAGCAGAGCCGCCAGTGGAACCAGCTGCCCGTCATCTTCAATGTATGCAACAACGCCAAGGCTCCTGAGGGCAAGCCCTCACTGCTGACGTGGGATGAGGTGACGACGATGTTCCATGAGTTTGGCCATGCCCTGCACGGCATCCTCTCCGACTGTCAGTACAACCGCCTGAGCGGTACGTCTGTGGCCCGCGACTTCGTGGAGATGCCTTCACAGTTCAATGAGTCGTTCGCCTCCATTCCTGAGGTGTTCGACCACTTTGCACGTCATTGTGAGACAGGAGAGCCGATGCCGGCAGACCTGAAGGAGCGTATGCTCAAGAGCATCACCTTCCAGACCGCATACGCCTTGGGCGAGAACCTGGCAGCTACCTGTCTCGACCTGGCCTGGCACATGCTGCCTTCGACAGCCATACCCACGCCGGAACAAGCCAGTGACTTTGAGACGGAGGCCCTGAAGCAGATGGGGCTGCTCAACCGCCAGATTCCGCCTCGTTACAGCACCAGCTATTTCAACCATGTGTGGGGAGGCGGCTATGCCGCAGGCTACTACAGCTATCTTTGGACAGAGGTGCTGGCAGTGAACATTGCCGACGTCTTTGCACAGCGTGGAGCCTTGAAGCCGGAGACCGGGCAGGATATGCGAGACAAGATCCTTAGCCGTGGCAACACAGGCGATCTGATGCAGATGTTCAGTGATTTCACCGGCATGGAGAAACCTGATGCTTCGGGGCTGTTAAGGGCCAGGGGACTGTAATACTTTTGTGACGGGGATGTTCGCTTGAGCATCCCCGTTTTTGTTAATCTAAAATTAGTATTGCAAAAAAATGAATTTTTCTTTGGTGGTTCGGAAAAAATGCTGTACCTTTGTAGACCATGAAAGAAAATTTCTAACAAACGTTAATCGTAAATAAAATCAACTTATGAGTCAAAAGAGAGTTTACCTCTTCGGCAACGGTAAGGCCGAAGGTAATGCAAAAATGCGTGAGGAACTTGGTGGCAAGGGTGCTAACCTTGCTGAGATGAACCACATTGGTGTTCCCGTTCCTCCAGGTTTCACTATTACTACCGACTGTTGTAACGAGTACTATCAGGTTGGCCAGCAGAAGATTATGGAGCTGCTCAACGATGACGTGATGGCTGCTGTCAAGCACATCGAGGACCTGATGAACTGCAAGTTCGGCGATGCTGCCAATCCCCTGTTGGTATCGGTACGTTCGGGTGCTCGTGCTTCTATGCCTGGTATGATGGACACTATCCTGAACCTTGGCCTGAACGATGAGGTGGCCGAGGGTATGGCCAAGAAGACTAACAATCCTCACTTCGTTTATGACTCTTATCGTCGTTTCGTACAGATGTACGGTGACGTGGTGCTCGAGATGAAGCCCGTTAACAAGACCGACATCGATCCGTTCGAGGAGATTATCGAGAAGGTGAAGAAGGAGAGTGGCGTTGTGCTGGATAAGGACCTGAGCGTTGAAGACCTGAAGAAGCTGGTTCAGCTGTTCAAGGCTGCCATCAAGGAGCGCACTGGCAAGGACTTCCCCAACGATCCTATCGAGCAGCTCTGGGGCGCTATCTGCGCTGTGTTCCGCAGCTGGATGAACGAGCGCGCTATCCTCTATCGTAAGATGGAAGGTATTCCCGACGAGTGGGGTACTGCCGTCAGCGTGATGGCCATGGTATTCGGTAACATGGGCGACACCTCTGCTACTGGTGTTTGCTTCAGCCGCGATGCTGCCAATGGTGAGAACCTGTTCAACGGTGAGTATCTGGTGAACGCTCAGGGTGAGGACGTTGTGGCTGGTATCCGTACCCCGCAGCAGATCACGAAGATTGGTTCTCAGCGCTGGGCTGAGCGCGCTGGCATCTCTGAGGAGGAGCGCGTGGCCAAGTATCCCTCTATGGAGGAGGCTATGCCTGAGATCTATGCCGAGCTGAACGGCATCCAGGAGAAGCTGGAGAACCACTATCACGATATGCAGGACATGGAGTTCACCGTACAGGAAGGTAAGCTCTGGTTCCTCCAGACTCGTAACGGTAAGCGCACAGGTGCTGCCATGGTGAAGATTGCCATCGACCTGTTGCACGAGGGTATGATTGACGAGAAGACCGCCATCATGCGCTGCGAGCCCCAGAAGCTCGATGAGCTGCTGCACCCCGTATTCGACAAGAAGGCTCTGTCTGCCGCTAAGGTCATTGCCCAGGGTCTGCCCGCATCTCCCGGTGCTGCCTGCGGTCAGATTGTGTTCCACGCTGACGACGCCAAGGCTTGGCACGAGGATGGTCACAAGGTAGTGCTCGTACGTATCGAGACCTCTCCCGAGGACCTCGCCGGTATGGCTGCTGCCGAGGGTATCCTGACCGCTCGTGGTGGTATGACCTCTCACGCTGCCGTGGTGGCTCGTGGTATGGGTAAGTGCTGTGTATCGGGCGTGGGTGCTCTGAACGTGAGCTATAAGGACAAGACCGTTGAAATCGACGGCGTTGTATATAAGGAGGGTGACTACATCTCTCTGAACGGTACTACTGGTCAGGTTTACGCTGGCGAGGTGCCCACGAAGGCTGCTGAGCTGAGTGGCGACTTCAAGGAGTTGATGGACCTCTGCGACAAGTACACCAAGCTGCAGGTTCGTACCAATGCCGACACACCTCGCGACGCACAGCTCGCCCGTGAGTTCGGTGCCAAGGGTATCGGTCTGACTCGTACAGAGCACATGTTCTTCGAGGACAAGAAGATCATCGCTATGCGTGAGATGATCCTCGCCGACAGCGTTGCCGGACGTGAGAAGGCTCTTGCTAAGCTGCTGCCTTACCAGAAGGCTGACTTCAAGGGTATCCTCGAGGCTATGGACGGTCTGCCCGTGAACATCCGTCTGCTCGATCCTCCTCTCCACGAGTTCGTTCCCCACGATTTGGCTGGTCAGGAGACGATGGCTAAGGAGATGGGTGTGAGCGTTGAGGACATCAAGCGCCGCGTCGACTCTCTCGCAGAGAACAACCCCATGCTGGGTCATCGTGGTTGCCGTCTGGGTATCACCTTCCCTGAGATTACCGCTATGCAGACCAAGGCCATCCTGGGCGCTGCCTGCGAGCTGAAGAAGGAAGGCAAGAACCCGAAGCCCGAAATCATGGTGCCGCTGATTGGTACGCTCTACGAGCTGAAGCAGCAGAAGGAGGTTATCCAGAACGCCGCCAAGGAGGTATTCCAGGAGTATGGCATCGAGGTTGAGTTCGAAATAGGTACCATGATCGAGATTCCTCGTGCTGCCCTGACTGCTGACCGCATCGCAACAGAGGCTCAGTACTTCTCATTCGGTACCAACGACCTGACTCAGATGACCTTCGGTTACAGCCGCGACGACATCGCTTCGTTCCTGCCCGTCTACCTCGACAAGAAGATCCTGAAGGTTGACCCATTCCAGGTTCTCGACCAGAAGGGTGTCGGCCGCCTCATCAAGTTCGCTGTGAAGGAAGGCCGCGAGGTTCGTCCCGACCTCCGCTGCGGTATCTGTGGTGAGCACGGTGGTGAGCCCAGCTCTGTGAAGTTCTGCGCCAAGATTGGCATGAACTACGCCAGCTGCTCTCCCTTCCGCGTGCCCATCGCCCGTCTGGCCGCCGCGCAGGCTGCTGTGGAGGAATAATCACAGAACTCTGATAATCAACAAGTTGGGTGTAACCTCCTTAAATATAGGTGGTTGCACCCAATTTCTTTAAATATGATTATCACGATAAATGTGACGAATTAGACAGGAAGTTTACAATATGTTTGCAGCATAATTGAGGTATGTTTACAATGAGTTTACAGTGATGTTTACAATAAATATTTTAAAATTATGGCAACATTTAAAGCAATAGTCAGATTTAAGAGACCTGATGGATACTATCCAGTTTACATCAGAGTTACGCATCAACGTAAGGCAGTCTATATCAAGACTGACAAAATTGTAGACCAGAAGGGAATTGATAAATCGAAAAGCATCAAGGATCCTTTTGTCCTTCAATTCTGCGCAAACAGAATATCAAGGTATGTAGACATTCTTAACAAACAGGATATTTCTTCTTGGAGCGTTGAGGAGGTCGTAAATTATTTGAAGTCAGGAACTGCGGAGATATGTTTTTCCGATTATGCCCGAGATTATCAGTCAAGGATGATTCAAGAAGGCCATGCTCGAAATGCACGAACCTATGAGTTGGCTTATCAAAACCTTGAAAGATATATAGGAACAACAAAAGTTATGTTTTCCCATCTGACATCTACGGTAATAACAAAATGGATAGATTCGCTATCATCAACAGCAAGAGCTAAAGAACAATATCCTGTTTGTATTCGTCAGATTTTCAAACAAGCCCTTCTCGACTATAATGACTATGATGCAGGAATTATCCGTATCACCACTAATCCATGGCCCAAAGTAAAGATACCTAAAAGCGATCCACCGCAGCATCGAGCCATAACTATGGAACAGTGTCGAGCTTTCTTTTATGCTCCCTTACCTGAGAGTGATAGAAAGTATCCCCTGACAGAACTTGGCCATGACGTTGCTATGATGATTCTCTGTCTTGCTGGCATCAATACAGTTGATTTGTATTATGCAGAGAAAAAGAACTACCGCGATGATATTATCGGCTACGAGCGTCGCAAAACCAGGGAAGCCAGAGTTGACAATGCATGGTTTGAGATTCGGGTTCCTGATATTGTTAAGCCGATAGTCGAAAAATACCTTGACACGTCAGATTCCGATTTTCTCTTTACTTTCCACACAAGACATAGCAGCTATGATAGCTTTAATGCCAATGTGAACATCGGTATACGTCAGATATGCGAAAAGGTACTCAAACTGAACAAAGAAGACTATTATAGCGGTTATACCTTCCGTCATACATGGGCCACAGTGGCCCAAAACGAATGTGGGGCAACTTTAGCTGATGTAGATTTTGGTCTTAATCATGCCAATAAGACGCGTCTTGCACGTACATACGTGAAGATAGATTTCACTCCAGCATGGGAACTTAATGAAAAAGTCGTTGAAAAGATTTTCTTCACTGATGATAAATCATCAGCCAATAAGAACGAAGAACATGAGAATGATTTCTTCCGGTTCTCTGCAAAGCAACTTGTTAAGGGTACTCTTTATTTCAAGGGTAAAATCCTTGTGTCTGTTGAGGATATTGGATTCAATAACATCGAAGAAGTGATTGCTCACCTCATGAAAGACTTGCCTGAAACCATTCCTCCACGTTCAATGGCACAGATAAGATTAGAAAACAAAGATAAGGGTCTGAAGCAAGACTATACAAGAATGATTCACTGACTCATTTTCTCTTTACCAGTAATGATAGAACCTTACCCAGAGTAAGATTCTACAATGTATGTGCTGAAAGAATCAGCAGGAGGAAGTGCCAAAAGCACCCTCCCGCTGACTTTGTTCTTCTGGAAAGGAAAAAATTTTTTTTATTCAACTTACCATATAGCACTTATATGGATTTTTTATAAATGCCAATCCACCATTAGGAATGTCTTCCGGAGCCTAATGACTTACGTTATAAGAGGCCCTCTCAATAGTCTATGTGCAATAAGGACATCGTCTGCTGTGGACTACCAGTATCGAGCTTATGACCGACCTCATGGACGTCATCCATGTCCTACTGATTAGTACAGTTCGCTATGGCGCTGCTACTTCCATGTAGTTGCAACCTTTTAATCCGGTTCAGTGTAATTACAATAAATTCCGTTCACCTTTTCAGAACATCCCCAGAAATACACCCCTTTTGCTCTGTTTAGGCGGCGAGTGAGAGGTCGGTTATGGTAAGGGCACAACCGCTGCTGGATTATAGACTGATTGATTGGTAGAGCCTGTTTGTTATCATCCATGCCATTTGGGGATAAGATCTCCGGCTCATCATTAGGCACTTCGCCATCCCGCTCTGAATTTCCTGTTTTAACAGTACGGTGTTCCTCTTCTTTGTTCTCGTCATCGGGCTGTTGTTGCTGCAGCAGTACCTGTTCTGTCGATGCAGCAGATTCTTTCATGGTCTCATCAACATTGGCTTTGTTTTCCGCTGTAGTATCCTCCTGCCTTATTGGAGCAGACTTCACTCCCTTTCTCGCAGCTCTTTGCTTTTGCGAAATGCCTGGTGCCGTCTGTAATCTACTGACCAATTCTTTGTACCGCTCAGTGTATCTGTAAGACGTAAGGTTGTCTTTCCATTCGTCAATCTCTGACAATACTTCCAGATCGTTTTGCAGTATCTCAATAAAGGTGGGGTCAGCAGACTGTGATGATAACGTATAGATGAACTCTACAGTATCAAGAAACTTTTCCCTTTCTTCTTTGGTATCAGTAGTCAGGCGTACATGGTAGGCAGTATCATTCTTTAAGGGCAACATGTTATCCCAGTCTGTGCCGTCATACTCGATAATTGCATCTGCAATCTTCTCTGGTGTCATATGCTTCTCACCTTTCAGCGATAGAAACCACACCAGATTAGGAAGGCCTGTTGTGATTTGCTAAAAAATTAGTACCTTTGCACCAGCATAGACAACAACGTCATCAAAGGACAAACAGACAAGCAGTTGTGATTTGCTAAACCAGCATAGACAACCTGAAACATTTTAAAGACTAAAAGATATGGGTTGTGATTTGCTAAAAAATTAGTACCTTTGCACCAGCATAGACAACATGTGATGCAAAAGAGCCTCACCAAGGAGAGTTGTGATTTGCTAAAAAATTAGTACCTTTGCACCAGCATAGACAACCGGAAAGTGGGATGGCACAGCCGCAAGGAGTTGTGATTTGCTAAAAAATTAGTACCTTTGCACCAGCATAGACAACTGATGCGCTTCATCTCGTGTTCTTCGACAGTTGTGATTTGCTAAAAAATTAGTACCTTTGCACCAGCATAGACAACTACGTAGCCAACGGTATGTTCACCACGACAGTTGTGATTTGCTAAAAAATTAGTACCTTTGCACCAGCATAGACAACTCCCCTGCACGCCGTCGCGGTGCTTATACAGTTGTGATTTGCTAAAAAATTAGTACCTTTGCACCAGCATAGACAACAAGGTAGGCTCAATTCTGAAAGAATCGCCAGTTGTGATTTGCTAAAAAATTAGTACCTTTGCACCAGCATAGACAACAAGCCTTACGGCGGGCAGGGTCACGTGCCAGTTGTGATTTGCTAAAAAATTAGTACCTTTGCACCAGCATAGACAACCAATCTGTAACACCCTCGTGTAGAGCGACGGTTGTGATTTGCTAAAAAATTAGTACCTTTGCACCAGCATAGACAACAAACCTAAGTGTACTTTAAATGAAATATTTGTTGTGATTTGCTAAAAAATTAGTACCTTTGCACCAGCATAGACAACGTGCCGTACGCAGCCTCCATACAGCTGACGGTTGTGATTTGCTAAAAAATTAGTACCTTTGCACCAGCATAGACAACTGTGCATCCAAGAAGTCCTCAAGGCGATTGTTGTGATTTGCTAAAAAATTAGTACCTTTGCACCAGCATAGACTGCGTATTCCGGCGATAGCCGTTCACCAATTCCGATGATATCCGTTCACTCGGTTGGTGATTTACTCTATCGGCGGCAAAGTTAATATTTTTTTCTCAAACTCTCGCCTTTCAGCTCAAATCTTTT
>Ga0247609_10000891_pt1 | contig 38102 bp, 30 predicted proteins | sample 172DNAGHGlowgp2_FD_193487 | JGI IMG/M metagenome (GOLD analysis project Ga0247609, IMG submission 193487) | Sheep rumen microbial communities from Palmerston North, Manawatu-Wanganui, New Zealand - 1728 DNA GHGlow gp2 | ecosystem: Host-associated > Mammals > Digestive system > Stomach > Rumen ... | reverse complement strand
CCCATTCCGAACAGAGAAGTTAAGCTCACCATCGCCGATGGTACTGACCCACCAGTTGGGAGAGTAGGTAGCCGCCGTTCTTCGAATCCCCGGACTCAGCAATGAGCTCCGGGGATTTTTGTATGTCGTACATGAGATTCTCTCGCCGTCTGTGCCGGCTTGGAATGACAAGAATACTGTCTTACCGAGCGAAGCGAGTGTATCTCAAAAAAGTTATCAACAGCCCAAGTGATTAGTAGTGTATTACTTGAAAGTTATCAACCGGAAATTGTTGATAACTTTTAGGATATAATCGATTTCCTGTTTTGACTTGTAGGGGCGGTTTTGTAACTTTGTGTACCAAACTAACTGTTTCGTGCACCTATTATTTATGACATTCAGAAAGCGGTCTATCAAGTTGCAACAACCACTGATAGCCGCCTTTTGCGGTTTTATCCTTTTAGCGATTCCGCAAAAAGCTGCAGCCCAATATCGGACAGACTCAGTCCGCGTATACTTCAGGGTTGCACAGTCAAAGTTCGACCCTGGTTTCAAACACAACCGTGAGGCAATTGACGCATTCATCAAGGAGTTCCGTCAGAACCAGTCAGACCCCAAGGCGCAAGTAGTGGTGGAGAATGTCCGCATCTCGTCCAGCGCATCGCCGGAGGGGCCTTTCTCGCTTAATGAGGAGCTTGCGAGGGACCGTCAACAGGCCATTTTGGACTATCTGGAAGGCAAAATCCAGATTCAGAGCCCCGGTGATAACCGCACTACTGAGGCCGTCGACTGGGACATGCTCCGCCGTCTTGTAATGGCAGATTCCAAGATGCCGTCGGCCTACAGAGACGAGGTCCTTTCCAGGCTGGATTCGGCTGATCCTTTCAGCGTGAACAACCTGAAGGGCACTCCTGCCGGCAATTATCTCTGGGACAAAATCTATCCCAAGATGCGCACTACATCGCTGGTGATTGTTTGGGAAGCATGGCAGGACTTGGAGCTACCCGAAATCTTCTGCGACGAGCCTGCAGTCGACCCTATCCCGGACGACGACAATCTCTTCGCCCCGCTGGATACATGGGTCGAAGCTCCAGCACCGGCGGTGTATACTCCCAAGCGCGGAATTCTTCTTAAAGTGAATGCCCTGGCGCTGCCCGCTCTCATCGCCAATATCGGCATTGAAGTGCAGCCGCTGCCGCATTTCTCTTTCAGCATTCCCATTTATTACTCCGGCTGGAACTGGTTCAGGGAGGACATTAAATTCCGCACCCTGGCCACGCAGCCGGAACTCCGCTACTGGTTCGACAAGGACTGCAAAGGCCTGTTCCTGAATGCCCACGCCACCTTCGGCTGGTACAACGTCGCAACGGCAGGGGACTACCGTTTCCAGGACCATGCACAGAAGACTCCTTCCCTTGGCGGAGGCATCGGCATTGGTTACAAGCTTCCCCTTGGGAAGAGCAGTGCCACACGCTGGGGCCTTGAGTGCGGCCTTGGTGCAGGCGTTCTCCCTCTGTACTACGACGTTTACTACAACGTCCACAACGGACGCCTTGCAGGGGATGGCCGCAAAACCTATTGGGGCATCGACCAGGCCTTCGTATCAATTACCTATCGTATAGGACAATTTAAATCCAAGCAGAAATGAAACGCCGGTTAACCATCCTTTCCCTTATCCCGGCAATACTTCTTCTTGCCGGATGCCGGGTCCACGAAGTGCCCGAAGGCGGTGACGACGGCGCCGTTGTAGAACTGTCCCTGAGAGTGAAAATCGACCCCTCGCTGACTCAGTACAAGGATATTCCCTACGAGGCCAAAGCCGATGACGCCTACCAGGCACGTTACGTCGTGGGCCTGTTCCGCTATGCGTCGGAAACGCCTAACGCGAAGCCGGACTATGTGTTCCTGTTTACCGAAGACGCCATGGAAAGCCGTACTCTCCAGGTGGACGTGGCTCCTATGAACTATAAAGTGCTCGTCTGGGCCGACTATGTCCAAGGCGACGAAGTCTTCTATACATCGCCGATTTTCCTGCAGGATCTTTCCAAAGAAAAGTTTACCGATGTTACCCTTCAGGAGCCGTACGCAGGCAACTCGCCCTGGCGCGACGCTTTCTATGGCGCCCAGGACGTGAAACTGGCCGGCTATATGGCCAACCGTTCGCAGCACACCGAAGAAATAAACCTTGAGCGCCCCAACGCCCATTTCAACTTCGTGGCAACGGACATGGAACAGTTTGCCAGCTATATGGCCAGCAAGTCTTCTGGCAGTTTCAGCGTAGATGACTTCCAGGTCAAGCTGTCGTACCCTCAGTTCCTGCCCTGCACCTACAATCTGTTTACGGACAAGCCCGTGGATTCATGCACCGGCGTGGAGTTCAGCGTAACTCCTGTCATGCTTCAGGACGGCAGCGTGGACCTCGGCGGCGACTGGGTATTCGCCAATGCGGACAAGACATCCGTAATCGTCACGCTCTCCTTCTACGATGCCAGGGGCCAGTTCATCAGCAGCCTCAATAATATAGAGGTACCGCTGTGCCGCGGCAAAAACACCACAATCAAGGGCGCCCTTCTTACCAGCGGCGTCAGTTCCGGCATTTCCATCGACCCGTCCTTCGACGGAGAATTTGTAATTGAACTCTAATAACCGCCGACCGCTATGAAAACAATCAAATCTTTACTTCTTTTCGGATCGATGGTTATGATGTCCATCGCCTGTCAGCGCAAAGCAGTGCTGTCCCAGCCAGCTACGCAGGGCGAAGTCGTGAGCACCACCATACAGGTTTCCCTCCCTGCCGATATGGCAACTAAAGCCATCGGCGACGGTTCTCTGATTACACAATTAGTGTTTGCCGCCTTAGCTTCAGATGGGCAGCTGCTGTTTTTTACAACCCAGGATATGTCGAACGGTGCTGCTACACTCCAGACCAGTCTGATAAAAGGTAAGGAGTATATACTTCACTTCATGGGTACGACCAATCCTTGCCTGTATGCGGCGGTTTGGGGAGATTACATATCTGTGAACGCACCAAGCTCTGTTATAAATGATGAATATTTTGATGTCTTTACTGCCAATGTGGAATACACTGGCGGCGATGTCCCTCCACAGGTTACCCTTCAGCGCGCAGTCGCCCAGCTGAACGTGGGCATTACCGCGGAGGATTACCAGTGGGCACAGGCTAACGGAGTGGATATGAGCAGCTTGAAGGTGAAGTTGCAATTTAATGCTCCCAAAATGTTGTGGCTTATGACCGGCGAAGCTGAAAATTGGGTAGAGTACGCTAATTCTGTAGGTGAGCCGGCACTCTATGATCCGTTCGTGGTCGATGAGAAAAACTATTACCGCCTTGCCTATAGCTATGTGCTGGCTGCGAGCAACTGCACCTCTCTGGAAAACGTGACGGTGACCCTGTCCGGCAAAAGAAATTCCGATGACTTTGAACTGCAGAAGCAGGTTTCGAACGTTCCTGTGGCTCCCAACAAGCAGACCAATATTATTGGCGATATCATCAAACCCGGCCTTGAGCCGTAGTACCAACGCTATACGAATAATCAATAATCAAATCCATATTATATGAAAAAACTCTTTTATTCCATTTTGGCTGCTGCGGCTGCATTATTTACCGTGGCTTGCCATCAGGAAACCGCAACCCGCTTCGAAGAAGGCGGTCTGGCGGACGTATCCTTCCAGGTAAGCCTGCCGGGTCTGCAGACCAAAGCCTTCGGCGACGGTACCACGGCCGACTCCCTGGTCGTGATGGTTTACAAAGTAAGCGGAGGCAACTACGAGTATCTCCCCGAGGTTAAGCCCATCCCCGAAGATCCGGAGTTCGACAACCTCACTGCAACCGTGAACCTGAAGCTGGTTCGCGGCCTCAGCTACCGCATCCTCTTCTGGGCCCAGAACAGCTATCCCGGCCTGTACGAGATTGATCCCGAGCAGGGTACCGTTACCATGCTTACCCAGGGAGGCATTCCCGCCAATGACGAACGTTACGATGCCTTCTTCGTGAACTGGGAAGGCGCCGTAGGAAACGAGCCCATCCAGGAATCCGTGGAGCTGCGCCGTCCTTTCGCCCAGGTGAACGTTATCGCTCCCAAGGCCGACGCCGAAGCAGCCATTGCCAACGGCATCACCCCCGGCGGTTCTTCCATGACCGTTACCGCTCCCACCAAGCTGGACCTCATCACCGGTGAAGTCAGCGAGGAAGCTCAGATCGAATTCTACGAGACCCCGATTGACGAGCCCGTGAACATCCCCGGCTATGACGCAGCCGAGTACGACTACATCGCCATGAACTACATCTTTGCCGACGCGGAAACTGCTCTCCTGAATCAGCTGGAGTTTGCAGTGTATGAGGATGGCGGCAACATGATTGGCGATCCTTTCCAACTGACAAACGTTCCCGTCTGCCGCAATTACCGCACCGTCCTTATCGGTAACGTGTTCAGCGTAGACGCCACCTTCGAGGTAACAATTATCAGCGAATTCGGCGACGCCACTGTTGTTCCTCTTGAAGATGCCGTTGATCAGTTCATAGTCCTTGACGGAACCGCAGGTTCACTCAACGGAGAGCCCGGTATCGGCAGTATACTGATAGATGACCCGCAGGCGCCCGGTTCATTCAACACTACCCTGCAGATTGGCGATAAGCTTGACTTTGACGGCGTATTCGTCTCTGACGCCGGCGTGGATCCTCATTTCACCTCCACAGAGCCTACAGTCGGTGACTTCGCTGCCAATCCCGGCGATGCCCCGACCGTCTTCACCGCCCTTGCCGCAGGTGAAACCCAGGTTAAGGTGCACTTTAACGCCGTCATCAACGGTGTAGAGCAGACCAAGGCCGAATCCAAGAACTACAAGTCCGCCGAGGTGATTGTGAACATCACTGTTGAAGCAGAACCTGAGCCTAGCGACCAAGTCTTCGTAAAGGTAACATCTGCCCCTACAGACTGGAGCGGTGATTACCTGATTGTTTACGAGGCTGGCGCTCTCGCCTTCGATGGCAGCCTTCCCGAAAAACTGGATGTGTCAAATAACGGATTTGCAGTTGTCATATCCAATGGATCTATCGCTTATTCTGCCGACGTTGTCAAGGGTATCTTCACCATTGCCGCTATGGACGGTGGCTACTCCATTAAGGCTGCCAACGGCAAGTATATCTATGGTTCCAGCGGAAAGAACGAGCTTAAGGAAGATGCCGAAGCTAAGCTTAACACCATTGCCCTTGATGCATCAGGCAACGCAGTAATCACTTCCAACACATCCTTCATCCAGTACAACTCCACTTCAGGTCAGGAGCGCTTCCGTTACTACAAGTCTGGAACTGCCACCCAGAATCCTGTGGCTCTGTACAAGTTAGTTGACGGTGGCGCGGTTTCTACTACCTTTACCGTCACCATCGACCCCGCCATCGTTGAAAACGAGACAACCATCGGTGGCGTATGGATTGCCAATGGTACCGATGAGACCGAGTCCGAGTTTGAGGCCGGCGCAACCGTCGAGCTGATTTATGATCCCGTCGGCGACTATCAGCTGACCAAGCTCTATTACCTTGATGGTAATCAGGAGCCTGTAGACATCGAATTCGCAGAAGGCGTAGCCACATTCGTGATGCCCGCTTATTCTGTCACTATCTATGCCACCTTCGAGGAGCCTGGCGACACAGACACTTATACCGTTACCATCGACCCGGCCATCATCCAGGAAGAGGAAAACGTCGGTGGCGTTTGGATTGAAGGCGGAAATGACTTGGTATATGAATACAATTTTGAGGAGGGTGATACCGTCAATCTGGTTTATGATCCCATCGGCGACTACGATCTTACTGCACTCTATTATATTGACGATAACCAGGAGCCGGTAGATATCGCATTTGCAGACGGAGAGGCTTCCTTCGAAATGCCCGCATATGCTATTACCATCTACGCTACCTTCGAGGAGCCCAGCGACGATGAAATCTATGCACTATTTGACGGCGCCATCGTAGAAGGCGACTACGTGATTGTCTATGGCGAGACCAAGTACGCTATGAACAATGTGGTTGACGCCAATAATCGTATTCAATATGAGTCTGTCACAATTGTGAACGATGCCATTGTCAATCCCGATGCTTCCATAATCTGGCACATCGCCCCCAATGGTGGCAACTGGACTATCTACAGTGCAGACGCTGAAAAGTATGCCGCTTCCACCGGTGTCAAGAACAAGGCTGCCGTGATTGCCGACGGAACCGATGCAAAGGCTCAGTGGACCATCACAAAGCAGGCTGCTACCGATACTGCTCCCGTTACATACGAAATCGAGAATGTGAGCAACAAGGCTGCCGGCGTCAATTCCCTCCTGCGTAACAACGGCACTTATGGCTTTGCCTGCTATGCGGCGGCTATGGGCGGTACGCTTTCACTGTACAAGCTGGTTGATGGTGACGAGCCTCAGCCTCAGCCCCAGGAAGAGTACTATATCTCCCTGTTCGAGACCAACTTCGGCACCCTGTCCTGTGACAAAGAGAATAACTATGCTGCCGCAGGAGACATTGTAACCGTGACCCTTACCCCGGGTGAAAACTGCCACTATGTGCAGAGTTCCCTGCTCATCGCCACTGAGGCTTCCCCCAACGGCATCCAGTACGAGATCAGCGAGAGCCAGGCTGCCGCAGGCGTGTATATCGCCACCTTCACCATGCCCGCCGAGGACGTAACTGTCACAGCAGAGTTTGACGAGGATTCCGAACCTGCGGGATATGTTTATACCGGTTCCGGTACCGCAGCCGACCCTTACACCGTTGAGGACGTGCGTCACTTTATTGATGAGCTTAATGGACAGGCCAGCACTGACGTCGTGTACGTACAGGGTGTAGTCACGTCGCTTACTAGCTACACATTTACTAGCGGGAGTACTGCCAGCTTCTTCATTGCCGATTCTGCGAATTCGGAAGATACCTTCGAAGCTTACAAGGTTCAGTACGTTGATAAGAAGACTTATGATTCTTCATATCCTGATGTCGCCGTGAACGATGCAGTTATAGTTGCCGGTAAAGTGAAGCTTTATACTAAAAACAATAACTCTACCTATGAGACTACAGGCGACAGCGATTCCTTTGTCTACTCCCTGAACGGCCAGACTTCTGTTCCTCCCGTGGTTTCGGCATTGGATATCAATAACGTTCCTGCAGCTGGTGTCACTGATGCAACCACCACTGTTGCGTTTATCAATGCGGATGGCTGGGATGTTTCTGTTGCACCCGACGGGGATGTAGTTACCGCTGCCTCTATTGACGGCACCACAATTACTTATTCCGTTGCCCAAAACACCTCTGAAGATGGCGTTGAAGGCTATATTGGTGTTACCCTGAGCAAGCAGGGCGAGACTGATGTAGAGGAGATGATAGTTGTCGGCCAGCTTGGCGCCGGTCAGGAAGCTCCAGCAGCAAGCTGGGAAGTAGTTACAGACTTCTCTTCAATTGAAAGCGGCGGCAAATACATTTTCGTCAATGTGCAGAGCAATAAGTCCTATTACATGGAGTCTGCCACATGCGCTGCCGGCGGTGGAACTAAGTGCGTCGAACTTGCCAAGCTTCCTACCGACCCCGAATTTGTTCTCGAAGACAAAATGTATGTTATCCTCACAGCTTCCGACACACAAGCCGGCTTTACCGTAAGCAATTCAGACGGCAAGCAGCTTGTAATCACGGCCGCCAATAACGGACTTGGTTTCGTGGATGAAGGCACAGTTGTGAATTTCCATGGCGTTACCAAAGAAAATGTTACCACTGGTTATACCCTTACAGGTAAGGATACCAATGATGCGACCAGGTACATCGGCATGAACAGCACGACTAATTTCCGTTGCTATACATCGGAGAACAATAATGTCAAGACCGGTACCTTCGTCTGGTATCACTACATTGGTGAATAATTAATATATCAGAAGTGATGAAAAATCTTCTCTATACCCTCTTCGCAGCCGCTGCCACTATGCTGGCAGTGGGCTGCGCCAAGGAGGTGCCGGCGACGGATCCTGCCCTTGCAGGTGAAACCGTAGAGGCTACCTTCACCGTGGGATTCGCCGACGCCATGACCAAGGCCGTCAGCGACGGACTCACCGCGACCCAGCTCATCGTTGGTGTGTACGACAAGGCCCTGGGCTATGTGGAGTCCCTTTCCATCGACCCTGCATCGGCCGAATATAAAAATGCCTTCGTCAATCACGAAGCTACCTTCAAGGCCCGCCTGGTGAAAGGTCACGGCTACGACATTGTGTTCCTGGCAGTAGCACCCGACAACGGCGCATACACCGTGGACCTTGCCGCCAAGACCTTCACTGTGGATACTGACGGTCTTTCCAACGACGAAAAGCGCGACGCCTTCTACGCTGTGCGTTCCATCGCCAGAGTCAGTGGCTCCATTGAGCAGTCAGTGGTACTTACCCGTCCCTTCGCTCAGTTCAACGTGATTGCAAGCAAGAAGGACTACGAAGACGCCCAGAAAGCCCTGGTGACCTTCACCAAGTCCTCCATGGGCGTCACCGCTCCAAGCGAGATGAACCTCCTTGACGGAACCGTGAGCAAGCCTGCGTACTACAGCCTTAAGGCCGCGCCCATGAGCGAGACTACCCCCAACTTCGAACCGTACAAGAGCCGCGGCGACGTCTGGCTCCTTACCGACTACATCCTTGTGGGCACGGACAACGAAGTGGTGAACGACCTGTTCTTCAACATCTACTCCGTTGACAGCGGCGACGCCCCGATGTTCTCCTACGATTCCACCAACGGTCTTGCCAACGTGCCCTTCAAGCGCAATTTCCGCACAACCGTCTATGGTAATGTGTTTATCGCCGAAAGCGAGTTCACCATCACTGTGGATCCTATCTTCGACGGCGAAATCCCGGTTAACTTCGGCGAAGGCGAAACGCCTGACATCCAGATGGTAGATGCTAACCTGCCTGCCCCTGGCGCCACCATCACCGTGAAGCCCGGCGAGACCATCAACTTCAAAGCCGTACATCCCGTGGCCGAAGTGCTGCCCACCTACAGCAGCAGTAAGGACGCCGTAGGCACCATCAATGGCGAAGGCCTCTTCACTGCCGTGGCCGAAGGCCAGACCCTGGTAACCGTCGAATTCCCGGCATACCAGGCCGGTGGTGCCAATCCCGGCACTGATCCGGGTACTGACCCGGGAGACGACCCTGGTGATAATCCTGGCGATGAGCCTGGCGATGAACCTGGTGGCGATACTGGTTCATCTGCCGCATTCGACTTCACTACAGGCTATGAAAACGCTCAGGCAATTGAAGGAGCCACCATTGGCGGTGTGACCCTTACCGTTTCTCAGGGCGATGCATCAAATGCCCCTGCATATTATACTACCGGAGAAGCTGCACGTTTCTATGCCAAGAGCAGTTTCACCGTTTCTTCCGAAAATAATATCACAAAGGTGGAACTTGTGTTCGGAACCGGTGACAATACGAATGAAATAACCACCGATGTTCCTACTTATGCGGAAGGTGTCTGGACAGGTTCTTCCAAGAGCGTGACCTTCACCATCGGCGGAGAAAACAAGCATCGCCGCATTGCCAAGATTATCGTTACTACGGCTGTCCCGAACGCCCGTCCCGTTTACACCAAGGCCGAAGCCGAGGCTGCCGGCGTGAACTACGCCGCCTGCACCCTGGTATGGACTGTGGTAGTGTCTGAAGGTGGCGAGCCCGGCCCCATCGAGCCCGGGGACGACAGCTTCGTAAAGGTGACATCGGCCCCCGAAGACTGGAGCGGTGAATATCTGATTGTTTACGAGGAAGGTGCTGTTGCCTTCGACGCCAGTCTGGAGGCCCTTGATGCCGTTGATAACTACATCGGCGTCGTAATCTCCAATGGTGTCATCGCTTCTTCCGCCGATGTGAACAAGGGTATCTTCACCATAGCCCCGATGGAAGGAGGTTATTCGCTTAAAGCCGCCAACGGGAAGTATATCTATGGCACCAGCGGAAAGAATGAGCTGAAGGAAAGCGAAGAGCCTGCACTGAACACCATCGCCCTTGATGCCGACGGCAACGCCGTTATCACGTCCAACACATCCTTCATCCAGTACAACAAAGCTTCCAACCAGAACCGCTTCCGTTACTACAAGGATGGAACCACCACCCAGCAGCCCGTTGCCCTGTACAAGAGGTCTGGCGGTTCCGTGGATCCTGTCGATCCCGACCAGCCTGCAACCGCCGTTATCACTGCTTCCGACATCTCCCTTGAGGTAGGTGCCGAAAAGGCCGTCGGCGCTACGACCAACTCCATCGCCCCCATCACCTATACCGTGGACGATTCCGGCGTTTATACCGTAACAGCAGAAGGCCTCGTTACTGGTGTGAAGGCCGGCGAAGGCAAGCTCCTCCTGAAGGTCGAAGCCGTCGAAGGCGCCTTCACCGCCGCCGAAAAGGAGATTACCGTCACCGTGACGGAGCAGGGCGGAGAACCTTCTGCAAATGATGGTACCGCTGAGCACCCCTATACTGTAGCCGAGGGCCTTGAAGCAATCAAGGATCTGCCGAAGTATGACAAGAACAATCCGGAAACTTACCTTGAGGGTGTATATGTTTCCGGCATTGTAATCGAAGTTACTGATGCCGTGAGCCAGCAGTACGGCAATGCTACATACACCATTGCCGATTCTGCTGACGGAGAAATAATCACCGTATTCCGTGGATTCTACCTCGGCGGCCGCTGGTTCACCGATCCCGAACAGATTAAGGCTGGAGATGAAGTAGTGGTTTCCGGTAACCTGTGCAAGTATGGGAACAATCTTGAGCCTGAGTTTGCCCAGGGCAGCATGTTATACTCCATCAATGGCAATTCCACCGTTCCGGAAATCGCTCCTTTCCGCATCGAGATAAGCACCAAGCCCTCCAAGAACCTTTATGTCCTCGGAGATTCGTTCGATGGCACCGGCATGGTTGTAAAGGCCTACTACAACGACGGCACCAACAAGGAGGTTACTGATTACACTGTCACCCCTTCAAGCTTTACTACGGTAGGGGACGCTGTTGAGGTAACCGTGAGCTGGAACAGCCTTGTCGCCACTTTCACCGTGAAAGTAGTTGAAAGTGCCGAACCTGTAACAGGTGATGTGTACGCCGAGCTTTCCGGTGATATTGCCGAAGGCGATTACGTGATTTACTACGATGGTAAGGCAATGAACAATACCGTTGATAAGAATCGTCTTGGATATGCCGCGGTAGAAACCGCAAACGGTGATATAGTTAGCCCTGATGCTTCGATAGTTTGGCATATTGCTGTAAGTGGCGAGAACTGGACAATATACAGTGCCGATGCCAAGAAGTATGCGGCGTCGACCGGTACCAAGAACCAGGCTGCCCTTGTTGACGATGCTACCGCTGAAAAAGCGCAGTGGACAATCACTGCAGCAACTGGCGGCGGTTACGAGATTGTGAATGTCTCCAATGCTGCTGCAGAGATAAATGCTAACCTGCGAAACAATGGGGAGTATGGTTTCGCCTGCTATTCAACTTCGACCGGTGGCCCTCTGAAACTGTACAAGAAAGTCGTTTCTGAGTAGTGCTCCTTTTTTGACAAATGTTACGGCTGCTACCTTCCCGGTTAGCAGCCGTAACTGCTTTATGGGGTTGCTCGGCATTAAAGACAGCAAAATGTAAGTGGTTGACTATGAGGCGCTTGCTGGATTCATGTCTGCGCAATTAGAACAGACATGAATCCGGGATATGACTGATTTTCAATGGTTTATGTTCGCGGGGCGAATGTGCTATTCATTATTTTTGCACAAAGAAAGTTGTATTGCAACTAAATAATAGTTACATTTGCCATGGGAACGAAAGAAAAACTTGTGGAGCGTTTGAAAAACCTCCCGGCGGACTTCACTTTTGATGAAGCAGCCAGATTGTTGTCTTTGTTTGGGTATACCAAGCACAATAAAGGCAAGACCTCCGGATCACGGGTATTGTTTGCCTCACCCGGCAAGATCCCTGTGATGATGCATCGGCCGCATCCTGGAAATATTCTTAAAAGGTATGTGGTTAAACAACTTTTGAACGAACTTATAATTAATGGAGACATTGAAAATGAACACGTTGAAGTATAAAGGTTACATTGGTTCGGTGGCGTACAGTGAGCCGGACAAGGTTTTTTTTGGCAAAATTGAAGGTATTGACGGACTGGTTAATTACGAAGGGGAGTCTGTGGCGGAACTTACTGCGGCTTTTCATGAGGCTGTGGAGGATTATTTGGCGTTTTGTGAAGATTTGGGGCAAAAACCTGAAAAGAGTTATACAGGCACTTTTAATGTCAGAATTGCGCCGGATACTCATAGGCATATTGCTAATTTGGCGGCTGAGGCGGGGATTTCCATCAATGCGTTCGTAAAACAGGCGTTGGCTGCGGCGGTGGAGAATCCGCCGGTGCGCACCGGTGATTTTGTGCAAGGTTTTGGCGCCGAAGAACCTGAACCCGCTATGGTTATGGAGCCGGGGGTGAAGTACGGCGATAAGTGCACCGTGAAAGTTTCTGTCCCGCAGAAAGACGTGCAGCTGCTTAAAGACCTGGCCGGCCGAATGGGCTGGGCCATAGATAATAAGTGACGACGAAGGAAAAGAAAACGGGTCAAAACATGCCCGAGACCGTAAACCTTGACGACGAAGGACAAGAAAAGGGCCCGAAACGTGACCGAGACCGTAAAATGCTGACAGACCTGGCACGTCTATGACGCGGTGGGGCAATGATGGAAGGGCAGTGATGATTGGGGGAACAAGGATGTGATAGGCAGTGATGGAGCGGGAAGTTTTGCTTTATTCCGGAGGATTGTGTAATTTTGAAAGTTTTGCGGGAAATGTAATTCTGATGAAGAAGAAAGTCATTGCATACCTGGTGCTTGCGGCGGTGCTTTTGTGCGGCTGCCAGAGGCTGGATTCTCTGGAGGAGAGGTTGGATGAGCTGGAGGAGAAAGCCGGGCATCTGGAGGACAGGATAGTGAGCCTGGAGGAGCGGCTGAAGGTGGTAAATGCCGACATAGACGCTCTGCAGCAGCTGTGTGCGGCCATCCGGAAGAATTATGCCATCGCCAGTTATAATGAAACATCTTACGGCTACGAACTGATTCTGACCAATGGCAAATCGCTGCAGATTTATAACGGAAAGCAGGGCCCCCAGGGACCTCAAGGCCCGCAGGGTGAGCAAGGTGAACAGGGAGAGCAGGGCGAACAAGGGCCTCAAGGTCCACAGGGCGAGCAAGGCGAAACCGGTCCCCAGGGCCCCCAGGGTGAGCAAGGCGACCATGGCTACATCCCAGTTATTTCCGTGCAAAAGGATCCCGCCTCGGGCCGATGGGTGTGGACTGTGGACGGGGAAGTTCTACTGACCCCGGACGGCAAACCCATGTACGCCGATGCGCTGGATGCCCAGAAACCCATTGTGAAAACCGGCAAGGAACTTGGCCAGGACTACGAAAGCGACTGCGTGTACCTGTCGGTAGACGGAGGCAAGACTTGGGTCCGCGTGTCAGGCCATGACGGCAAGTCCTTCTTCGAAGACGTGGTCCTGGATGAAGATAAGGGTGTGGTGCGTTTTGTAATGCACGACGGCACCGTTCTGGAAGCCCCTTATGTGAAAGACTTTCAGCTTGGCATCGGCGCGGAAGAGGTGCAGCTTGCACGCGGACAGTCGGCCCAGGTTGATATTGTCATGCGGAATGTAGCGTCGTACCAGCTTGTCAAGCCCGACGGTTGGCGTGCCGCCATACAGGATGGCCAATTGGTCATCACGGCCCCCGTTCCTGGCAACCACTATGCCGAAACAGAAGGTGATGTATCCATCATCGGCGTATCGGCCAGCGGATTTGCCGCCATTGCCAAGATTAGCGTGAGTGTGTTGGAGGCGCAGGTAGAAGTTAGCCTCCAGACCGTTCCGTTCAAGACAACGGCAAGCTTTCGGCCAAATGCTGCCGTCATCGGCTACCGCATCGCAACCGTCATTTCCACCATCGATATGACGGACGACGAAATCCACGCCTTTCTTAATCAAGGCTCGGAGATCTGTACCGGCGACTGTACCCGTGAGTACGCGGTCCCCGACAATCTGTACACTGGCACCGCCTGGATATATGGCGAATGGACGGACGTTGAAGGCATTACCGAGACCATACGATGCAGTTTCGACATTCAGCGGGCCTATGTAGAAGCTGTGCAGACGGCTTCGGGCGACGCTACCGTCTCCTGGACCGACAAGCCCAACAAGCACGCTTCAATCTATATGCAATGGTTCGGTAAAACCGCAGCCTTGGAAGCATACGACGGCTTTCCGGAGGACGACATCGACGCTTTTGCGCAGTATCTGTCGGCCCGCCCCGCCGGAACCGGAACCATACAGTGGCTGAACGGAGAGCAGAAGCAGTCGGCGAGCAAACTGGAGCAGGGGACTGCCTACAGCGTGGTTGTGATTCCCGTCAGCACCCGTAACGGCACTTCACACACAGGACTGCCTTGCCGGCTTGATTTTGAAAGATAATGAAGATAGACAATAATACCATTTGGAACGAAGCCGCCAAGGCCGGCGCATGGCTTGGGGCTGTGTCGATAGGCTGCCTGTTGTTAAAGGAAGGCGCGGTGCTTAGCGGCTCGTCGTTCCTTATCCAGGCCGCCACTATAATCCTTTGGGCGGTGGAGTTCTTCGGCTGCATCCTGCTGATGAAAAAGCTGATGCTGGACATGAGGGACCGGTACGAAGGCGTAAAAATCGAGCACACCTACACTTTGGGTAAAAGGGCAGCGTTACTGTCGGGCCTGCTTCTGGCATCGGCCCAGGCCTTGATTATAATGCTTATGCCGCCGGAAGCGATTGACGAGATGCTTTCTCAGTTTACCGGCTCGCTGACGGCTGCCCAGAAAGAAAGCGTGGAGGGTATGATGGATTCCCTGCCGCTGATTACCTTCATTTTCCAGTGGCTGTACTGCTATCTTTACGGTACCGTGCTTTCGTCCATCCTTTCCCGCTATATCTTCCTGCAGAAGCTTTTCGGCGGCAACATCACTATACGCACTTTCGGGCCTGAAGACAATCCCGAAGACAAGCCTGAAAAAGACAATGACCCTGACGAACAATAATTTAGTATGGATCTTTCTATAATTGTACCGCTTTATAACGAGGCAGAGTCCCTTCCTGAACTCCGCGAATGGATAGACCGTTCGCTGAAGGATTTCAGCTATGAGATTATTTTTGTGGACGACGGGTCGACGGATGGCTCGTGGAATGTGGTGAGGGGGCTGTGCGGCCCTTCGACAGGCCCTTCGACAGGCCCTTCGACAAGCCCTTCGACAAGCTCAGGGACCGTCGGGCATGACGGTAATGTGCGGGGGATACGGTTCCGCCGCAATTACGGCAAGTCGGCGGCGCTGTATGAGGGGTTCGCTGCGGCGAAGGGGGATGTTGTGGTTACCATGGACGCGGACCTTCAGGACTCGCCGGAGGAGATTCCGGAAATGGTGCGCATGATACGTGAGGAAGGCTACGATCTTGTGAGCGGTTGGAAACAGCACCGGAAGGACAATGCCATCACGAAAAACATCCCCTCGAAGTTTTACAACTGGACCGCAGGCAAGGTGACGGGCATAAAACTGCACGACATGAACTGCGGCATAAAGGCTTACAAGGCAGAAGTGGTTAAGAATATCGAGGTCTACGGCGAAATGCACCGCTACATTCCTTACCTGGCGAAGAATGCAGGCTTCGGCAGGATAGGGGAGAAACCGGTTCACCATCAGAAGCGTAAGTACGGCAAATCCAAATTCGGCATGGACCGTTTCATGCACGGCATGCTGGATCTTATGAGCCTGTGGTTCCTGTCCCGTTTCGGCGGCAGGCCGATGCACTTTTTCGGCACAAGCGGCATCCTGATGTTCCTGACCGGTTTCGTGATGACCGTATGGATTATCGCCGCCAAACTCATTCACCAGGCCCAGGGCGTACGCTTCCGTGCAGTTACGGACCAGCCCCTTTTCTACCTTGCACTCCTTGCAATCGTCCTTGGTGTTATGTTCTTCCTGGCGGGATTTGTAGGCGAAATGATTTCCCGTTCCCGTGGGGACCGTAATAAGTACCAGATAAAGGAGAGGATATAACGGGAAAAATTACTATCTTTGTAGGCTAAAAACTTATCAGATTATGATCAATATAAAGTTTCCCGATGGAAGTGTGCGTCAGTACGAAGCTGGCGTAAACGGTTATGACGTGGCTATGTCCATAAGTCCGCGTCTTGCAGAGCAGATTCTGGCAGTGAATATCAAGCGCCCCGATGAGCCTGAAACCTCCAAGGGAACCACCATAGACCTGATGCGTCCAATCACCGAGGACGTGGAAATCAGGCTCCTCAAATGGGAAGACGACGAAGCCAAGCACGTATTCTGGCACTCTTCGTCCCACCTCATGGCAGCTGCGCTGGAGGAACTTTTCCACGGCGTCAAGTTCGGTATCGGCCCCGCAATCGAGAACGGTTTCTACTATGACGTAGACATGAACGGCCGTACCCTGACGGACGCGGACTTCAAGGCTATCGAAAACAAAATGATGGAACTGGCGCGTCAGAAGCAGGAATTCCGCCGTATCGAGGTGTCCAAGGCCGACGCCATGAAGTACTTCACCGAAAAAGGCGACCAGTACAAGCAGGAGCTTATCTCCGAACTTGAGGACGGCACCATCACCTTCTACACCAATGGCAAGTTCACCGATCTTTGCCGCGGACCTCACCTGAGGAACACCGAGGTAATCAAGGCCGTGAAGGTGCTCTCCCTTGCAGGCGCATACTGGAGAGGCGACGAGTCCCGCCAGCAGCTCACCCGCATCTACGGCATCACCTTCCCCAAGGCCAGCATGCTCACCGAATACCTGCAGGTGCTGGAAGAGGCAAAGAAGCGCGACCACCGCAAAATAGGCAAGGAGATGCAGCTGTTCACCTTCTCCCAGAGGGTGGGCCAGGGTCTGCCCCTGTGGCTGCCCAAAGGCGCCGCTCTGCGTAACACCCTGCAGTCCTTCCTTGCAAAGAAGCAGGCCGAATACGGCTACCTGCCCGTGGTTACTCCCCATATCGGCGGCAAGGAACTTTACGTAACTTCCGGTCACTACGCCAAGTACGGAAAGGATTCCTTCCAGCCCATTCACACCCCCCAGGAAGGCGAGGAATACCTCCTCAAACCCATGAACTGCCCCCACCACTGCGAGATTTTCCGCAGCGCTCCCCGCAGTTACCGTGATCTTCCCCTCCGCTTCGCCGAATTCGGCACCGTGTACCGCTACGAGCAGTCCGGCGAACTCCACGGCCTCACCCGCGTACGCTCCTTCACACAGGACGACGCCCACCTTTTCTGCCGCCAGGACCAGCTCCAGGAAGAGTTCGAGAAAGTCATCGACCTAATCCTCTATGTGTTCAAGACCCTCCACTTCGACAAGTTCACCGCCCAGGTGTCCCTGAGGGATCCCAAGAACCCCACCAAGTACATCGGCAGCGAGGAAAATTGGAACAAGGCCGAGCAAGGCATCATCGACGCCGCCAAGAAGAAAGGCCTTCCCTATGTTGTGGAAACCGGCGAAGCTGCATTCTACGGCCCAAAGCTGGACTTCATGGTGAAGGACGCCATTGGCCGAAGCTGGCAGCTGGGTACCATCCAGGTAGACTACAACCTCCCCGAACGCTTTGAACTTGAATATGTGGACTCCGACGGCAGCCGCAAGCGCCCCGTCATGATTCACCGCGCGCCCTTCGGCAGCCTCGAAAGATTCGTCGCCGTGCTGCTGGAACACACCGCCGGACACCTGCCCCTTTGGCTGCATCCGGACCAGGTTAAAGTGCTGCCTGTGAGCGAAAAATATTCAGATTATGCGAAAAAAGTTGTAAATCTGCTAAATAATTCCGAAATTCGCGCCTCTATTGATGACAGGAACGAGACTCTCGGAAAGAGAATCCGCGAGACTTCCCTCATGAGAATCCCTCTCACTGTCATTGTAGGTGAAAAAGAACAGGCGGAAGAGTCCGTCTCCGTTCGCCGTGGAGCTCAGGACCAGGGTTCCATGAGCGTGCCTGCCTTTGTGGAATTTGTCCGCAATGCAGTCGCAGAAGAACTGGCCCAGTAAAGTTTAACGTTTTAAAGGAGCAAAACTATCGCAACGCCTTTTAGACCCAAGCCCTCGGGCTTGAAGAAGAAGCCCATGCAGGTGCAGGGTGCCCAGAAGGACGAAAACGCCCTTCGGATTAACCGTGAAATAACCGCATCACAGGTACGTCTGGTCGGAGACAACGTCCCCGAGCAGGGCATCTATCCTCTCTCCAAGGCCCTCCAAATGGCCGAAGAACTGGAGCTGGACCTGGTTGAAATCAGCGCCAAGGCCGATCCTCCTGTATGCAAGATTCTGGATTACCAGAAATACCTGTACCAGCAGCGCAAGAAAGCCAAGGAGATGAAGGCCAATGCCGCTAAGATTGTGATCAAGGAAATCCGTTTCGGCCCCAACACGGACGAGCACGACTTCCAGTTCAAGCTAAAGCATGCCCAGGAGTTCCTCCAGGAGGGTTCCAAGGTTAAGGCATCAATCTTCTTCCGCGGCCGCTCAATCCAGTTTGCCCAGCAGGGAGAGAAGAACCTCCTCCGCTTTGCAGTGGAACTGGAAGAATACGGCCGGGCCGAAAACATGCCGGTCCTTGAAGGCAAGCGCATGAGCATGATGATTGCTCCGCTAAAGAAGAAATAGCCGTGTCATACCGAGCGAAGCGAGTGTATCTCCGGCTTTATGTATAATTATTAATTGTTTAACACAATGGCAAAGCTCAAAACCAACTCCGGTGCCAAAAAGCGCTTTACGCTTACCGGATCGGGAAAGATCAAGAGGAAGCACGCTTATCACAGCCACATCCTCACCAAGAAGACCAAGAAGCAGAAACGCAATCTGGACCATTTCGCCATCATCGAGAAGGTGGATGTGCCCCGTTTGAAAGAACTCCTGGTCCTGTAAACCTTATTGTTTAACTGGAACGCAGTAAGTAAAAGTGCACGACGCAAGTGCCACTGCCTCCAAAAAGTAATTTAAAAATGCCTAGATCAGTTAATTCTGTTGCCTCAAGGGCACGCCGCAAGAAGATTCTTTCCAGAACCCGCGGCAATTTCCTGTCCCGCAAGAATGTCTGGACAGTTGCAAAGAACACCTACGAAAAAGGTTTAACCTACGCCTACCGCGACCGCAAAGCCAAGAAGCGTGAATTCCGTTCCCTGTGGATACAGCGTATCAACGCCGCCGCCCGTCAGTACGGTCTCACCTACTCCCAGCTCATGGGTCGTCTGGCAAAGCAGAACATCGGCCTTAACCGCAAAGTTCTCGCAGACCTTGCAATGAACAATCCTCAGGCTTTTGAGGCTATTGTTAAATCTGTAAAGTAGTTTTTGCCCCGTGAGCCTGAAGGAAATCATCGCCAACAAGTGGGTAAAGCTGGGATTCTGGTCCCTGCTCTATATCGCTTGGGTGATTTGGCTCGGAAACTTTTGGTGGCTCCTCGGACTCATCGTCATCTTCGACCTGTTTATCACGAAGAAGGTGAAATGGCTCTTCTGGAAGAAAGAGTACGCCCCCGGAGAAAAGCACAATGTTTGGCTGGACTGGCTTGATGCCATAATCTTCGCCGTAATCGTTGTTACTTTCATCAATATTTTCTTCTTCCAGGCCTTCAAAATTCCTTCATCGTCCATGGAAAGCAGCCTGTACACCGGAGACCATCTCTTCGTGTCCAAGCTTACCTACGGCCCCCGCGTCCCTCAGACGCCCCTCACCATACCCTTCACCCATAACCGGGCGTTCGGAAAAGAGTCCTATTCCACCCTTATCCAGAACAAGTACCGCAGGCTGAAAGGTTTCCGTGAAGTAGAAAGGGGAGACATCGTAGTCTTCGGCTTCCCCAACGGCGACACTGTCCTTACCAAACGTCCAGCAGACGACTACTACGCCTGGGTACGTTCTTACGGAAGGGAGCAGACCATCGCCCAGTTCGGCCCGGTAATCGTTCGTCCCGCCGATAAAAAGGACCACTACGTAAAGCGTTGCGTTGCAGTTGCAGGCGACACATTGGTAGTGAAGGACGGAATAGCGTGGGTGAACGGAGTAAAGGAGCCGGACTATCCCGGACGGCAGCTCACTTACAAGGTAGTAACTACCGGTTCGCGAATTAACCAGCTCAAACTGGAGCAGATGGGCCTGAACCTTTCTGAACTCTGGTTCGACTCCCGCCTTCCCGGCTATCCCGCGATGCCGCTGACGGATGAGATGCTGGAACAGGTGAAACAGCTTAAGAGCGTCGTGGAAATCACCCCCAACCTGGAGGAGTATCCCGCCGCAGGACAGGAAAACGTGATTTTCCCCTTCACCGCCGATATCCGCTGGACATGCGACTATTTCGGACCGCTGTGGATACCTGAAAAAGACGCCACAGTTGAGCTCAGCAAAGAGAATCTTCCCCTTTACGAGAGGATAATCCGCGACTACGAGCACAACACACTGGTCCTTGATGGGGACACAATCCTCATTAACGGAGAACCGGCCACAAGCTACACTTTCAAGCAGGACTACTACTTCATGATGGGTGACAACCGTCACAATTCCCTGGATTCCCGTTACTGGGGATTCGTTCCGGAAGACCACATCGTCGGTTCCCCGTCAATAATATGGCTTTCGACAGACTCCGGTAAGAGTTTCCCCGGAAGCATAAGGTGGAAGCGGTTCCTTAAAATCGTTTAGCACCAAACAAAAACAAGTAACAATTAAAAAGTAAAATATTATGTCAAAGGTTTGTCAGATAACCGGTAGGAAGAGAATGATCGGCAACAACGTCGCCCATTCCAAGCTGCGCACCAAGCGCGACTTCTCCCTCAACCTCAAGACCAAGAGATTCTGGTCCGAGTCAGAACAGCGTTTCGTCACTCTGAAAGTGACCACCAAGGGTATACGTATCATCGAGAAAAACGGTCTCGATGCAGCCCTTAAGGCCGCTCAGGAGAAAGGATACGTGAGCCTTGTTTAACCCCCTAATCCTTAAGTAATTATGGCAAAGAAACAGAAAGGAAACAGGGTGCAGGTCATCCTGGAGTGCACTGAGCAGAAGGCCAGCGGTGTTCCTGGTATGTCCCGTTACATCACCACCAAGAACAAGAAGAACACCCCCGACCGTCTTGAGAGGATGAAGTACAATCCTTACCTCAAGAAAGTTACTCTTCACCGTGAAATCAAGTAAAAGCGTATAGACTATGGCAAAGAAAGCAGTTGCAACCTTCGATGCAAAAGCCGGTGCAAAGCACATGGTGAAGGTTATCCGCATGGAAAAGAGCCCCAAGACCGGCGCCTACGTTTTCGTAGAGCAGCTGGTAGAGGAAGGCAAGGAAAAAGAATTCTTCGCAAAGAAGTAACTTGCCCTTACAGAATATGTGAAAAACCGTCCTCCGGGGCGGTTTTTTACGTATTGGTTTAGTCACGGAAAAAGCGTATATTTGTGGGTTAAAGAAAAAGTTATGAAAAAGATACTTGCTATTGCAATTCTGTTGCTGTCTGCTCAAGCTGCATTTGCACAGTCCAATTTGATGGAGTCCATGCTTCTCAAACGTTTCGAGGCTCCTGAACGCGGCCCTGTAACCTTTATCGAAAAAGGTTCAAAGAGCTACGGAATCAAAGGTTCATATGCAGGCTACGAGGCTGGCGGCGCCCTTGACGGCGACGGATACCAGATCCTGTCGCTACTTAACATCGGCGACGGATATTACCGCACCTGGACTGTAAGTCCCCGTTTCAGCTATTTCGTAGGGAAAGACCTTGCCCTCGGCGGCTCAATTACCTACAGCGGTTACGCCCTGGATACAGACATTAAGCTGGACCTCAGGGATATGTTGCACTCTGACGAAGCCGACCTTAACCTCCAGCTTTCAAGCCTTAACATAAAGAACCATGCAGGCGGTCTGGACCTTTACCTTCGCCGCTACTTGTCCTTCTTCGGCAGCCGCACCTTTGCAATTTTTGCCGAAGCCGACCTTTACGGCAAGTACGGCATCACTTTCACGCACCCCCGCGCCGATGCAGAAGGCGAAATCCGTAAGCAGCGCATTTCGCAGGGTATCAATGTCGGACTCCAGGGCGAAGTCGGCCTGGCAATCAAACTCCGCGACCGCAGCATGTTCCATATCGGCCTTCCCCTGGTGGGCGTGGAATACAGCTATACCAAGCAGGATAAGCTGATTGACGGGCAAGACCGTCAGGCACACATGTCGTCCTTCAGGTTCGTAAGAAAACTGGACATCCCCCGCATTTCTTTATCTTACTGCCGCGTTATAGAGCCTAAGCGCCGTCGATAAAATGGGCATTTTCGACAAAGGATTCAAGAAGACGAACCTCAACTTCTTCCAGAAGCTGGGGCGCACTTTCACTGGCAAGTCCAAGGTGGATGACGATGTTCTGGACGCCCTGGAAGAGGCCCTGCTGTCGTCTGACATGGGCGTGGACACCACCCTCAAGCTCCTGGATAACATTCAGGATACAGTGGAGAAGGACAAGTACGTGGGGATGGAAGAACTTGTGGCCATCATAAGAGACGAAATAGCCAAACTGATAGGCGAGGACGATGCCCCGGTAGTGCCATTCGACTTTTCAAAAAAGCCTTATGTGATTCTGGTAGTGGGAGTTAACGGCGTAGGAAAGACCACCACCATAGGTAAACTGGCGCACATGCTTCGCGCCCAGGGAAAGAAGGTCGTGATAGGCGCGGCCGATACTTTCCGCGCCGCCGCCGTGGACCAGCTGGACATCTGGGCACAGAGAGCTGGCGCTGACATAGTTAAACAGTCCATGGGCTCCGATCCCGCATCCGTTGCCTTCGACACCGTGAAATCGGCCGTCGCAAAAGGGGCCGATGTGGTGCTGATAGATACAGCAGGCCGCCTTCACAACAGGGTGGATCTGATGAACGAACTAACCAAAATCCGCAACGTCATACGTCGCGTAGTGCCGGACGGTCCGCACGAAGTCCTGCTTGTGCTGGACGGCTCCACCGGACAGAACGCATTTGTACAGGCGAAAGAGTTCTCCCGCGCCACGGACGTTACCGCACTTGCTGTAACGAAGCTGGACGGCAGCGCCAAAGGCGGTGTTGTCGTGGGCATTGTGGACAGCTTCAAGTTCCCCGTGAAGTTCCTTGGAATAGGGGAAGGCGTGGAAGACCTTAAAGTATTTGACAAGAAAGCCTTTGTGGAGGCCCTCTTTAAACCCGAAGATATAAGTTGATAGTATGAAACTCAGTTACAGTTGGTTACAGGAGTATTTGAAATGCGACCTAAGCCCCGAACAGGTGGCGGAGGCCATGACTTCAATCGGAATTGAGGTAGATTCAGTGGAAACTCAGGAAGTGGTTCCCGGCGGCCTTAACGGCGTAGTGGTCGCGCATGTTCTCACCTGCGAGGCCCATCCGGATTCGGACCATCTTCACATCACCACCGTGAACGACGGCTCGCCGGAGCCTGTGCAGGTGGTTTGCGGCGCCCCCAACGTCGCCGCCGGGCAGAAAGTGCTTTTTGCCCGCATCGGCACTGTGCTTCCCGGAGACTTCAAGATAAAGAAGTCCAAGATCAGGGGAGTGGAAAGCTTCGGCATGATTTGCGCCGAAGACGAGCTTGGAATAGGCACCAGCCACGACGGAATCATGGTTCTTCCTGCTGATGCAGTTCCCGGTACCCCTGCCAAAGAGTACCTGGGTCTTAAGGATGAAGCGGTTATAGAGTACGAAATCACCGCCAACCGCATCGACGCGGCATCGCATATCGGCGTTGCAAGGGACCTTTACGGCTATCTCCGCAGCAAGGACATTCCCGCGCAGCTTTGCCTCCCTTCGGTGGATTCTTTTGCCGAAGGCGAAGGTGAATCCATGCCCATCGAAGTCCTGGACCACGACGGTGCCCCCCGTTATACTGGCATCACAATAAAGGGCGTCAAAATTGCCCCCAGCCCGAAGTGGCTGCAGGAAAGGCTCATGTCGATCGGCCTGAAGCCAATCAATAACGTCGTGGATATCAGTAACTTCGTTCTCTTCGAGACTGGCCAGCCCCTGCACACCTTCGATGCAGACAAGGTACGTGGCGGTAAGGTAATCGTACGCCGTGCGGCAGAAGGGGAGCCCATCCGTACTCTGGACGGCATCGAGCGCAAGCTCAGCGCTCTGGATATGGTAATCGCCGACGCTGAAGGCCCCATGTGCATCGCAGGCGTTTTCGGCGGTGAAGATTCAGGCGTAAGCGATTCAACTGTAAATGTTTTCATCGAAGGCGCTTACTTCGACCCCGTAAGCATACGCCGCACCGCCAAGAGCCAGACCCTGTCCACAGACGCCAGCTTCCGCTTCGAAAGGGGAGCGGATCCCGAAGCCGCACTTTACGCAGGCAAGAGGGCCGCGCTTCTTATTCTGGAAGTCGCCGGAGGCAAGGTGGTTGGCAAAGTGCGCGAAGACTATCCCAAGGTGGCCGAACGCGCCCGCATCGACCTGGATTACAACCGCATAGAGCATTTCATCGGCAAGAAGATTGGTCACGATACCATCGAAAAGGTACTGGAAGGCCTTAACTATCAGTTTGTTGAAAAGCGTGAAGGCGGCGCGCTGGTGGCTGCTCCCACATACATGGTGGACGTTACCCGCGAGTGCGACGTAGTTGAAGAAATCCTCAGAATCTACGGGTACAACAACATCGAGCTGCCCGAAACCCTTCGCATGAGCGTCAACGCAAGCGCCCAGCCGGAACCTGAGGCTATACGCAACGCCATCTCCAACTTCCTGGCGGCCAATGGTTTTGTGGAAACCATGAACAACTCCCTTACTAAGGAGGACTATTATACCAAGCTGGAAACATTCCCTGCAGAGCGTTGCGTCCATATCGTCAACCCTCTCAGCCAGGACCTTAACGTAATGCGCCAGACGCTGCTCCTTAACGGACTCGAGGTTGTGGCCTACAACCTTAACCGCCAGGCTACGTCCCTTAAGTTCTTCGAATACGGCTCTGTGTATCAGAGGCTTCCGGAGACCGACGGCACAACCCTGAAAGGCTACGAAGAGCATCGCTGCTTCTCCCTGTTCATTTCCGGAACTCCCGATAAAGTATGGCGCAGCCCCGCGCAGAAGTCCAGCTTTTTCCAGCTCAAAGGCTATGTTGAGGCTCTGATGGCTCGCTACCGTATAGACCTTAACACCCTCCAGTTTGGCAGCGCTCCCGCCGACATTTTCGCCGAAGGTATCACATACAGCCTTCCCGGAAAAGGTGAGCCTGTGCTCCTTGCCACCCTCGGCACCATGAACCATGTGCTTTGCCGCCGCTTCGGCATCAAGCAGCCCGTCTTTGCCGCAGAGATTAACTGGGAGGTGCTTTTCACTCTGGTCAAGCGCGACAAATTCTCCTTCAAGGAACTGCCCAGGTTCCCCGAAGTGCGTCGCGACCTTGCCCTCCTCCTGGACGAGAAAGTCAGCTATGCCGATGTCCGCAAAACTGCCCTTCGCGCCGGTAAGAAGCTCATTAAGAGCGTGAACCTCTTCGACGTTTACCGCGGTGAGAAGATACTTTTCGGCAAGAAGCAATACGCACTGAGTTTTGTCCTTCAGGACCTTGAACATACCCTTACTGACGCAGAGGTCGAAAAGACCATGGAACGCGTGCTGGGCGCGCTGCAGACGGAACTTGGAGCTGTCCTTAGGTAATGCGCCGGACCTGGCTGCATATCGTCCTGCTTATGGCCCTTGCACTTTCGTGCAGGGGGCCGCGCCTTATTCCCCGCGACGACATGGTGGACATAATGGTGGACATGCTCATACGTGACCAGCAGCTGAAGCAGGGCCCTCATATTCTGGAAAAAGACGATACCACGCTGGTGTATGAAGGCATTTTCCAGGCACGCGGCTACGACACCGACGACTTCCGCCACAGCGTGGAATACTACCTGGAGGATGCTTCCCGCATGGAAAAGATCCTTGGCGATGTTTCCGAAGTCCTTTCCGCCATGTCCAAGGAGGCAGGCCGGCAGATAGAGCTGGAGCGATGGACGGAAAAAATGATGCGCATATACGCTCAGAAGCCAGATACTACGCAGCCGCAGCCGCGTCTGAGGGCAATCGACAGCCTGAAGGTGCAGTTCGAAAACGATTCGGTGAAATACGTTGTTCCGAAGGACTCGCTTGAAGCCTATTACCGGGATTCGCTGCTGTTTGTAAGGGATTCACTATGAGAAGGTTCACTGCAAAATACGTGTACACCCTGGCTTCGGCGGAGCCTATCTTGAACGGCTTCGTGGAGGTTTCCGATGACGGTACGGTGATTAAGGCCGGTCCCTGCAATCCCGGCGAAGAAGTGCCCGATGGTGCTATCACCCCTGGCTTTGTGAACGCCCACTGCCACGCGGAACTTTCCTACATGAAGGGCCTTTTCCGCAAAGGCACCGGAATGGCGGGTTTCATCGACCAGATTAACGAGCTACGGGACACTTCGTCCATGGAGGACAAACTGGCGGCGCTTAAAGAGGCGTTCGACAGCCTTTGGAACCAGGGCGTGGTTGCAATGGCCGATATTTCCAACTGCGACGATTCCTTCGCCATAAAGGCTTCGCATCCGCTTTACACACGCACATTTCTGGAAGTTTTTGGCGCTGAACCGTCTGAATGCAAGACGGTTATGTCTTATGTGCTGGCTCTTCAGAAGAAGGCTCTGGCGCTGGGACTGGACGCCGCTCCAACGCCTCATTCCTGCTATACAATGAGCCCCCAGCTGGTGGAGGCTTCATCGGCCGAAGGTCTTAAAAGCGGTTTCCTTTCCTTCCACAGCGAAGAGTCGGCCGAGGAAGAGGAAATGATGATGTACGGACGCGGTCCGATGTGGGACAACAGGGTGCGGAACGGCATCCCTACGCCGCCTGTTACTGGTACAAGTTCGCTGGAGTACTTCCTGGACAGACTCCGCGCGGCTGTCGGCAGCCCTGTGGAAGGCCATGTGCTTCTGGTGCACGAATGCTGCCTGACGGCCGAAGGAGCAGCCCTGGCTAAAAAGGTTCTTAAAGAGCCTTTCTTGGCTGTCTGTCCGCTTTCTAACCTATTCATACATAATGCATTGCCGCCAATTCCGGTAATGCGCGATTCCGGCATTCCCATCTGCGTGGGGACGGATTCTCTTTCGTCTAACGACAAGTTGTGCATTGTGGACGAGCTGTTCTGCCTGCAGGAAGCTTTCCCTTTCCTGACGCTTCAGGAACTGCTTCAGTGGGCCTGCCTTAACGGCGCGCGTTTCCTTTCCAAGGCCGATGTTTTCGGCTCGATCGAGGAAGGGAAGCGCCCTGGGCTGGTATTTATCGACGGTTTCACTGCCGACGGCCGGCTATCGTCAAGCTCCAAATCCGTACGCTTATGTTAAGGGAAAAGGTAGTTTTCGGGCCAATTTCCAGCCGGCGCTTCGGCAGTTCTCTGGGTATCAATCTGTTACCGGAGGAAGGAAAGGTATGCAACTTCGACTGCATCTACTGCGAATGCGGCTGGAACAAGGACGGGCTGGGGGACAGGAGAATTCCTTCCGCTATGGAAGTGCGCGCTGCGCTGGAAGCGAAGCTCAAGGCCTGTGCATCCGACGGAACTCCCATAGACTCAATTACTTTCTCCGGAGACGGGGAGCCAACACTTAATCCGGAGTTCCCTGCAATTGTGGACCTTACGCTGGAGCTTAGGGATAAGTTTTATCCATCGGCCAAGGTTTCGGTGCTTACTAATGCCACGCGCGCCGGAAGGCCGGAAATCTTTGCCGCATTAAGGAAGGTGGACAGCCCCGTTCTTAAGCTTGACGCGCCCACGGATGCCCAGGCCGCGCTAATTAACAGGCCGGTAGGGGAGTATCATGTGGCCGACATAGTTGCATCGATGAAGCTTTTCAAGGGGAATTTCATAATGCAGACCATGTTCCTCAAGGGTCCCGGCTGGGCCACAGAGGACTGGCTGGAAGGCTGGATGGACATCGTCAGGGAAGTCGCGCCCCGTAAAATTATGGTATATACCATTGACAGGGAAACGCCCATGAAAGGACTTGGGAAATACAGCGTGGAGGAAATGCGTTCCCTTGTGCAACCACTTATAGATGAAGGATATGTAATTATAATTAAAGGATAAAGCTATGTCACTGTCAAGTAAATACGGCTATACGCCGAACAAAGAGGCCATCGCCCGCCATCTGGAACTGATTGCCGCAGGCCTGGAAGGCATCGCCACCGAGAAAGTGTACAAGGAATGCTTCGGCATGATGGACCTTACAACCCTTGCAGGGGAAGACACCCCGTCAAAGGTGAAGACTCTGGTTCAGAAGGTCAATTCTTTCGCCAAGGATTATCCTTCCTATCCTCTTCCCGCTTCCGTGTGCGTTTACCCTAACTTTGCATCCGTAGTTGCTGCTACACGCAAGACCCCGGCCCTTCATGTCACCAACGTCGCCGGCTGCTTCCCTGCATCCCAGAGTTTCCTGGAGGTAAAGCTGCACGAAATTGAGCTGGCAGTGCGCAACGGTGCCGACGAAATCGACATTGTTCTGGCCCTGAACAGCTTCCTTGATGGAGACTATGACAAGGCTGGTGAGGAAATCCGCGCTTCTCGTGAGAAGATAGACGCCGTGGCAGCCGAGCTGGGCCGCCCCGTTATCCTCAAGGTTATTCTGGAAACGGGCCTTCTGGTAACTCCCGAGGCCATCGCGGACGCCAGCTTCCTTGCCATGGAGAACGGTGCCGACTTCATAAAGACTTCTACGGGAAAGGTGAAAGTTAATGCTACACCTCTGGCTGCATACGTGATGTGCGAGTGCATTAAGCAGTACTACGAAGTCACCGGTAAAAAAGTCGGTTTCAAGCCCGCTGGCGGCATTTCTTCGGCAATGGATGCGGTTTGCTATTACTCAATCGTGAGCACCGTGCTTGGCCCTGAGTGGTTGAATAAGGGACTTCTCCGCTTTGGCGTTTCCCGCCTTGCAAACCAGATTCTTTCCGCTGTGGAGCAGAAGACTGTTGCATACTTCTAAAACGGCCTTGCAGCGCTGCCCATTGGCGTTTTTTGGCGCTTTTGCAACATTATCCGTTTTTTTCTTGATGTAAAATCGGCTTTCCAGATGCCTGGGAGGCCGATTTTTCAATTAAACGTTTAAAAACACATAACACGGATAAGTTTCTCGAGCTTTGCACAAAGAAATATTGTAGAGCTATGAGAAAAATTTTGTGCGTATCAGTCCTGTTCGCTCTCCTATCCTGTCAGGGGAGCGGCGTCCCGGAGGGAAAAACGGCTGAAGGAGAAGACGGGAAGGTGTACCACGGCATGATCCAGCTTGGCGAAAAACTGGACGACCCCTACACCGTGGAGAACATGAAAAAGGCCCTGGAGAGCGTGTATTCCACAAAAAGCGACAGGGTAGACGTGGTTACGACGGACCTTTACGTCCGTTTTCTTCCATCCGGCGACGAGCAGCTGGCAAAGCTGCAGTCGCTGGGTTTATACCTTTTGGACCATCCTATGGACTACCGCATACTCCGGGAAGGTGATTATTACAAGGACCCGGCTGTGCAGGAGGACGAAATAACCTGGCAGTATGCGGTAGTTCCAAAGGATTTTGCCTTTCCCTCGGATATAAAGTACGAAGTCCTGGACGAGTGCTTTATTTCCGAGCATGACCCTCTGGCAAAGTCGGCCGAAGGGATAGACTGGGACCTTGTGGAAAGGGAGGCTTTCCGACTCACGGGTAACGGTGATATGCTGGATGAAATGACCAAGGCCGGAGGCGTTGCGCCTTCTGGCCGAATCACCATCGAGGATCCTCTTTTCAGCGGCGGGAAGCCTTTCGGAGTTGCCGGAGTTGAGGTGGCATGCAACATATTCGTAAAAATAGCCACCTGCTATACCGACAGGGACGGCTATTACAAAATGGAAAAGAATTTCTCCGGTAAGCCGCGGTACCGCCTTGTCTTTCAGAACGAGAAAGGATTCAAGATAGGCTTTAACCTTATTCTTCTGCCCGCATCTGTGAGCACTCTGGGAAAAGGTGAGCCTGAAGGCATGGACTGGCATGTCAGTGCTGCCGATGACAACGCCCTTTTCCGCCGCTGTGCGGTGAACAATGCGGCATACGATTATTATACCCGCTGCAACGAGCTTGACCTTGGTGTTGCGATGCCTCCGGCGGACCTAAGGTTCTGGATACTCAACGGTCTTGACTGCTCCAGCGCAAGTATGCTGCACCATGGCGCATTCCTGGATAACGCGCTTCTGGTGAAATATCTCGGTCCATGGCTGGCGCTGGTGAAAATTTTCCTCCCGGACGTAACAATTGGCACCAAGGAGCAGGACTATGCCGGCATATACACCCGAGTGGCGCATGAGTTGTCACATGCAAGCCATTATGCGCAGGTGGGAAACAGCTACTGGAGCCCATACGTGGACTATGTTATACGTTCCATAATCAGTGAAGGCGGAGACCCTTACGGTACCGGGGAAGGTGATGGCGCGTCCTATTGCGAGCTCGGAGAATCCTGGGCCTATTTCATGGAGGAAAGCCTGAAAAAGGACCGTTACAGCGGGGTTATCAGACGCTATGGAAACACGTTCTGGTTCCGCCCCGATATCTTTACAGACCTGTACGGTTACGGAATGTCCCGGGAAGAAATGTTCCGCGCGCTTACTCCCGATGTCACGAGTATGCAGCAGTTCAAAGATGCGCTTATCAAACTGTATCCGGACAGGGAAAGTATTATAAGCCAGACGTTTAAACGCTACGGGAAATGATAATGGTCAAGTCTCGGCGGGCGGTGCCCGGTATTCTTCTAAGCCTCTTTCTTCCGGTAGCATCCTGCGGCGTGAAAGAGGACCGGAGCGCCTGCCCGGCCGACTTGACGATAACGGTAAAGGACCTGCCGTCGGCCCCGGCCGATATCCTGATCATAGGACAAGAGTTTGATTTTAGGAAAACGGTTTTGTGCGATACTACTTTCGAGGTGCGTGTACCCAACTCGGGAGTAGAGATAAGGGCGGTTTCGGGAGCATCGGCCCGGCCCGACGGCAGCGTCCTTATTCCCCAAGGTTTCGACTCGCCGCCGGTGTATCTCTTCAGGACCTTTACGGGCGCTTTGAAAGATACGGCCAGTGTGCGTATCGTTCTTCGTAAGCACTTTTGCACCATGACTTTAAGGGTGGATGGTCCGGCAGGGTTGGGGGAGCCGTACTGGGCTCAGGTACACGGCTCTGTGTCGGGACTCAGCGCATGGGGAGAGCCCATCCCCGGAGAGTATTCATACAGGCTGGATGCCGGCCTTTCTTGCCGTCTCCCAAGGCAAAGGCAGGAGGACAGGCTGTGGCTGGACATAGTGATGCCGGACAGGGTAGTGAGGAGCTTCGCCCTGGACAACTATCTGCTGAAGGCCGGGTACGACTGGACGGCATGGGACCTTTCTGACATTCCGTTGACTATTTCATTGTCTGTTACGGCGCTTGTACTCCAGATAGGCTCCCTTCAGGAAGTGATACCGATTGATATTGTGATTTAGATGATTTTTGTTTGGAGATTCGAAAAAAGTGCGTATATTTGCAGTCCCAACTGAACGCGCGGATGGCGGAATTGGTAGACGCGCTACCCTCAGGAGGTAGTGTCCGCAAGGACGTGTCAGTTCGACTCTGATTTCGCGCACGGAAGTCCCGGTGTTTTCATCGGGATTTTTTCGTATATATCGGCCAGAAAGCTCAAATATTATTCTTATATTTGCAAGATATTTAGCAGTGTATTTTTATGCAGGAGATTCGCAACATAGCAATCATCGCCCACGTAGACCATGGTAAAACCACTCTGGTGGACCGCATGATTTATCAGGCAAACCTGGTCCGTAAGCCCGAAGACCTTGGAAATCTGATCCTTGACAATAACGACCTTGAGCGCGAAAGGGGTATCACCATCCTTGCGAAGAACGTTTCAGTTATCTACAAGGGCGTTAAGATCAATATCATAGATACCCCCGGTCACAGCGACTTCGGCGGCGAGGTGGAAAGGGTCCTTAACATGGCCGACGGCGTACTCCTGCTCGTGGATGCCTTCGAAGGCTGTATGCCGCAGACCCGTTTCGTCCTTAACAAGGCCATCGACATGGGTAAAAAGCCCATCGTGGTCATAAACAAGGTGGACAAGCCCAACTGCCGTCCCGACGAAGTCCAGGAGGAGGTTTTCGAACTTATGTTCAACCTTGGCGCCAACGAGGACCAGCTTGAGTTCAAGACCATTTACGGCAGCGCAAAGCAGGGCTGGATGTCCTACGACTGGAAGAAACCTACCAACGATATCACTGCACTTCTGGATACCATTCTGGAAGAAATCCCCGCACCTGCAGTGGTGGAAGGCACACCCCAGATGCTGGTTTCGTCACTGGAATACAGCCCTTATGTGGGCCGTATCGCAGTTGGTCGCATAACCAGAGGAACTTTGAAAACCGGCATGCCCGTGTCGCTCTGCAAGCGCTACGACATGGTGGAAAAGAGCAAAATCAAGCAGCTGATGGTGTTCGAAGGCCTTGGCAAGGCCAATGTGGACGAAGTTCAGTGCGGCGACATCTGCGCAGTGGTCGGCATCGAAGGTTTCGAAATCGGCGACACCATTGCCGATATCGAGAATCCGGAGGCCCTGCCGCCTATCGCCGTGGACGAGCCCACCATGAGCATGCTGTTCATGATCAACAATTCGCCCTTCTTTGGCAAAGATGGTAAGTTTGTGACTTCCAGGCACATAAAGGAGCGTCTGGAGAAGGAGTTGGAAAAGAACCTTGCCCTGCGCGTCAAGCCCGGTATCAATGCCGACAGTTTCGTGGTATACGGCAGGGGAGTGCTGCATTTGTCGGTTCTCATCGAGACCATGCGCCGCGAAGGCTTCGAGCTACAGGTTGGTCAGCCCAAGGTGCTGGACAAGACCATCGGCGGTAAGAGATGCGAACCCATCGAGGAACTTTCAATCGAAGTTCCGGAGCAGTTTGTTGGTGCCGCCATCGAGCTTTCGACCCGCCGCAAGGGCGCTCTCGTAAGGATGGAACCCCGCGGGGACAGGACCCTGCTGGAATTCGAGATTCCTACGCGCGGCCTCATGGGCCTCAGGTCCAATTTGTTGACCGCAACTCAGGGCGAGGCAGTCGTCGCGCATCGCTTCAAAGACTATCAGCCTTACAAGGGCGATATCGAGATGCGCACCAACGGCTCGCTTGTGTCATTGGAAACCGGTGAGGCAATTGCCTACTCCATGAACAAGCTTCTTGACCGAGGCCGCTTCTTTGTGGAGCCGGGCGAAGAGATTTACGGCGGACAGGTAGTGGGCGAACACACCCGCGACAGGGATCTGAACATCAATATTTGCAAGACCAAGAAGCTCACCAATGTGCGCGCCTCAGGCTCGGACGAAAAAGTCGTGCTTCCTCCCGCTATAAAATTCTCGCTTGAAGAGGCCCTGGAGTATATTCAGGAGGACGAACTGGTTGAAATTACTCCCAACCACATGCGCATGAGGAAGATTCAGCTTGATCCCCTGGACCGCAAGCGCAATTCGTCTTCAGAGGATTAATTTTGATATTAAATTAAGTTTTTGTACCTTTGCACCCCTTAATCGTCATAGAATTGAACGGTTGGGCTGCCGGGAAGAGGGAGTTCCACTTCAAGGCAGAAACAGAGTTCTTTCAAGCGTTTGACAATCAGGATATCCTGGAGGCCGATGTTAACGTGGATGTGAGCGTGGAGAAGAAGGGTTCGCACAAAGTAGAGGCGAGTCTAAAGCTCAGCGGAAACGTTACCGTCCCCTGCGACAGATGCCTGGAGAGGCTTACCCTGAGCTTGGACTCCGCCCCGGAAGAAGTTTTTTCTCCGGAATCAGCGGGGGACAGTTGGGACATAAGCCAGGAAGTGTACGACTACGTGTGTCTTGCACTGCCGCTCCAGAGGGTGCACCCGGAAGGGAAATGCAACCCGGACACTGTCCGTTTCCTGGGTCAGGACAAGAGCCCGGACGAGGAGGCTGGCACACAGAACAGCCCGTTCGCGGCCCTGAAAGGACTTTTTTGAAGCATATAAACAATTAAAAACTATAAACAATGGCACATCCGAAACATAAACTCTCCAAGCAGAGAAGAGACAAGCGCCGCACGCACGATTTCGCTCCCGTTCCCACCCTGAGCGTGTGCCCCAACTGCGGAGCAACCGTAATGTATCACCGCGTATGCCCCGAGTGTGGCTACTATCGCGGCCGTCAGATCATCGAAAAGAGCGCCGAGTAATCCCGCTATTTTTCGTAAGGTTCTATTGTCATACTGCAACCTTCGCCCTCGTCATACCGAGCCTCAAGCTCCTTTGTCATACCGAGCGTAGCGAGTGTATCCCAATAAACCGTACGGCCTCATAGTTCAACGGATAGAACGGAAGTTTCCTAAACTTTAAATCGAGGTTCGATTCCTCGTGGGGCTACAAGAAAGACCTGCCAGACCGGCAGGTCTTTCTTGTAGCCCTTTATCTTCGATATACTGGGGGCCTAATCCCCCAGACCCCCTGGGTCGCCTTCGGCTCCGGACCTTCGATTCGGCCAATCAGCTGGCTTTTTCGATGGACGCCCCACGATGTATTTGAGCGAATATTATGACTGTTCGTCCGGCAAGGCGGGATGGCTGCTTCCGGCCATCTGTTTTTGTCTTTCCCGTCTGCGGCAGTTGTTGCAAAAAATGCAACAGTTGAATCCGGATTCAGTTCACCGCATTCAAAAGTGTCCCTGATGTTTATCGGAAACTCAGCCAAAATGAGCTATTTCTATCGGTTTTGGCTGAATTATGAGAATAGGGAATCCAGCGTAACTATATCATTGATATGGATTCTGTGCTTTGATTCCGTCACGCCGATTGATGTCACAAGTGTTACATAAATGGAGTGGCTGGGCTTGTGGAACCCGGAGTTCCTCAGAGCTGCAATTTGATTGGTAATCTCGGTTGCGTCTGAATCTTTTAGGATGTATTTGCCTTCAGAAAACTTCATCTCGCAGATGTAGTCGGCACGTTCGGCCGTTGCGGGAATGATGAGGTCTATTTGAACCCCATCTCCGTCAGGAGTTTCTCCGCTCCAACTAAATGGCGTAGAATACTCCTTTATGCGAAGCGCATCGGCCAACTGTGGCATATGCTCAATGACCAGGAGTTCAAAGGTGTTCCCCGCCCAGGTGTAAAATGGTTTACTCCGCTGGACTGAGCGCCAGGATGTATAATCAGGATTCTCGCAGAAACGCAGATAAAACAGAGTAAAGAAGTCCATCAGCTGGTAGACCGTCTGCTTCCGTGGGCCGCCGTATAGGGTATAACTCCGGATAATACCGGAGTCAGTCAGATTCTCCAGCACTTCCGAGAATGTGCCGCCGCCTTTCTTTTCTACTGCATCGAGCAGGTCATTTCTTGACATTCCATAGAAGTTTTTCCCAAGTTCCCGAATGACTCTTATATAAACGTCTGATGTAGAGTACAGGCCAGCGTAAACGTCCTTGAACTCCTGCTTGGCTCTGTCCTTGTTGAAATATATGGTGTTGATGTTGTCCGCCATTGTGCGATCCGTCCGGAACTTGTCCATATAGTAGGGTATTCCGCCGATGACCATATAAGTTAAGGCCACCTCATAACGCGAGAGGTGGAAGCCGCGTTTTTCCCAGTAATGCTCGCATTCCGCCAGCGTGAATGGCTTGAGGGCAATTGTCTCGGTGGTTCTGCCGTATAATCCACCATATTCCCGGATTACATTGTCCATCATCCAACTGGTGGCAGAACCACAGACAATAAGGAAAATATCCTTTCGTTTGCGTGCCCACTGGTTCCAGAAGAAACCGAGTTCGCTCACCAATTCCGAGGATTGGGGACCGGCCAGCCAGGGCAGTTCATCGATGAAGACCACTTTGCGGCGGGCACGCTTGCTCAAGAGAAGCTTCTTGAGAAGATTCATCGCATCCAGCCAGTTGGCGGGCGCAGGATTCCCTTCTTCCGGCAAGCCATATTCCAGCAGGCTGCTGTAGAAGTGACGGAGTTGCTGTTGGCGGTACGATTCCACCTTTTCCTCATCATCCTTGTCCACCTTGATATATAGGCCCACTGTCATAAAGGTAAACTTATTCTCAAGGGCTTCCTCTATCAAGAATGACTTACCCACACGGCGCCTGCCGTAAAGGGCCAGGAACTCGGATCGCTCTGAAGCATAGAGCCTTGAGATGGTGGCAAGTTCCTCTTCTCTACCGATAACTGAAGACGGGTTCATATCTACGTTAATTTGTTGATACAAAGATAATAAATAATCATTTATTATTATAGAAATTCAGCCAAAATCAATGAAAAATCTTCAATTTGGCCGGATTTTCAAAAGCGGATTTGACAGAGGTGATATGTTTACATTGTTGTCCCATTGTTTTACCCAAATTATGAAAACTTTTGCAACTCTTTGACTTATAGTAAGTTCTGGACTTGCAATGTAAGTTTCCTAAACTTTAAATAGAGGTTCGATTCCTCGTGGGGCTACAACTTTGGAATTCTCAATACCACTGAGAATTCCATTTTTTTTATTATCATTGTGAAACCAAGACCATAATTAAGACTTGATAGAGCACCGAGATTCAGACAGGAACGGCGGGTATTACACAAAATAGTTTTGAATTTTTCGTCATTAGTTTCTATAATTTACATCACCTATCCTGTTGCCATGAAACGAAGAATATCAGCAGAAAACTACATCCCACCGAAGAAGCGTATATAGTGATGAATACAAAGATGGACAGTGGTGCGAGTTCGAAAGTCATTTCATCAGCGATAAGTATCACCTCGTCTACGAAATAATCGCAGATCATGTCCTTGGGAACATTAGTGCTGACCCTTATGGTAAATAAGAAAAGGAATCCATCCCCGTACGGAAAAGCATCAGTTCAACCGAGATAGAACATATCAAAAACTATGAAAAAATCAAAAACTGAATGATTATTTCATAGTTTTTGATTATATTTGCCGCTGAATACTAGTTGGGAGATGCAATGAAAAGAAAACTGACACAGAAGCTGATAGACTGGAAAAACAGGCCAAACCACAAGCCGCTCATCCTTCAGGGAGCCCGGCAGGTGGGCAAGACATATATCCTGGAAGAGTTCGGTCGCAATCATTACAAGAATTATATCAAGGTAAGTCTGGACTTGGTAACGGATGTGACCAATTTCCTCAAGGACAATATCAACCCTATTGAGATTATTGCCTATCTGGAATCCTTGTACAATCAGCGCATCTTGCCTCACGAAACACTGGTTATCTTGGATGAGATTCAGGATTGTAAAAGAGCGCTCCTGGCTTTGAAATACTTCAAAGAGGATTATCCTCAATATGATATTGTGGCGGCAGGAAGCCTTCTGGGTGTGGCTGTGAATCAGGGAAACAAGCCTGATGAGGATGAAAAGACAGACAAACAGGAAGAAGACGAGTTCTCTTACCCCGTTGGTATGGTGGATGAACTGAACCTGTTTCCCATGGATTTTGAGGAGTTTCTTTGGGCAACAGGCAATGACATTCTCTCACAGGAGATTCGTTCCCACTATGAGGTCAACGAAGCTATGCCGGCATCGGTGCATTCCCTGGCGTTGGATCTTTATCAAAAGTATCTTGTTGTAGGAGGCATGCCAGAGAGCGTGCAAAAATGGGTGGACACACACAGCTATCTGGAGTGCAGGACCGTTCAGCAGTCTATATTGGTTGGCTACAATGCCGATATGGCCAAATACGCCAAACCCGCAACTACCGTGAAGATAAGGGCCTGTTTTAACAGCATTCCGGCCCAGTTGGCAAAGGAAAACCGCAAGTTCCAATATAAGCTTGCCATGAAAGGCGGTACGGCCAAAATATTCGGAGAAGCCATTGAGTGGCTCATTCTTGCCGGCACCGTACATAAGTGCAAACTGATTACACACGGCTTCATCCCTATCTCGGCCCAGGAGGACGACAGCGATTTTAAGATTTACATGTCCGACGTGGGACTTCTGAATAC
>Ga0247609_10000889_pt1 | contig 38128 bp, 78 predicted proteins | sample 172DNAGHGlowgp2_FD_193487 | JGI IMG/M metagenome (GOLD analysis project Ga0247609, IMG submission 193487) | Sheep rumen microbial communities from Palmerston North, Manawatu-Wanganui, New Zealand - 1728 DNA GHGlow gp2 | ecosystem: Host-associated > Mammals > Digestive system > Stomach > Rumen ... | reverse complement strand
TTCTTTAATTCGTTTTCAATTTCGTCTAAGTCTTTTGAAATAAGATATAAACTAAACCCATTAAATAGTAACACTATAAAAACTGCTAAAGTTCCCATTATTCCTCACTTTCTGCCTTACTTACTCCATACAGGATACCAATATCCTTTACTGTCTTTAATCCAATATCCTGTACTGTATGTATCTGTTAATGGGTCATATACTTTCTGTCCTGTATAAATCATTCTTTCTCACTTTCTCTCTTATACGGTGCGTTCCACCAACTCCACTTAAATGTTTTTGTAGTTTCATCAGTCCACTTTACAAGAATAATACCCGTATTTTCGTCAAGCCTACTTTGGATACTTGGAAACATAGCCTTTATAATATCTCCGTTCGTTGCTCCCTTTGGAACATAGATAGGTGTACAAGCATTTTTATTGTTAAATACTCGTTTTTCTTCTTTGTTGACCCATTTTAACCACTTACCACAATCACAACAGTATAGTCCTGTTTGATTTCCATTTTCTTCAAGCTCTAAATTTACACTTCCACAGTATTTACACTTAAAATCCATTTATTTTCTCCTATATTTCTTCAAATAATTTTGTTATTTGGTCTATAATATCAAGTACATCATCTGGTTCATAACAACCATTAGCATATAACACATCCTTACGTATTTTGTACACTTCATCAATAGCCTTATCAATCTTTTCTCGTTCTACAACATCTGCCTTATCAAAGTCTTTAACAGTATCAACACAATCATCTATACTGTTAATGTGCGCATATTTCTCGTATCCATCTTCGTAGTTTCCTGCTCGAATACCACATTCTAACTCTTTTACTAACTTATCTCTATCTATATACTCTGCCATTTGCTCTCCCTTCTAAAAAGTCCAAATCATTCCATAAAAGCCAATTGCTGTCACCACACACGCAATTACTAAAAGAGCTTTTAATATCAAATATAATATTCTTTCTTTTAAATTTACAGGAAATATAATCCAACATACTACCATAAGCGGCACTATAGTACTAAATAATCCTGTAAAAAATAATTTAATAAAAAATTCTGATTCCGACATTTACTTGTCCTCACTTTCTATTATTAATCTTTATTAGTATTATGAAAATTATTGTTAATAATATTGTTATCAATGTATCATATAACATTGGTAATAGCTTAAAATGAATAATGTATGATAACACTTTATCGCCTACTTTCTTTTGCTTAATTCATTTTTGATACCGCCTAAAATATAGTTCATATAAATTAAACACATATTTATTGCGAAAAGTTCTAAAGTTATTCCTAAGCTTCCCATTTTACCTCCCCTTATATATCATATTCATGGCAATAGTGTTCTACTGCCTCAATTACTCGATTTAAGACCATAACCACCGCAAAGCCTATAAATATAGCACCGAATTTAATTAAAGCCATTTGACCTAAATTAAACTTGTTTACGTCCATTTCGCTAATTACTATTATCCCTGCTCCTGCTATTGTTATAAATCTTGTAGCTTGGAGTGTTAACCATGTTAACACCCAGCTTGCTACATATGTTTTACTGTGTTTCATGTTTTACCTCTCAATCTTCTCCAAATAAATTGAAAAAGTAATCTAAGCTTTCATCACATGACATGAGTTCTTGTTCATCAGCTTGTTTGTACTTTTCTTCAAGTTCAATTTCATCGTCAATTCTTGCCTGTTCATTTCTATGTTGCCATGCTAATGGCTCATTTCCTTTTGTTCTATTCTCATAAACTACATATGTATGTCCTCTATATTCATATTCAAGATTTACATACTCATTACCAAAATCTCTTGAAAGCCATTTTCCTATAAATTTTGCTTTTGCCATATTGTTTACCTCACTTTGTTGTTTTTTATCCTCGTTCCTTGGAACAAGTATATATTACCATATGGTATTACTTAATGTCAATACTTTTCCCAAAAAAAAATTAAAAAAGAGGGATATTTTTTTATCCCTCTTAAAATCCTAGCCAAATAATGCACTAGCTACATCTGTATTTTCTTCTTTTTTCTCTTCCTTTGGAGCTTCTACTGTTCCTGTTGCTATGTCTTCTGCTGCTATATCAATTATATTCGGATTGTCTACATATTCCCTGCTGCCATCTTCCTTAAGTACAGCCATATCGCTTTCGAATGCGGTCTGTAGCTCAATGCTCATAATACCCCATTTACTAATTAACTGACGTAACATTGTCTTATAAGCCATTCCATCAAAATCCTTGTACCAATTAGAACTATAAAGCCATTCATCTTTTTGATTATAGTTTCCTGCTTCATAATCTGCATAGCTAACCTTCGAATATCTTCCATTTGTTGCTTCTAAGCTAAAAGAAGCTGAATATTTATCCGCATGCTTTAACATACGCTTTTTACTCCAATAAATAGCCTTTCTAAATCCGTTTACATACTCAAACATAGCATAATAGCCAGCTGTTGGTGCTTCTTCTCTTAGTTCATCATCTTCAATCAAATTTACTTCGATTTCTTCGTTTAATGGGTCGTATTTGATTAATTCGCCCTCTTTAATTGCTACAACATTAATCTTTTTATACTGACCGCTTCTCATTGCTAACTGCAAATATCCCTTATATCCTAGCTGGAATTGAGCTTCCTTAACTCCTGCCTTTCGATTATCATAAGGCACCATGTAATAATGTCCTAATTGTGGGCTTGGCGATAATTTAAGTGATTCGCCTAAAAGCGCACTACTTAAGATTGATGTATTAGTGCATTCTGATAGTGCTGGATTTGCATTAACAGCACTTACTATTGATGTAATAAATCTCTGTTCATTTTCCTTACCAATTGCCTTAGCAATATGATTTTTTACCGCGTCGCCATTAAGAAACGATGTAATTCCCTGCTTATTTTCCTTTTTTACTAAACTATTGTTTATCATTGTGCATTTCCTCCCATTCGTCAAAAAAATACCTTGCAAAGCCCGATTAAGAATAAAATATATAATGCTACTGCAATTATTTCAGGCATAAATACAAGCCACCAGCTCCACGAAATAACTCCGATTAATTTTAAAACTACAAATATGATTGTCAAAATTTCAGTAAATCCCATGTTATTTGCTCTCCTTTTCAAATCTTTCAATTTTTCCATCGTTAATTACTGTAATAGTGTCCTTCTTTGTATATAATTCTTCGCAATCTTCAACTGTTACATTTTCTAAATCCATTTCTTTGTTCTCCTTTATAAAATATAGCCTTTTTCTAGCTTTTCCTTGACTTCCGATGTAACCTGTCGCCATTCCTTTATAAAATCCAATATTTCTTGAAGTTCCATGTCGTTTCTGTCGTTTTTCTGAATCTCTAAAGCTGTTATAACATCTTTAATTTTAACATCATCCGCCATATCTTCCTTAATTTTAACCGCTTTTAACAAGGTTTTCTCTTTATTTCTTAAATGGTTCTTATCCCAATAGTCAATTTTTTTATCATCCATATTAAACCTCTTTAATTCTAATATTCTTTAAATACAACATAAGCTTGCGCTTAATGATATATTCTGTAGTCCTCATGCCCTTAGTATCTTCGACAACGGTATTTCCTTCGTTGTCGGTGTAAACGAAGTCCGCTATATAACTGCATTCACGTTCAATTAGCTTCCCTTTAATCTTTCCGCCACGCTTTCCAATTGTATCAGGCTCACGCTGTGCAGGAATAAGAACATATTTAACCTGTCGTTTTAATCCACTGATTTGCTCGGCTTCTTCCATAGCTTTTAATTCTAAGTATCTGCGATACTCTTTTTTAGAATCAAATATCATATTGCCGACGTTGACCTTATGCGCATGGTATTTCTGATACATTATTCATCACCTCTTGCAATATCTGCTCTAATTAAATTCTTAATATATCCGTTCATGTTGCCTGTCTTAGCAAGCTTTAAAAGGATATCCGCATCCTTAGTCTTGTGTAATTTAACGCTGATTACTCTTGCCCACGCTTCCTTAGTACTCTTTTTTTTCTTAGTTTCGTTCTTTACCATTTAATAATCCCCTTTCTTCTGGTGTTTTAACGCACTTGTATCTAGCAACCTGTGTACGCTTGCCGTATCTGTCGTAAACGTCTACAGGTTCAGATTCAATTGCATATCCTTTTTTTCGTAAATTGTATATCTTATCACTTAATCTAGTGCATCCGAATTTCTGTATAGCTTCCAACGATGTTAAACCATTGCCAGCAACTAAATAATCTCTTACGGCTTGTGTTTGATTCATATTCGCTCCCTTCTTTGTGATTATATGCAAGCCTAACAACTAGGCTCACATATAATATAACATACTTGGTAATACTTTTCAAGTGGTTTTTTAATTTTTTGCTTTTATATTTAAAATTTCATCATCAATGTTCAATCTAAAGCCTACCTCTTCAACCATAGCTTCGTAAGTATCTCGCCATGTTAAATCGCCTGTAAGTAGCTGGTTAGAGTTTTCTTCGAACTTGTTTGAAAACTTATCGATTCGCTTTTCACCAAATCCAAACTCTTCTCTTAGCACTAATACAGACATTAGCATTACAGTTGATATAATTCTTTGCTTAGTCTCTTCCTCAAAGTCAATTACTGATTGCTTGCTAATGCTAAAAGGTAGATTTGTAGCACCTCTAAAATCAATTTCCTTTTTTAATTCCTCAACGCTATGATTTTTTACAAATTCATAAGCATACTTCATTCCCTCTAATCTTGCTAACTGTTCCTTTGTAACCTTTGCCATGTTTTTTAAAACCTCTCTTTTTTTTAAATTTATGTTAATATGCAGCGTCAATGTCTCTCCAATCGGCTGTATCAATATCAATCGAGTCAAATTGCTCTAATAAGCATTCTTCACAATAATCACTGCCATCGTATTCATAAAGCTTATCAACGTCGCTATGGCATATATCACAATATAAATGCACTGTGTGTCTTCTTGAACACATATCTCCCATACATGGATAAGCACCTGTAGCGCAATCACAACATTCATCTTCAACCTGTCTCATATCTCTTACCTCGCTTTTTAAAATTATAACCTTAGTTTCCATGTTTTCTTTGGCGCTTGCGCCTATATATAAATATATATATATTTAGTAGTAGTAGTAGTAGGGGGTGTGGATAAGTTGATAAGTGCCTCAAACCCGCACCCCTACTGAGTTTTCTTATGTGGATAACTTTGTGGAAAACGTGTGGATAAGTTGTGGATAAACTGTGAATAACTTTTCACATGGTTGTTTATAACCTTGCGAAAAAGGAAGTAAGAACAGCTAAAATTATCCTTTAGTTTCCGTAAAGATTTTTAATTTACCCCTTTCTCCCCGATAACGATAGGTCATTTTTGTGATATATTTTTGATGCGTTTTGTCTCCCCCGTAATGCCGATAGGTCAGCAATAATTTTATAAAATCTTAATATTGCAATTATTATATAATTCTATAATATCGCAATTATAATAATCTGGATATTTTTCTTTATCATTATTTATGCTGCTTGGATAAGTATCACTATTTACAAATCCCTTGATTGCAAAGCCAACGACTTTATTATATTTGTACTGTTTTTTTATAATAGCAAATGTTCTCATGTCCTTACCTCACTTGATTGTTTTAAAATTATTTGTTATAATGCATTTTGCATAGAAAAAAATTATATCTTAATTTTTTAAAAGGGCGGTATGTTTAACATATTTGCCCTTATTTTTTTCGGTTTATCCCGCCCACCGAAAAGGAATGTTACTACCATTATTCAAATAAATCTGGATATTCCTCTGCTAATTCATTTGCTGTTGTATTAATCTCTTCAATGCTCTTACAACCTTTAAACCAATCATACGCACTATCTAAATCACTTATTGCACAAATATACATTGCATTATCGTTAAATCTGTTCCAATCTAAATTTAAAAATTCTTTCTTAGTCATATTGTTTACCTCACTTTGTTTTGTTTTGTTTTGTTCCTTTGAACAATTATGATTATATAGCAAGTAATACTTGTTGTCAATAGTTTTTGTGAAAAAAAATAAAAAAATAAGCGATTTATTTCTAAACCGCTTATTTACTGCATTTATTATAATTTAGATTGCCTTAAATTCTATATTTTTGTAAGTGAAAAACTCTTTTAATTCAAGCGCTTGCTTAACAGTTAAGTGCGCACTAAAACTTACCCATTGCTTAGGCTCTTCTTCTGCCTGCTGACTTCCTGCTTGCATTTCATCAATTTGTTGGAGTGCTTTCGCTCTATTGGCTTCCATTTCTGCTATTCTTGCTTCTTCTTGCGCTCTTTCCTGCTCGGCTATACGTCTTTCTGCTTCCTCACGTCTGCGCTTTTCTTCTTCTTCTTTTCGAGCTTGTATTTCTGCAAGTCTCTTGCCTTCATCTAGCGACTTTTGTAGGTCAAGTGTAGATTTATATACCTCGGTTGCTTCAAAGCTAAAATTGGGCATTTTAGAAATGATATCAAGGTCTTTAGCAATTGATTCTAATTTGTCTTTGATATCCTGTTCAATCTTGCTTAGTGTATAAGTTGAATTGCTCCAACGCTTATCAGCAAATTGCTGTAATTTAAGCCATTCGTAAGTATTAAGCTTGTTAAACATTTCCATTACTTCATTAGCCTTTTCTTGCTTCTTAGCTTGCTCATACTCCTTAACTTGATTGTCAATCATGCTTACAGGCTTATCAATAATGCTTATAATTTCATTGATTTGGTCTTTAAACACATTAAAAGGTTGCATGTATTCCTTTTCACGTCTGATTCTTTCATCGTTCAACGCTTTCTTAAGCTTGTTTAAGTTAGCTCTATCACTCTTAGCCTGCTTAATCTGTGTATCATCATATACAAGCACTTCGTAGGTCTTGACCTTTTCCGCAATTTCCTGCTTAAGTTCCTCATAGTTGAATGTAATCTTTTCGGGAATTGATACTTCATTGACTTTTAATTCCATAGTTTAATCTCCTTTTTATTAAATTGTTGGTAGTATAAGTGATGGTTCTGTATTTGATTCCAAACACTTAATAAATTCTTGCTCTTTTTCAAGTAAATAATTGATATCGTCAAGCACTTCTGCTCTTTCAATCTTATAATGCTTAGTTTTAAGATAGATATCATTGTTATAGTCGTATTTTAGTTGAGCTTTAAGTATAGCAAAGTCAAATTCTGTCACGATAAAGTAATGTAGCAATTGGATATAGTAGTTGTCTGGGATTTGATTATCCCATTTTTTAGACATAGTGCTATTAATAATATTACTTGTCTTTATCTCTAGGATTCCTTTTCTGCCTGTCTCTTTCTCTACTAGCCAGCCATCTAAAGATGCGTGTAAGCCTTGATATTGGCTATTAGTCCAGTAATTGTTTTCATCATATAAGACTTCATACTGTGGAAAGTCTAAAGCAAACAAGCCCCTTAAATACTTCTCTGCTTCTGTTCCATACTTGACATAAGGTTTATCAGATATGTCTTCTTGCTCGGCTAATCCTTTTTTAATCTTCCACAAATCGACATTTGTCTTATAATCATTTAGGCCTAAAATGCAACTTGCATCCGAACCGCCTATACTGTTATTTCTTGATAAGAGCCAATCTTTTCTAGAATTGAGTATTTGCTCTTTTACTATTTTTCATCACCTGCCTTGTATAATATTAAGCAATTCTTAAATGCGTTATAAGTATTACTTGATTAAAGTATAGCATATTGATATCTTAAAGTAAAGCATTTTTTCAAAAAAAGAGAGAATATTTTTTCAAATACTCTCTCTTTCAAAATTATGAAGTTTTAAGCTTATCCATAGCTGATTGATAGAGCTTAGGTGCAATTATCTGTATACAACTAAATACTTCATCCGTTATCTCATAAAGGCGATTTATATTGATATTTGGCGCTATTTGCATAAATTCAGTATCGCTAGAATATTGAATATCGTTTAAATTATTATAATTACTATTAATAACATTAAGTAAATTATAATAAGTCGATAATTTTAAGCAGTTATCAAAGCTTGCTGGCATCGTTTGTATTTGATTAATTGCGTCCTCTAACTCTTCTTTCGTTGGCATAGCTTTTTATTACTCCATCTCTTCTAATCTGTCTTTTAACATTTCAATTTCTTTCATAAGCGACTGTTTATCATTGCCGCTGTATCTGCTTGAATATCTTCCCATAGAATCTCGTTTTGCATATGTTCCACGACCTCTAGCATAAGAATTATTGCCATTCATAGGCATATAGTCGTTAGAATAGTCGTCGTATGATTCTCCGTCCATAGCATCTATTGTTTTTAGTGATTTTAAAAAGTGAGCGACTTTGTCGCCAACCTCTAAAGCACTTGTGCCTAACTTGCCTTGTGCGGTAATCTTATCTAGCTCTTCTTCAAGCATGGACTCTAATTTATGATAATTTCCCATTTCTTCAACCTTTCTACGCAATGCGATTGATAACTAAATTAGCGTTTATTACGTTAATTGTAGGTGCTGGCTCGTCTGTTGCGTTAGTAACTCCACTGACCGCTCTAATTGATGCGCTAAAGCAACAACCTCTAGGAACTGTTACTATAGCTGTGCTTGTAACGTTTCCGTATTCGTCTACTGCCGCAGGAGTGAATATTGCTCTAGATGTGGTTCTAGGCTCTCCATTTACTGCAATAGCTAAGGCTATAGGTGTCACTGTTGCACCTGTAGGAAGTGCGATATTTCCATTAAATGTGAGCTGATATCTTGCAAAGCAATTATTTGTATTGCCTTTTAGAATAAAAATCCCTGTCTCATCTTCATGATATACATAACCTTTGTTGCAAGGGATAGAAGCTTTAAATATAATAGGTGCGTTTAAATCAACTGCTTGCACCTCATTAGCTAAATATTCTGCCATAACATCACCTCACTAAAAGTTTCCGCAACCTGTATTGCAGCCACAAGTTGACTGTGTAGGGCAGCAGTTAGGATTCTGAACAATGTAAGCAGGTCTAGGAGTAGGCGCTAGATACTGCTCAAGTGCGTTAGTCTGTAAAGCATTATCTGCTATTAACTGCTGTGTCTGTAGTGCCTGTGAGCTTGCAAGATTAGCCATTGTAAGCTGTCTTTCAAGGTCTGCAATCTTTTCATTCTTAGCATCAATCTTATCCTGACATAAAGTATCTAAGATGCGCTGTGTATTAGCTGTCTGATTAGCCAATATATCTCTTAATCCGTCAGAAATAGCAGCTCTGTCTGCACAATTTTCTCGTGCAATGTCAGAACCTAAATTAGCAAGTCCTAAACGATTCTCGCAGCAACAATTAGCAAACTGTGTGCTTAAGTCATTAAAGCCTTGATTCATTGCTGTCTGCATTCCGAAAGATGTCTGCATATTAGCCATCTGACGAGCATTTGCAGAAGTTTCAACATTGCTAAAGCCTGCATTAACAGTCTGATTGATTCCTGCTGTTGAATTGCATAGCTGTGTTGATAAGTTCTGAATGCCTGAATTAATTGAATTAATACCGTTTGTAACAGCTAAGTTATTAAAGCCGTTATCTGTATTAGTATTAATTGCATTCTGTCCGTTTAAAAGCCATGGAAATTCCGAAGCACTGACATTATTTCCGCCAAAACCACCGAAGCCATTACCGAAGCCCCCAAACATAGCTGCAATAAGGAAAAGTACAATTAAGCTTCCCCAATCACCGCCAAAGCCCATGTTACCGCCACCATATCCACCTAATGGAGATACTGGCATAACAAGTCCGTTAGAATTTTCTGTTAAACTCATAAAAGTTCCTTTCTACCGCTTAATTTTTTGCGGTCTGCGACTGCTCAAATTGGAGCAATCGGATATATTACAAAACCTGCGCAGGTTATTGCCTATAATTATTCAATAAATTTTTAAAATCATTGTTGTTTTGTAGATTTCGTGCTTGATTAACAGCCCAATCATACTGTTGCTGTGTGATTTTGCCGGTATTAAGCAAATATTGGATTGATTGATTTGGATTGTTTAACATTTCTTGAGGAATGTTTAAACGATTAGACATCATGTATTGAACAGGATTATTCATGAATCCTTTAAATTGATTTAATAATGTTTGCATATCCATTGTTATCTATTTATCTCCTTTGACTAGGTTGTTAACTTTCTTTTCATGCTTAGGAGTTTTTAAACTCATTAATTCGTTTTCTAACGCTGCTAATTTGCTTTCTAAGGCTTTAAAGTCATTTATACTAACAAATTCACGTTCGTTGTTTAAAACGTTATTCTCGGCTAAATTAGAGCCATTGTCACGCAATGTATAATCCAATACCTTTAGTGTTGGCAATCCGCTCGCATCTGCTGACTTAACATAAATTGTTTGGGATTCGCTATCCCACAAATCAACTGTTTGATTAGGTGCTACGAGATAAGACTTAGCTCCTGCTAATCCTTGCACCCATTTCCTACTATTAGGATTGTACATCTGTGTAGGTTGTGGCTGTTGATATCCATTGTATGGATTTACGCGACCATAATTGAGTATAGGGTTATCATACCCGTAATTCACTTAGTTTACCCCCTTTCAGATAGAAGACAGGAATTTCATCGCCAGAATCCCAAGAATCGTAATATTGACCATTTAAGACAGCTACAACGTGTGTTCCTGTACCTACAACATACAGCCCTTGCGGATGGTCATTACAAAAGTCTTGTATAGTGTAGCAATTAGGGCAACTATTCGGAATTATATATTTTTTAAAACCTATGTCTTGTAAAAAAGAAATCCACACGACATTAGCTGATGGCATTTCAGCCATTTCTAGCCCTTTTAGTGCTAAATTTGCGTAACATGTTCCCCAACTCTCGCCTGTAACAAGAGTGAGCATCCTTATTACACAATCACCTGTATTCTTTTGTAGTGGATTAGGATTATATTTAATAAATGTCTTCATGGATAGAGTATAGATTAGAATTATTTATTCAAAAAGAAATTTTATTTATAAAAAATGTATACTTTAATAATAATTTTAGACATAAAAAATGCTGGCATTGAAAAAAAGGAGGGAAAATCAATGCCAGCTTCCAAGGGAGGTTGGAAAAAAACTATATATGTCATGGTAGATGGTTAAAGACCACCTGCTCATATTTGTATAGAATTTTTTGAATCGACTGTGTTGATAAGTCAAATTCTTCTGCTAATTGCTCGTGTGTTAATCCATCTATTAAGCGCCTTTTAAGTATAGCACGGTTGCGCTCTGCGTTCAAGTGCATATTTACATATTTATCTATCGTATGTTCAATGTCATCTTTTGAATATCCTTTTTTCGCGTCAAACCTCATATTTAAGCTCCCCTAATTCTTCTTCTTTTTTCTACGAAATCTTTCTTTGATAATCGTAATTGTCTGTTTAATACTCATTAATCTCAATTCCTTTAATGTCTGTACACTGCTGTATATCGTCTATCTCTTGTGTGGCTGTGTATGTTGTTGTTTCAACAAGCTCAAACTGACTTTCATAGATAAGCCAACCTACATTAGTTATTAAAGCCAAGATAATACCTAAAATAGTACTTATCCATAAGCGCTTGATTGTTCTTTCCGCCATAGACATATAAGCATCGTGTATATATTTTTCATTTTGATTCATGTTATCTGCCTTCTAATCGATTGATTCTGTCTTCATGGTCTTTTAGCTTCTCACCATGATTGTCAATATCACTTTCCATCCTAATTACCTTCTTTTGCATGGAATCAAGCATTTGAGTAGTTTTGGAAACGTTGTCTTTAATGCTTCCAATACTCTGACTAAACATATCTAACTTTAAGTTAATTTGCAAAAAATTCTTTTCATTTTGCAAATTAATATCAGCGTTTTTTTCTGATTTTGCGTTAAATTTGCCTACAATGTTTAAGATATTGACTACAAGTGCAACTATAGAACACGCAAGAGTGATGTTAACTGTTACATTCATCGTTATCTACTCCTATCTCTGGCATTCCTCGCGCAAACGATGTGACTAAGCTTGCAACGCCAGCAAATAGGGCTGTAGCAATCCATGCAAGAACAATCATTAAATAATTCCAATTCGCCTTGCTTATCATTTCGGGAGTAATAATAAATCCTACAGGTAAGCTAGATGCTAAACTTTGGAAAAAAGTTCTAATTGCTCGATTAAAAGCAGCCTTAAGTGTCTTTTTATCCATATATATCGCCTTTCTATATTTAATTTCATTTAAAGAATACTACTAAATATAAAACAGGTCAAGAGTTTTATGTATTTTTTAAACTTTAAATCGTTCTCTTCCAAATGTAGACCGCAATTGATGGTTGCACTATATCTACAGGAGTAGGGTTAGCACTTCCGTAATTACTTGTATTAGCGTTAATAACAGATAAGTCATGTTCATGAGCTTTGTCATTACCTACTGCCTCTGTGCCATTGAAATTTGTTTGGTCAGTGCATAACTTATTTCCTTCTGTTTGTCCTGCTATTGCTTCACCGCTATTAATATAGACATTATGATTAAATGTTCTTCCCCACGAAAAGGTATAAGTTCCACCTACGTCGCTTCCTGCAAAAGGATGCCAATGTCTAGGCATTTCTTCTGCTGTGAGTTGATGTGGCTCAACTGCATCAGCCTTGATATAAGTATGGTTGTGTTGTGGAATGTTGGATGCAGTTAATGTTGAGCTTGCATTACCAAACTCTTCGCCTGCTTCATGAGTAGAATCAGCGCCAACAAGCACACGTCCTTCAATTTTAACCCATTCAGTGCCACCATAACGTGCAATTACCTTCTCCATCGTATCTAATTCGCTGTCAACAATAATCTTGCCAACCCAAGAACGATTAGATTCAAGCGTATTGATTCGATTTCTAAGTTCGATTATTTCTTCCGCAAAAGCCGCAACACTATCGGGATTGCCTGTAGCATCGGAGTAACATTGACTAATTGCATCATGTATTGATTGTCTAACATCTTTACCATATCTTGCATTAAGGATATTGTTTAAATCATCATATACACTCATGATTAATTATCTCCTTTCAAATTATTAATTAAATTATACAATTCATTATATTTATCTTCAAGTTCTTTTATTTTTTTATCTTGTTCTTTGATTGTAGATTCTAGATTTTTAATTTTTCTTTCATCAAAAGCAACTCTACCGATTAAAAATTCCTGTTTATCTACTGTATAGTATTCCTCTCCATCATTGTCATAACTTGAAGTCATAGCAGCTTCTTTTAGGCTAATTCCATGCTTTTCTAGGCTTTCTCGCAATTCTTGTGCAATAACTCCTAGATGTACAGCTTTAGGGTCATATATCTTCGGAGTAAATGTGAATTGCTTTAATTCAACATCTCCACACGCCTGTATATATGCTTCATCAAGTGGCTTTATATTGTCTTTAAGTCTGTAATCAGATGAATTCCATACCTCGGTATTATCAATCCAAAAACTCAAGGTTGAACCGCTCCAATATGCTTCATACTTGTTGTTAGTGCCACAGAGCATAGGATGATATTCATAGCCACCCCATGTAATGTGACACGCATCATCAGCAGCAGTATATCCATATTGTCCGCTCTTACTTCCTAACTTAGTGTAATTCTGTCTTATCTGTAATTGATATTGAGTATTAGGGAGAGTGCCGATATTAACAGTGTTTTTATGAAAATAAGCAATATTTTTACCCGATTCCTCATCTCGAATATCAAATCCACTTTTGTCTTTAAGTACCAACACGATACCTTCTGCTGATGTATCGGCAGTAGATGCGGTAGTAATACAGCCTAACTGTTTCCCATTAACCCAATTAAAAAAAATTAAAAATTCATGATAAATCTCTATGCCCCATCTATCATCGTGGACTCTTGTATATAAGCTTCCATTTTTAACAACAGTTTCCCAACCATCTCTGTAAGTAACAAGTTCTGCATTATCCAAATCAAAGTAAGTATCTGGGTTTCTTTCCCCTGCAATTTTTCCTGTAGTGATATAATTAGCATTAAATTTGCCATCAATAGTCCAAGCTGATTCATAAGTTTCCCCACCATCGTGCGAGAAGCCTATTCCGTTCTTATTCATCACAATTACGTCTTGTGCTTCTTCAAGGCTTGGTTTATCCATGATAAGGATTCTATTAGGTTGCTTATTTTCGTTAACGTCAATAACAACATAGCCACCATTTCCACCATTAAGCATAGCTGTAGCTTGCAATTGTGCTTGTGAAAGTACATCATCTGTGTCAATTACATTATCATTGGTAATATTAACAAGGCTCTTTTTACTTTTAGTTGACATCCCTGTTACATTTCCGCTTAAGCTCAAAGTGTCTTTACTTGGGTCGTTTAAAGTTTTAGTTATTTTTTGTAATACAAAATATTTATCCATTCCATGAGGTTTAGAATAGACTTTAATACTATCTAATAATTGATATTTATTTAAGCTTGCATCAATTAAAGACAAATCAACTGCTTTCACATCAATGTCAACTGAATTAAATTGAAAATCTGTTAGATACTGTTCACCTTTTCTCTTTAATATGCTAGGGTCTGTAACCTTATCCCATTTAACAGTGTTGGTAATAATTCCATAAGTGGCAGCAGCTTCTTCATTTATTAAGTAGTCTTTACCATCATTTACACTTGTAATTGTTAAATAGCTATCTAGTCCTTCCACTTCTTGCTTATCTTGCTTTTCACCGAGAGGAATAATCTTAGTAATGTAATCGGTTGTATCTAAGTTACTATCATAGTCGGTCAAATTAACTCCTAGCTGCACAGATTGATTGCTTACCCTTATAGCATCCTTGTAATAATCAATATAGGTGAAGTCTTCTTCATATCTTGGCACGATAAAGCCGCCATAATTATCAATTAAGTCTTCTTTTATTTCTTTCCAAGTACTGTTATAGTTAGTATATCTATATAGATTTTCTGTCTCTGTTACTGTTACATTGCCTAATTTGAAATAGCGCATATCGCCTAAGCTAGCGTTTAAATCTGCATTGTGATTATTTATTAAAATTTCTAAATAACTTGCAATAGTTAAATGCTGATATTTTGCTTGTGTTTGAATACTGTCATTTAGAAAGCTCATAACGCCCTCACAGACAAGCTTTTTCTGCCTGTACAAGTCAATCTTCTGCTCGGTTGGGAAACACTTAAATATAAGCCTATTATCGTCATATAAAAGGATTTCTGTATTTCTATCTGCGTTTAAATTGTCAAAATATGGATGCGTTGGCGCAATTGTAAAATTTAACTCACCTGCGATGTTAACTCCATAGGTAAGCTTAGGGTCAATTAAACTTAAGCTATCATTATTGGAGTCATAGAATAATATTTTTTCATTATCTTTTTTAAAATAAAGCTTGTACACTATAGCTTACCCCCTCTGTAGTCAATAGTAACTGTTGCAACTTCATCATATACAGTGTTAATTTTAAAGAAATTACTTCCTGCCTTGATGTTGTAGTCATAATACGTTTCTTGATTAGTTCTTAATGTGTGTTTGATTCCTTCAAAGTCAATCTGAATAGGCTTATCTGTGATAATTGTAGGGATTCCACCGCCACGCTCGGAAACAATCTCAATAATTCCTTTATTATCAATGATTTTATCTTTAGCATCGTTAATAATTCCGTATTCAAAGTCAAAATCATCCCACAGCCATTCTTCTGCTGTCGATTCAACATTGTACTTATAAGGGTCACAGTCTGCTGTTATTGTGATATTTAATTTATCCATGTCTCTGCTATAGTCTATATCTGTAATTCTTCCGCTATAAAAGTACGCAAAATCGTCATCGAAAATTAAATGTGTGCTAATCCCATGAATATCATTAATCAATTCGTCAACAAGCACCTTGTTTGCATCAAAGTCACCTATCTTTCTAAATTTAATCTTTATTGTTCGATTATCGTATTTAATTTGAGTGTCATTAACTTCGGTAAGGTCTATATCTCCATTTCTGAAAGGGATAGATATAGATTTAGTCTTAGGCTTAGGGGCTTCAATGCTAGTATTAACTAGCATCAAGCCCCAATCTCTATAACTGTGCTTACCATTAATCAACACACCTCTGTCAATTATATAAGCCATATTATTAATATACTCCTCTTAAGTTTTTATCCGCTAATCTTCCTAGCTCAACATCCATATCGGGCGCAATCTGTCCGACTAAAGCCCCTGTATCAAGCACTACACTTGTATTGGATACCTGTGGAAGATATTCAGCTAACATATTAATTATAGCATCAATCTTACTATCATTGCTAGCACCACTAGTCACTAAGCTATCTGTAGTAGGTGGGTTTTCAACAACAGAATCCGAAAAATCAAAAGATTTAGATACTTGGTCTGTCAACTTTCCTTCGTTTTCCGCAATTCCTTGTGTAAACAAATCAATCATATCTGGTGCGAATGTGTGGAATACTGATAATGGTCCTTCTTTAGGTTCAGAAAACCCAATGAAATCTCTTACAGTCTGCGCTATGTTCTTGGCAGCGTTTTTAACATCGTTAATTTTGTTTTTAATTCCGTTAACAAAGTTATCAATCATGTCTTTAGCCCATGTCTTAGCATTTTCGGGAAGATTTTTTAAAAAGTCTACTGCATCGTTCCACTTTTGCTTAACATTTTCTACAACATTTGATACAACGGATTTAATCGAATTCCATACATTCTCACAAGCTGTCCTAAATTGGTCATTAGTATTCCATAACACAATTATTGCAGATACTAGCCCCGCAATTAGTGTAGCAACTAATACAAAAGGATTTGCTTCCATTACCATGTTTAATAGTCTTTGCGCTATCGTCAAGCCTTCTGTAGATGCTTGGAATGTTCCCATCGCTACCTTTAATGCTTCTATTGTTTCAGTTATCATCATAGCAGTTTTAAAAGCTATAAAAGCCGCTGTTAATCCAGCTACAACAACTGTTAAGGCTTCGAAAGTATCGCCTAATCCTGGAGATTCTGCATTAAGCATATCTTTTAAGTTGTTGATGGATTCTATTATAGAATCCCATACAGTTGTTATTATTTCGGGAATGGCTTCTGCCACTCCTAACGCTAATGTTGTTGCTGCTTCAATCATTGATGGTAAAATTGCAACGATTAAATCGGGCAATGCATCGCTTATATAAGGGCTTGCTTCTCGAATAAAATCAGCTAGCCCTTCAAATACCTGTTGAATCCTAGGTATTAATTGATTTATTAAGCCTTCTCCTTCATCTTCGCCTAAAAGTCCTATCTTTAATTGCTCTAGTGCTTCGGGAAGTCCTTCGCCCTTAGCAATGGCAGTTATTACGTTTTCCCAAGCTGCCTTAGTAGCATTAGCGGAACCTTCAAGTGTTGTCATTGCTTCTCTTTCTGTTGTTTTTGCTATACCTTGCTTTTCTTGTATAAGTTCAATAGCTGTTACTACATCACTAAAACTATCGATTGATAAGTCACTAGCTTGTCCTATTGACTTAGCATATTCGTTAGCGTCAGCGATAAGACGTTCCATTTCGGATTTTGTTCCGCCATAACCTAATTTTAGATTATCGAGCATTGTATAATTCTGCTTTGCGAATCCTTGGAATGCATATGATACACTCTGCATATCAGTGCCAAAAGTATTCACATTATCCGACATGGCTCTCATTGCTACATCAGTTTGTTTAGCGGCTTTTGACACGTCACCGCCAAGCGAATTGATAAGAGCGGCACTAAAAGATGTTGCTTGCTCCATATACTTATTAGCACTCATGCCTGCGTTCTTGTAAGCTTGATTAGCATAAGTTATTAATTCATCAGAAGCGTCACCATACAGCTTTTTAACACCGCCGCTCAACTGTTCGTATTGGCTATAAGCTTGAATACTTGCGGTAGTAATTGTTTTAATTCCATCTACCGCTTTTTTTACGCCTGCGACAATTGCATCGGTGGCAAGGTTCGCTTTTAAGACTTCTCCAAAGGTGCTAGCTTCTTTCTTGGAATCGTTCAATTTAGACTTATAATCTTTGTCATCAAGTCTTAAAGTAGCTATCAAGTCTAAAACACTCGTCGCCATTAATTATCTCCTTTCTGCAAGCCTTTTAACTTGCCTTTTATGTCTTTAATTATTTCATCTGACGTTCTTGTTTCAACCTTTTTATCATTATTAATCAAATCAACATATCGAGGGTTATTTTTATTATTTAATGTTGCTCGAATGCAATCTGAAATATAAATGCGGTATGTATGTGCTTCTTCGTCAAATCGTGACTTAGCACACACATACCGCAAAAAAGGTCGTATTTTTTTCTGACCTCTATACTCTCCGTAACAAGTCCAAAAGAGGTCTATTCTTCGCTTTGAACTTGTGATATAAAAAGATTCATAACCTCTTTATCGTTAACTATATCTAATATAGCCTTTGGGAGAGTTATTAAAGTCATTTTATCTTTGTATGTCTCAACATCTTCACCCTCAATTATTGCTAAAATTTCAATAATTTCTGGCTTATGATTTTTGATTAAAGATGTAACAATTTTAACCTTGTTAACATCGGCAGAAGATAAAAGCTGTCTTAATGCTGTATCTTCTGATATCTTAGCTAGTGGCTCAATTAAATCTGCCACTACGTCAAGTGCTCTATCGCCTTTAATTTCTGATAACTTCATAAATTATGCTCCTGTTCCTGTTCCTGTTCCTGTTCCTGTATTTGTTCCCTCTGTTGGGTCTAATGAGTAAAACTCCATAGGCATAGTATTCTGTGCATTAATAGATACATGACCTGTTAATTCTACAGAAATCTGACCTTTTCCGCTCTTAGTAGTCTGTAAGCTAAAACCTGCTGTTGATAATGCATTAATAAGCTTAATTGCTACAAGTCCACCGTCTGCTCTATCGCCTACCCACCAAATATCGCTAAAGTCTGTCTGCTTTAGGTCTCTTCTTGGTGTAATCTTGCCACTAGTAGCGTTAATGTCTGCTGCGCCTAATGCAAGTCTAATATTTGCTGTCGATGTTCCTAAAGAAGTAAAAGCCATCTTACACTCCCAAGAATCTAAATGCTTTAATTCCTTAGTGTTAGTAGGACAATTGTCAACGTCTTCCCCTAAATCCGAGAAACTAGGTACACAAGTTGCATTGATACCGCCTGTTGTAGCGCAAATAATAGCACTATCTGCGGGTTCTACAGGATTGCTTGGGTCAAATGTGTTTAAAAGCACACCTGCGTCTAACTGTAATTCTTCAAATGTACTCTGTGGAATTTTAGTAAATCTTCCCATTTTTGTTATTCCTTTCTTAATAATTCGTTAAAAATTCAACTAGGATATTAACGCTTATACGCTTTATCATATCGTCATCATCGGGCAAAGGTTGTCCGAATGGTGAACCTGCATATATAAGCATTCTACCATTGTCAATTGGTATGTTTACATACCCATTTTTGTTTATTCTTTCCGCTATCTCTTCATACTTTCTATGCACCGCAGTCCATGAGCTACTTCTATACCATAAGCTTGCATCTAAAGGAATTGAATTACCTAGGACATCAAAAGCCTTAGAATAAGCTATATACGGATAAGTAGCATTGTCGGGTACTGTATTCTCTTCATATGCTGGTATATTGAAAGAATTCCAAAAATTATTAATTGCTGTAGCTTTATTCATTCTGATAACTCCTTCCATTCTTCTATTGAAGCCCAATGATAACCGCCAGCAGTTTTCACTTTGTGTCGTCTGCATTTACATATTGAAGAAAAATCTATTCCTGTAATTCGTGATGCTTCGTGTGCTGTCTTATAAACAATTTTTGTTTCTACGCACACTACTGATTTTCCATTACATTTTGCTTTCTCTTCATCTGTCCAAGGTCTATTTTTGTTCCAAGCTTTTTGACCTAAATGAGATAATCTGTCTTTTTCAACAAATTCTTTACTCATTTTTTTGCCTTTATTAGGATTTGGTTTTCCTTTTTTAGCTTTACTTATTTTAATTTTTGTCTCTTCAGAACATTTGCGACCCTTTAATGCTTTACTTATTTTGTCTTTTGTTGTTTGAGGAATATTTTTTTGAGCATTTCCACCTAATTCAATATTATAACCCTTATCATTTTTGAACGTTTCCCATTCTCGAATAAGTTTTATTTCTATTTTTTCGGCTTCTTCTTGTGACAAATCAACATATAATATTTCGTGTAAAAAGTTGTGCCAACCATATTTTTGGATTGCTCTAAAGAAATGCTCGTTACCTTTATAACCATTTCCATTTCGCCATCTATTTTGAGGCTTTTGGCTTGTTATCCCAACATATTTTTTGTTGTTAATTTTATTTGTATGACAATAAACGCTATATTTTTTCATACTATTATTATATCACATTATCTTGCTAAAATAAATTCCTCTGCCGATACCTGTCGCATATCTAAGCTTGCAATGCTAGGGGTTTTCTTGTCGTCTCCGTCAGATGTTACCCTAAACACCTTGTTATCTTCTTTTCTGATAAAAATATCATGAAATTGCAAGTTAGTATTTTTAGAAGTGGTAACTGTATATAAGTTAGTTACTCCTTGGCTAGCACCTATTCTAGCTTGCGTGGAATTGTCTAAGACAACACAAGCTTTAAATGTAGCACCATTTACATAGTTTGTAATAAAACCGCCCTCTCCGTCCGATATAGAGGTCTTATCGACCATGACGCAATCCGTATACATAGATTCTAATAGTGTCATAGCTTTTTATAACTCCTAAGTCTATCAATAAACGCATCTTTCCAAGTGAATTGACCTGTACTTGATATCTGCGAACTAGCTTTCGTGTAAGAATAACCGCCAAAACTTTCGGATTGTAGAGGGCTATTTAAAGTCTTAGCGTTATCTTCTTCCCACTTAATAGATTCTTTAGCAATTTGAATAATATCACTAGGAATCCTTAAGGTAGTAACTGCACCTTTAAACTGTTCATCTTGAAGAGAAGCGCAAGGATACTGATATAATCCGTCATTAAATACAGAATCTTCCACTAAAAAGAACTGTCCTTCTTGGATATTTGTATTTTTTAAATCAATTTCATTATTAACCACTGTGAAGGTTCGCTCATAAACATCCGCAATAAAGTAGTTCTTCAAGTAGTCGCATATCTCTTTTAATCTGCGTTCTAAGTCGTTCATTTACTTAGTTCCTTTCGCTGCTGACTTCTTTCTTGTTGTCTTTTTTGGTTTCTCTTCTGTTGTTTCTTCTGTATCTGCCTTTAAATCTTCAATTTCTTCAATTAAAGGTGTGTGCTGTTTGTTATCACTGCCTTTAAGTTCCTCAATTCTTGCAAGACTAGGCTTTAAGCCAAGGCGGGGATATTCATCCCCAACCTCGTACTTATAATTGTCATCCTGCAAGTCTGTAAATAATTTGATTACTCTAAACATTTTTATTTACTCCCTTACAATTTTTAATTAAGCTCCTGTATTTTCAGAACCGCCTTCTGTATTGCCACCTTCGTCAGAACCGCCCTCTGTAGATGCTTGGAATGTTCCTACTGCAATTCCGTCTAAGTATTCAGCCCAAAGCTTTAAGCCCATAGTTGCATAAGAAGCGCCTGTTGCATTGTCGTACTTAGGTTCTGCATGGAAGCCAATAAGGTTTGTTTCGCCATCTACTGTATAAACTAAGCCTAACTTAGCAAACTCTGTTGATGGGTCAATATAATAAAGGTCAATGTTTTCAACAGGTAAAGCAATTACCTTACCCTGTGGAATGTCTGAATCTGGGCAAAGGAAAAGCACCTTATAACCTAAGAAGTTCTCAATATATGTCATGCCAAACTGTGTCTGTACTGTGATAGGTGCACCGCCAAGATACTCATATACATCATTTGTATTAGCGAAACCTACAACGTCTGTAACTGTAAGTCTTGCTGCCTGGAACTTAGCTAAAACCTTACCCTTTGCAAGTGCAAGAGCCTTCTGTAAGCCTGTTGTTGAGAATGTAAGCTGACCAGTTCTAAGGAATGTATAGAAGTCTGTTAAGACCTTGTTCTGTAGCTCATTCTTAAAGGCTTCATCAGACTTAACAACTGCGATATCTGCACCGTACTTTGTTACTGCTTCGGCTGTTACTGACTTCTTGTACTTCTGTAAATCAATATCTTCCTTTGCTGCTTCTGTAATGTTAACTGTTGATTCTGGGATTGTTTCGCCCTCTGCTACTGTGCCGTTAGCAAGTGTGACAGATGTATTGTAAGATACAAGATGTGTACCTGCTTCCTTCTTAATAGGTCTCATGATACCTAAGATATCCATGAGAGCCTTCCAATTCTTAGTAAAAGATGATACAAAGTCTTTCTCTCTGATTGTTACATCAATATTTTCTGTCTTTACCATTTTTTTAAATTCCTTTCGTTAAAATGTTTTAATCTACAAATAACTTGTAGTTCTCTTTCATCTTAGCTTGACGTTCAATAGGGTCTTTAATCTTTTCAATTTCTTCCTTTGTCATAGTACCAGCACCACCGCCTAAAGGCTTCTTTTTCTGTGTGCCTGTAGTGTCAGATTCTACGATAAAGCCGCCCCACTCACTCTTAATTGTTTCTGTAAGCTTATCTGAATCAACTAACTTACCTTCATCATCAAGCTTGATATCCTTAAAGTCTGTAATTCTAAGGATTGAATCAATACGCTTATCATCAACCTTATTTTCTTTTAAGAGCTGCTTATAAGCTTCCTTGACCTTAGCAATGCTTTCTTTACCTTCAATATCCTTCTTGTAGGCTTCAAAAGCTGTATGCTCGTCATTATATTTCTTTTCCCATTCCTTAGCTGTAGAATCGTTGTCTGCATGATTCTTTTTATAAACATCATACTCTTTCTTTAAAGTATCGTAATCTTTTGAATTATCCTTTAATTCTGATAATTCATCCTTTAAAGCGTCAACTGTTTCCATGTGCTCTGAAATGATTTTTTCGATTGTTTCCGCTTCGATGTCTAATCCTTTTAACATCTTTCTTGTTAATGCCATAATTTAACTCTTCCTTTCCTTTGGGTGATTTGCTTTTCACACGAGTTTTTGAAGAATTTACCTTATCTTCAATTAATATTATACATTTTTATTAAAATTGTGCAAGTTTTTAACTTTTTAAAATGTCTTCTAGTACTTTTTTGTAATTATTTAAGTTGTTTCTTACTGCATAACGCAAGTAGCCCTTACCATTGTTAGTAGCTCGCATATTCTTTGTACCATATTCTACATGTGCTGCATATTCAACATTAGTTCCCACAGCAACATAAGGAGTTGATTTTAAAGGCAATGTGCCCGAATAATGCCCCACTTTTTTCCCATCGTTGTCCCTATATTCACTTTTAGAAACCTTTTCTCCACCTAATCCGCTAGCAATGCTATTTCTAAGAAAACCACTTCTTTCAGGAGTAATGCTTGCTACGTCGCTTTCCATCACTAAGCCAACTGCTCTTAATGCTGCCATAATCTTTTCATCAGCTAGTTCAATAGTTTCTTTAGTTCTGTCATTTTTGATTACAAATCCCATTACTTACCACCTCTTTTCTTAGGCTTCTTTTCTTCTAAATCTTTGCCTTTCATATTATACCATTCTTGATAGGTCATATCCTCTATAAGTTCGCCCGATTCATTATCACGTCTAGTATTAAATGTGCTAGGGTATTTTGTTAAAATGCTTCTCATTGTACATCTACAGTTATATGTCATGCTAGGATGTGCGAAAGGGTCGGCAGGTTGTTTTATCTTATATCCCTCAATTTCAAAATCTTCATCAAGTTCCCTTATTTGTCCGTCAAGCATAGCATGAGTATATCTTGTACGCTCGTCTAAGGTCGCTAGCCATTGTTTTTTAACTTCTATGCCCGATTCCTTTACTCTTTGCATTCGGTCTAATCTGCCTTGATTTTGAGCGCTTGTAACCATAGTTCTAGCGTGTGTCCTAAGCATATTAAAGTTTCTATTTGGCATTTCTTTGGCTAGTCTATGAGCTATCTTATCAACGCCCTCACCTTTAATTATCCCCTTAGTAACTTCGTTTTTGATGTTTTGGAAGTTCCAACGCTTATCTTTTATCTTATCCAGGCTTTTAAAAGGCAAAATCTTAGTGTCATTTGCTAATATATCACTAACTGTATCTAATGAGTACAGATGTAGACCTAAATCTACACCTGCGCTTGTTTCTAGTTCATAGGCAACCCAATTCCCATTCATAGCGAATACGCTCGACATTGCTTCGTTTACTAGATTTAGAGCCATTTCATTAGTATTGTATAGCGTGTCTGCTATCATTTCCCTTTGCAAATTCCACTGTTTACCCCTAAACACTTGTTTCTTTAGCCAAAATTGATACTCTTCTTTGGTTTTCTTTCCACTTTTTAAATCTTTCTGCCATTTTGCATCATTTTTCTTGAAATTATACAAAAATTTTGAAATTTCATTGTAAATATCTAAACTTGTTTGCGAGTAAAGTCTTTCAATTCGCTTTTCAAGCTTGTTTATTTGCTCGTCAGTCCACTTTTGAGCATAATCACTATTCTTCATCGTTCTTATCCTCTTCACCGCTTAAATCGTCTTCTGTAGGCTCTGTGGGTGGTTCTTCATCTTCAAGCCTATTACTTGCTTCCAAATCTTTCTTAGCTAAGATTGCGCTAATTTCATCTACTGTAATAAATGGTAATTTAGACAAGATTGTTTCTTCATCTAGATAGTCAGCGCACTCTAAAATCATTTCTGTTTGCTCTTTCTGATTGCTAATTTTATTTCGCTTAAAAATTGGAGTGTCCTCGATATTCATAAGCTTTAATAAAGATTGTATAAACTCTATAACTTGATATTCAAAGTCGTCCACTACATCATCCATAGGCTGATAAGCTGATTCTATCTGTGTAGCTGTCACGTTTCCTGCTGCCACCTGTTCTGGTCTAAAAGCACTAAAATCTCTATATATTTGTTCTTCAATCCTAGCAAGAAAAGCTTCTCTACTTGCGTAAGGGATTTCTTGTGTGTATGGAGTAGCCGAACTGTCTCGGTCTTCTACATTCGCTATCTTATTAAGCTTCAATCTCTGTCTAAATTTAGCTAAGTCTTGGTTATCCATGCCCGCGCCACCGCTGACAATCCAATAGATTTCTGCACAATCCTGTAAATCGTTAGCAAAACCACTTGATATTAGGTCGTAAGCATCTATTTTTGACTTCATTCCTACAAGTGTAGATTGATGTAAATCACTACCCCATAAAGGAATAATAGGGAAGTTGTTATAGTTGCTATAATCATATCCTACGACTTCCCCTTCTTTAGTCTTGTAAGTAGTAGTAATATAAGCTTTTTTGTCTTGAATCAATACAAATGTAGTATCTTTCTTGCCTTTTCTAAAAACGCTATATCCGTCTTCTTCGAAGAACGTTGCTATAATCGGCTTATCTGATGCAATCTGCCAAAATCTTATACCAGCTCTGAGGTCACTTGTTTCTTCATCCCACAAAGGGGCAAATTCTCTTACAGAAAAGTATTCTAAGTGGTCATAGTTCCAATATCCAAAGCCTACGCCATGAATCAAGCTTAAATAAGCTAATTTCTTAAGCTTAGTATCAAAGTTTTTGCCTAAACGTTCTTTAGTTCTGTCAATTGTAGTTTCTGCGCCTGTTTCACCATCTATTACGTTAACTTTATTATCACTAAAATTAACACCATTACCTAAAAGGTAATTACATCTTTGTGTATTTAGATTTCTAAAGAAATTAGAACACAATTTGTTGTTACTAGCAAATATATCAACTGACTTTCTGCCTGTAGTTGAATACATATACTGCACATATCTCATTATTGTACTGTTTCTTTCCGCATTGTACTCGTCTGCATCTTCTGCGATTAAGTACATATCACTAGATATATGATTGTTAATCACTCTACCTATGAAGTTTTCTAGCTTTTCAGTGCCCTCAAGCACGTTTTCTACATAATCTTGATAAGTTATCATTTATTTATCCTTTCTAGAAGATGCTTAGTGCTTGCTCTTCTTCCTTTACATATTTTTCTTTTATTTTGTTAACTATTCCACTTGTACGGACAAAATATCGAGTAGAATCCATATAATGGTCATTAACTTTAACAGGCTTGTCTTCACTGGCTTTATCATCCCATACATAACCGCCTGCTTCGTCTATCCACTCAACCAAGCTACTATCTATCTTGATTAGATTGTGTCTAATAGCCATGTTAACATCTCTAATTCCGTCGTTAACGTCGTTATTTGCTTTCTGCACTCTAAACATCTTACGTCTGTCTAATTCTGTAATAAAAGAGGCAGCAGACGGGTCAACATATGTTGTTATTCTGCCTTTATCTTGAATCTTATAAGCCTTATAAAGCTTGTCTTGTATAGCAAATATAGGCTCTACAAGCTCGCACACTGCATCTGCATATTCTGAATCAGTTAACTGCATACCTGTGTTTCTACCGCTGTAATAGTAGCCCTTCCAACCCCACCATATGCCTTGATATTTACACCATAAAATACAAGCAAAAGCGTTTAAGGTTCCGTAGTCGATAGAAATTGCAAAATCTTTTATATTCTTAAAAGTGTTTATATTTAACTCGTAAGGACATTTGTCTACGGCATCCATATAGTGAGGAAATATCAAGCCTTCTGCTTGCGTCCATTCGCCCTCAATGTATCTGCCATAGTATACAGTTCCTTCGTACTCTTTACAAAGATTTTCAACGAATTTCCTTGGTAGAAAAGGGTTGTCAAAAATCCTATAATGCTGAATATAAGCGTCTATCTTGCCATTGTCTAAGAATTCCTTTTTAAGCCAATGAGAAGGGCTTTCGGGGTTTAAAGCTCCGTCAAAGCAGCTGTAAGGCTTATCAAGTCTTGATTGTAGCATCTTGAACACATCTCTGTTCCATTTCGCAACTTCATCACCATAGCAGTACTTAACCGACATACCCTGTATTTTAGCAACTTGTGAAGCCTTTTCTGCTCCTAAGCAATAAACAGGCTCTCCACAGATAATAGCTTGATTAGTACTTGATTTAATATTCCCGATAAGCCTATCTGTATAGATTTCTCTCATTGGCTCTAATACGTTTCGTTCAATTGATTCCTTAGATACTCCTAATATCAGATTTAAGCCCTTTTTACCTTGTCTTTCTCTGATTCTATAAGGAATTACAAAGGCAGTATCAACGTAGGATTTTCCACTACGAACAGCTCCAACTTTTAAGTTATAACGCTTGTTAGCATTCCTTATAAACTCTTTCTGCATAGGGCTTAAATTGATTGAATTACTTACTGTTGTCTGCATTCTCTTTAATTCCCTTCAAGATTTCATCAAGCTTCTCAATAGGAGTATTGTCTACAATCTCTGTAGTGTCTCTCTGACCTAAATAGTTCTTTCCTAAGAATATAGCCATAGCAGCCGAGTGTTTAGATAATTCTAACTGATTTTGTCTAATCTCAAAATTACGTTGTATACCGCCATATTCTGCTTTATAGTCCGCAAAATTCATGTTATAGGTTCTTTCGCACCATCTCGATAGCGTATCAATTGTGATTTGCTTACCGCCTGTTGATGACATGAACCACCAACAAATCTCTTTTGCGGTACATCCTAAGCCTACAAGCTTTTCAAACTGTTCACAATCTAGCTCTATAGGCTTTCGCCCTGCTTTTTTCTTTGGTTCTTTTGTTTTTTCTGTTGCTTTTTCTTTCTTTGTTGTCATAGAATCACCACCTTATTATTTTTTCTTTTTCTTTATTTTTGTACTTTCGTTTATTTTTTCAATTCTGTCTGTTCCAAACCATGCCGCAAAGTTCGCATCATGTCGTTTCTTCCATCTGTCATAAGTTGATGTAGTTCTTATTTCTGGTCTTTCAGCATTCTTCACCAATGCTACATTCGCCTTTTTTATTGCTTCGTTCTTTGCTACTAATTTTTTAATTATCGGCGTATCGCTGTTTCCTGCTATTAAATAATCTTTGCCATCTTTATATATATTAATTACCGTTTTACTATCATCCCTTAGATAAGTATCTACTCTCATTATTTGACTTGCTTTTACTTTTTCAGCATCTTTGTCGCTCATGATTTCATAGTGCTTTTTAGAGCTATTAAAGTAATATCTTCCTTCCCCATTTATTGCATTCCTTGCTACGCCTTTAAATTTAGAATTACTCATTGTTTCTATGATTTCATCCATAGTCTTCTTACTTCTGTTTATGCCCGAAGATGAAACCCCTCTTGTACTACCCCTGTCTATTTTACTTGAACCTCTTCCCATAATTAACGCTCCTTTCTTAATCTTTCATTTAATATCTTTCGTCTTTCCTCGTAATAGCTAGGAATGCGGATTATATTTCCTTCACAACCCTCAATCATGTTTCCATAAAATAAAATTGTTGTAGGCTCTAACCTCTTAATCATTTCGTTATAACCTTTAAGGAATAAATTGTTTTCTTTTGAATTCCATTCCTTATCTCTTGTAATTCCTACTGTTGAAACTGCAACTGTAGAATTTTTTGGAATTCCGTCAAAACAAAACTCAAAAGAATCTTCGTCACCCCAAACAACGTCTGGAATAACATCTAATCCCATCATCTGCCAATAAGCGCCTACCCATTGCCTGCGGTAACATGATAAAATCTGTAATGCTCTTGGGAAGTCTGTATATAAGCTAAAATCGGGGCTTACAACCGCCTTAAACTTTCTCAACTGCTCAATGTATTTGTTTGGATTTCTCCAAGCTTGCATAAACTTGTAATCATCATAGTAAAAGTGCGCTATATAGTCCTTTGGGTTGTCAACTTCTTTCCAATCCATAAATCTACACATCTTATCGCCTGTCGTGTCTGTTGATTCCATTTCAGGGAATCCGTATTTGTTATAACTCGGAAACTGCATTATTTCTTGATTTTCAAAAACGTTATGCTGACACGATGCACTCATGTATATATTATCCATTTCTTTTCTCCTTTATTCACATATTTGTATTATTGTATTGTCTCTAAATTCATAACTGATTGATTGATTTTTGTTGATGTTGCACTCTGTTAATATTAACTTGTAATATCCATGCTTATTTAAAAAATCTTCTGTAAATCCTATAACCCTTTGGGCTTCAATTAATAACTCCTGCGGGCAATATTCTATATGTTTTTTGTCTATAATTCTAGCGTACATATTGCTCCTTCCTAGTATTTCAAATTAAATTCTTTCAACAACATTGTACTTCCGACATGGACTGTGAAGGTTGTGTTTGCATTTCCAGTATTGTACGTTACATTGTCAAAGTATAAAGTATCATTTAGATACACTTTCAAATATCTGTCTTGGGCATATTCTAGGCGCATAACACAGTCTGTATTGCGTATAATATTCTCTAGCCCCGTTGTAGTAACAAGGTTATATTGAGCCGTCTGCACTCGCATTTGATAGTCTCCACCATACAGCCTTAATTGAACTCTAGCCGATGTACTGCCATTAGATATATACCAGTCAACACCTAAATCAGATAAAACGCTTATATTAAACTTACATTCTTGAATAACTTCATCATTAGAGGTTGTATCTGTGTATATAGTTACATTCTGTGAATTTGTTACTGTAAATAACTGTCCTTCGCTTGTTAGCTCATAACCTCCACCATATGAATTGTTACCGCTAACTGTGAAGCCATTATCTGTCATGTCGCCTTTGCTTGCGTTCCACTCTTTAATCCATTCACTAGGTACAATCTGAATTATTTTTGATAGTAAAGCACGTCTAAATCTACTCATGCAATCACCGCCTTGTTATTAACGATTGATAATTCATAGTAAGTATTAGCTTCTAGTGTTGGTACACTTCCAATGTAGCTAACTGTGTTAGGTAGCGAAAGATTACAGCCGCTCGCAGAAGTTGTAAATGCGCACATATACTCATCGTAGAACTCACCACTTGCAAGTGTTAGTGTTAGGTCGCTTATTCCTGTTGTAGTGTCGCTGAATAGACAGAATACGTTAGGAGACAACTCTTTAGTTACTACACCGCTAGCTGTTACAGTTTCGCCCATATGAATTAGGTCTTGTCCATCTGCTCCATTCTGTCCGTCTTGTCCGTTAGTTCCGTTAACGCCATTAAGAACATCAAAAGTCTGTGTACCTGTCTTGTCTGTAATGCTTACTGTGTGTCCTGTACTTGTTTGTGTTACTTCAATTGTAGGGCTATAACCATCTTGTCCGTTACTTCCGTTACTTCCATTTGTTCCATTAACACCATTTAAAATAGTTGTAGTGTGAACACCATTAACATCTGTTATATCTAATTTTGTTCCACCGCTGACCTCTGTCATTGAAACTGTTGGGCTATATCCGTTTTGACCATCTTGCCCGTCCTGTCCGTTTTGCCCGTCTGCTCCGTCAAAATCACCACTAGCTTTTGCTTGTGTCAAGGCTGTATTAATGGCTGTATCAAGTTCGCTTTCAGATAGTGCGCCAACATCTGCACTTGTTAGATTTACCACCCCTGTCTTGCTATTAACACTTGTAACAGGTGCTTCAATTGGATGCTCTTCTAAATATTCAATTACAATGTCTTCAATCTTAGAATCATCAACAGCAACACTGTTAATATATTCTAACATCTCATTGTACCAGCTTTGTAATGCATCGGGAACTGTTACGATTCCCGAAATACTGGGAAACACATAAGTATCAAAGTCGATTGTCTTAACAGTTACTCCGTTGACATTCCACATTAAATTGGCTTTGCCACTTCCGTCAAAAAGAGTATCTGTGTCGTTAATATTCCATGTAACATTTACACCGTCTCGCTCTGTTACCTTGACATAAGGGGCTGCATCTTTGCTTCTCATGTGTGTTACAACTGCTACACCTTCGCCATATTCTGCTATAAGCCTAGATACATCAAATATAATCTTTAAGGCTTCATTTTCGCCTTGCCTACCTAATGGCAGCAGTCTTGTACCATTTGAAATTGCATTTAATTTAATTTCTTTCATAGTTTTTCCTTTCTTTAATTTAAAAAATAGAGGGAAAGAAAAACCTCTCCCTCTTTATTATAGCTTAAATCACTTTAAATATTCAACTGTTGTCCTGCATAAATTAGATTTACATTTTCTATATTATTCTTTTCCGCTATTGCTGAAACTGTAGTGTTAAATCTCTGCGCTATTGCTGAAAGTGTATCACCGCTAACAACTGTATAAACAATATTGCTATTTACTCCGTTAATCAGATTCTGAACACCTTCATATCGACTGCCTAAAAGATACTTTCTTGTATCGCCATCGCCAAACTTACCCTCGTAAACTAAATCAGCAAGGACTTTGTCTGTGTATGAGCCTTTTCTAGCTGCATCGGATAAATTAACAATCTCTTGAACTGCTTCATATCTGATGCCTAGTGCGTTCTTTCGGTCTTCTCCATCTCCAAACTTACCATTTAAGACCATAACAGCAAGTTCTGCATCTGTGCAATTAGGTAAGATAAAATTATCTTCAACTCCTGCAACCTCAACACTAGAAGTAATTAAACAATTATCATAGTGATTACCTCTAACATTCTTATCTAAGTCGTCGCTTGATGAATACTGACACATAACGCAATCATCAATAATCGTATCGTCAAGTGTAGCAATCCAAAGCTTATCTTTAGGGATGTTTAAATAGCTTGCATGACTTCTGTCACAATAAATACCACCCTTAAATTTGTTTAGCCAATCGTTAATATAAGAGTTTAATTCTTCAACGTGTTCTGAATCTTCCCATCCGTTTCTACGCTTGTAATTGTCCTCATTTTCGATATCAAGCCAACAACCTAATAAAGGATTGTACTTGCTTGCTAAGCGTTCCATATGAGCCAATTCTGACTCTTTATGGCTGTTAAATGTTTCATTGACTCCAATTGCATAGCTAAATAGATACAATCCAAAAGGAATATTGTTTTCCCTGCACTGATTAACGAACTCTTCACAAGCCTTGTCGTCCTGTTCTTCGTCATCATCTCCCCAGCCAGCTCTTAAGATTACACCTTCGCACTCTTCAAGCGTCCTTAAGTCTAGCCCAGCTTGATAGTCGCTTAAATCATATATCATTTTGTCGCCTTTCTGACCTTTTTGCCTTAAAAGTCTTTAAAATTATACAATAATTAGAGCAAAATGTCTACTTGCTATCTAAAGTGTGGCTCTTTTCTGTACATTTCAATAATATCGTAGCCATTATCTGCCAATCTCTGCACTGTAAGGCAGTATCTACAGGTAGTAGGTTTTCCATTCTTTGGAATATAAATATCATTACCGCATGTGCAGCAAGGCTGTAGTTTACTCTTCTTAGATTTCATAAATTAAATCCCCCTAATCTCTCTTTTAATTTCTTCTAAAATATTAACTTCATTTGAATAATTTATTTTTGAATTGATTTGCTTTTTCATCAATACTTTAATCTTGCGCTCAATGTGTCTATTTGCCTTTTCCTTGCCCTTTTTCATTCCTAATGAATAAATATAAGTATCTGCAAATAAGTGCACTAATAAGCCAATTATAAATAATATAAGTACTAGAGTCATTGTCTCCATTTAATCACTGCCTTTCTTTTTATCTCACATATAGCTTTAATACATCTTTAATTGTCTCTAAAGCTGTTTCTAATGTTTCAATCTTATCCTCTAGAATTAAGTCTTTGATATATGGTCTTCTTTTGCTTTTTAGTTCTGCGATAATGTAACTTAATTTATCTCGTGTAACTGCTAAATCATGCTTCTCTAAAATCTGTGGTGTTGTTTGATTTGCTATTGGCCTAATCTTATATGATTTATCTATATAATATAAATCACTTTCTACTTCGTCAGCGTTAACCATTGCTATATAATGTTTATCCATTGTTAACCTCTCTTTCTCTTAATGCGTTTCGTCTTAATTTTAATAGCTTCTTAGCTTCTGCTCTAGTCTTTTCCCATTCTTCTGCCCAGCTTCTAATCCACTTAGCGTTCATCTCACTGTTGCACTTTTCAAGCTTTGTGAGTGCGACCCATCTGTCTGTGACATAAATCATCTTTTCACCTCTCTAATCGTCAATATTTATATTTTCCATTCCTAAATAACTTAGTTCGTACCCTGCTTCTTCTTCTGGCTTTAGCTTTCTTCTGTAGTATAACAAATCCCAAAACTTTCCACTCTTATCATCTTCTGCTTTTAGTAGCCCAGCTGTTGGCTGACATCCTAAGCTAAAAGGTCTCATCTTCATTCCATAAACGTATGCTTTCATTTTTTAAAACTCCTTTTCTCTGAATTTAATCCATAACCCTTCCTGGTCGTTGTAATGATAACAAATATCATTCCACACACCTTCGTGGTCTAACTTTGCTATGATTCCAACCGCTTCTACTGCGTTAGCACATTCTATATAACCATAATGTCTTTCCATGTAATTTTACGTCTCCTCGCTTTCATTATTTGTCGCCATCTTGGTTTCATCTTTATTTTAAAACCTTGGCTCTGTAGTCTAGATTCTGCTTTTCTAAAATTTTTCTGCATCCTAGTAAATTCCCTGTTTCTATACTTCATATTTCCTCCTAATATCCCATATAATCATCATATAAACTTGATAAAATTATCAATCCAAATAAAAATATTAATGTTAGTATTATTTTCATGTTTCCTCCTATTGTCTTGCCCAATCATCATTATTTCTCATGTTATCACCTTCTTTTTTTTAATTCATTTTCAATTTCGTCTAAGTCTTTTGCAATATTATATAAAATTAACCCATTATATAATAACACTATAAAAATTGCTAAAATCCCCATTTATTTCTCCTCACTTTCTGATTTATCAGCATATTTCTTTTCAATTTGTTCAAGCTTATCCGCAAACTCATTTAAGGCTTGCGAGACTTCCCTTGATTCTGCAATAATCTTTCCTAAATGCATTTCTGCATAAAGTTCATATTGTGCCATACTTTTCCTATCTTTCTCCTTGTATTCTCTTCTCCAAAAACTTGTACCTTGCATATTATTTTTATAGATAAAGCAATCATCACATTCTATTCCTTTGCAATCAACTGCATTGCATATACTCAATAACATTGATTTTTTACATTCTTAGGCATTCCAAACATTTCATTAAACTTTTCCCAATTAGTCATTATTTACCCCACTTTCTTGCATTATATGAATTAATTGTATTTCTTAATTCCATCATCATTTGTATGTATTCATCTTTAGGTTCATATCTTTTGCATTCTATCACTTTGCTTTTATCCGCATGGCATTTCTGCAAATACTTACAACCTTGCATACATATATTATTAGAATCCATTCTATCGTCCCCCTAAATATCATATTCATGGCAATAGTGTTCTACCGCCTCAATTACTCGATTTAAGACCATAACCACCGCAAAGCCTATAAATATAGCTCCGAACTTAATTAAAGCCATTTGACCTAAATTAAACTTGTTTACGTCCATTTCGCTAATTACTATTATCCCTGCTCCTGCTATTGTTATAAATCTTGTAGCTTGGAGTGTTAACCAAGTTAACACCCAGCTTGCTACATATGTTTTACTATGTTTCATGTTTTACCTCGCTTTCTAGAACTTAAATACTTAATTCTAAAATCTTGTCTTCTTTGCAATAACTTTCTAGCTTAAATTTTTCATCTAAAAAATGCTTTAATATGAAAAAACTTCCTTTTTGTTCGGTATCAACTCGAATGTAGTTATCTTCTGCTATCAAATAAATAATTTTAGCGTCTTTATAACATTCTAAATATTCTCTAAGTCTGTGTTTCATGTTTTACCTCGCTTTTTATTTAATGATTTTATATACCTTTGACATAAATGAACGATATGAACAAACACCATTTCCGTTCTCGTCAAAAATATCTGCTCCGTCAATTTCATCGATTGCCCAGTCATAATCATTTAATACTGAGTTAACTTCTTCCTTAATATCCTGAGATGTCCACCAATAACATCTTTTCATGTCATCAAATGTTTCAAAATCATTTTCTTTCATTTCCTCTAAAAAATAATTTGCTACGTTATTAATCATCTGTTCTAACATAATCTCTTTACCTCTTTTCGTTTATTGCCTTTCGACATTATTTATTATAAGGTATTACTTGTTTGTTGTCAACACATTTTTCCAATTTTTTTCAATTTTTTCTGAAGCTTGATTATTCTAAATTATTTTGATAATATAATAATGTCTCATGTTTAACCTCTTTTGTTGAGCAGGTGGCAGCATTTTACTTTGCTGCTGCCTGCTTTTTTGATTTTAAAAGTTTTTTTCTTTCTTCTTCCCAGCTTTCCGCCCATTTGATTATATCAGCTGTATTCGCTCCATTGACTTTCTTTGAAATTGCGACAGCCCACTCATATGTAATCTTAAACTCTTCCATTTAATCACCATCCTAGTCTTTTAATTGCTTTATTTCTTTCTTCATCATCATCACTGAATCTATCAATATTAGTAAGTATAAAGTCCTTAATATTCCATGAACTCACATATCCTTCTAATTCCATTACTTTATTCCACAACGTTTCCTCATCAATTCCATATATCATTCCGCCATTTAATAGCTCGCAAGTAGTTTCTAAAGCTTTTTCTAATTTTTTATTTCTTTTATTTATTATCATTGTATTCCTCACTTTCTGCTATCAGCTTATCTATCTTTTCTAAAGCTAATCCTAAACCGCTTTTTGTGTTTAAATCCGCCAATGAATCATCACCACACATATCAACGAGTTTTTGTATTTCTTCTCGCACCTTTTCAACCTTATCTAATGGAATAGATTTAACCATGTATAAATCATCTCTTCGCTCATAATTGTAGCACTTGCTTGGATTGCTTCTGAAAAATTCTGCATCAGCTGGCGAACACATAGCGCCACAATGAGCATTTCTGCAAGCTAATGGTCTTTGTATTGTTTTAATCATTCTTTTCACCCCCTCCCTAGTTCCAAACAGGATACCAATATCCTTTACTGTCTTTAACCCAATAACCTGTACTATATGTATGTGTTAATGGGTCATAAACCTTCTTTCCTGTATAAATCATTCTTTCTCACTTCCTTTTCTTTAATTCGTTTTCAATTTCGTCTAAGGCTTTTGAAATAAGATATAAACTAAACCCATTAAATAGTAACACTATAAAAACTGCTAAAGTTCCCATTCTTTCTCACTTCCTCTCTTATATGGTGCATTCCACCAATCTAATGCAAAATAACTTGTTCCTAAGCCTATACTTACTGCAACACATTGAAGTCCTTCTAATCCCCATATGCCTTCAATTTCAACATTAGGAAACATTGATTTTAGCATTTCCCCATTTGTTGCTCCTTCTGGAATTGAGATTGCATTTGCGTTAGGTGTTCCCATCATTTCACTTAACGCAAAATTGTAAAGTGCTTTATCTTTCTTATCTGATGTATCATAAGGTTTAATTCGTTTTAAAAATTCTTCTCTGTCTATAAACTCTTTCATTTCTTATTTCTCACTTTCCTTTGGTATATAACACTCTTTAATGTCATCGTCTAATATTGCATGTGTACAACCTCTCATTTTGCAAATAACCCCTGTATCATCGGAATGTACGCAATCGTCACAACTTTTAAAATCGTCATTGGTTTCAACTTCTATTATTCTTGCCATTATTCTTTCCTTTCTCCATCTGCACAAAAATAATCTCGTGGGAATCCATTTCCAATGTTCTTATCACAAGTTGTTATAATTCCGTTATCATGCCAATACTTACAATCCTTACAAGTAACGATTTCGATTAGTGGGCAATCTTTCATTCGTTCCTTTGTGGTATCTGTTTTTGTTTCATAAACATCAAACGGGCAAGCACCACCATCTTCATTAACTAAATCACAATCCCAATGGCAACACTTTGGCATTTCCATTCCTTTAATTGCTATCATTCTTTTTCCTCCATTTCTACCTTGTATGGTTCTGGTAACGGCATCCAAGCCACGACGTTCACATCCCTTCCAAGATGAATCCAATAAGTTACATCTACCAGTCGAGTAACAAAAAATGTGTGTTCTTCGCCTTCTTTAATATCAATCAGTACATCCTTATTTTCTTCTGGCAACCTCTCACTAACTGGAATCCACTTTGTTGTAGGTGTTACAGATGGCAATGCTTTGATGTCGTCAACATCTACTACTTCCATAGTTTCATTTCCGCTATAATCATCTGTCTGAATAGTGGTTGCCATATCAAATACTGCCTGTCTACTTACTAAATCTTCGCAATGTTCTTGCTCCCACGTCATATGGTTCTTTCCACGAACAAAAGCAGTGTTGTAAATATCTTGTGCAATATCAAGCATCTTATCAGCATTGTCACCGCATAATTTTTCAATTGCACATTCCCAATCATGTAATTCACTTTTACTCATGTTCTACCTCCTGCATTTCTGCGCCACAATTAGGACAATACTTTGTTAAGTGTTCATCTCCATTTTGGAAACTCTGTGCATAGTTATGACATATATTACATTCATGACCGCCTCTGCCGTTTGTTACTTTTATCCACTTCCCTATCTTATGTATAGGTGTTACTGATGGTAAGTTTTCTATTGTTCCTAGTGCTATTAATTTACCATTTTTATTCCTAGTTGCTATACATGTTGCTCCTAGTTCGTACATAAATTTTCTACTCACTGCATCTTCGCAAGGCTTTTGCTCTAGTGTCATGATTGCTATATCAAGAGCCTCGTTTAATTCATCATCGCATATCCGACGGTCAATGTTTGCTAAAACAAAACTTGCTTCTTCTCTTGTCATGTTCTTCCTCGCTTTCTTTTAAATAATCCCATAAATAATCACAATCTGCATCTTCTCTCCATGGATAAGGAATTTTGTTGAAAAATATATACTTTTCAAGCCATGCTATTATCATTACTGATGTCATTAACTTCATTAACTTTTCCCACTTTCTATTAGTTTATTTAATGATTTCCCTATACAGAATTACTAATTTATGGCAATAGGGGCAATGCACATAAACCCAATCATCATGTACGACTCCTTTTAAATCGTATCGCCCACACCTAGGGCATTTTGAGTATTCGTCTGTTGTCATATTTATTCCTCACTTCCTTTTCTTTAATTCGTTTTCAATTTCGTCTAAGTCTTTTGAAATAAGATATAAACTTAACCCATTAAATA
>Ga0247609_10000888_pt1 | contig 38138 bp, 33 predicted proteins | sample 172DNAGHGlowgp2_FD_193487 | JGI IMG/M metagenome (GOLD analysis project Ga0247609, IMG submission 193487) | Sheep rumen microbial communities from Palmerston North, Manawatu-Wanganui, New Zealand - 1728 DNA GHGlow gp2 | ecosystem: Host-associated > Mammals > Digestive system > Stomach > Rumen ... | reverse complement strand
GGTAAAGACCATTTGACTGCCATTGGGCATGTTTGTCACAAAATCCTTGCCATTATTTTCGCCGTCCTTAGGGATAATAAATCTTATGTTCCGGCTTCAACCTCTTGACTTTTCATAGCCGGTCTCATTCGTTAAGCATAATCTTTGCGGTTTGTTCGTCAGTGATAAGGACGTTAATGGCTTGCCCCGCGCATGCGGCCATAATCGCGGGCACTTTTTCGCGGGAAGCCGCCATACCGATTGAGTAATTCAAGTTGCGGAGCGTGTCAAGGTCTACAGCAATAATTCTGTCGGAAAAGCTTGTTTTGACTTCGCGCCCGTTCTTGTCGAAGAAGACCGAGCAAATTTCGCCGACGGTGCCCGTGCGCGAGAGGCTTTCAATAGCTTGCCGCCCGAATTCGCCCATCCAAACGAGATTCGACGACTTGACGGGCGCGCCGATTCCGACAAGCCCGATGTCGAGTTTCTTCCAGAAGGCGGAAATTTTTTCGTAGTTGGCGTCTTGGACAATGGCGTTGCGGATTTCGGCAGTGCGCGTGATGACGGGCGCGTAAATGTAGTGGCACCGTCCGCCGAACGCCCGCGCCAATTCGTAGCACAGGGTGTTGACGTGCAGTTCGCTGTCGATATTTTCGGGGCCGCCGTCGAGCGGAACGAAGTCGGCGTCGATTTGCGGCACTTTGGAGTTTTGCGCGTGGTGAGTGAGTTCGCGAATCGACGTGCCCCACGCCAGCCCGATAACCTGCTTGTTGGCGACGATGCGGCGCAAAAGTTGCAGTCCTGCGCGCCCCATTGCCTGCTTGACGGCGAGGAGGTCATAGCTGCGCGGGACGATAAAGCATTCTTTGAGCCCGAAGCGTTTTTCCATTGCCGATTCGATGTCTTCAAAATTTTCGTTGGCGACGGTTATGGTGACGATGCCTTGGTCGAGAGCGCGCTTGAGGTGCTTGCTGACGGTTGTGCGTTCGACGCCGAGGCGTTTGGCGATTTCGGTCTGCTTCATGTGTTCGAGGTAGTACATGGTTGACACTTTGATTAAAATTCTTCGCTCAACCGGTGTCATGTGTGTTCCTCCCCTCAAAGTGTTTTGTCCTGTGTTGCGGCGATTGTAAAAGAAATTTTGTGGCGCGGCAAGGAAAATGCGACAGTTCAAGCCGATTTTCGGGCAAAAAACTTAAAACAGCCGCCCGATTGTCACATTTGAGCGATTGACAGCTATTTTGCCGATTTGCGCGCTTGCCTGTCACACGTCGATAAATGCAGAAAAATTTTTCCCTTGTCCCTTGTCCCTTGTTCCTTGTTCCTTTACCTGCTATAATCGGCGGAGAAAAATTTTCGGGAGTGATTGAGCCATGATGAGAGTACTGCTCGCCGAAGACGACAGCCGCCTCGGCAAACTGATTGAGTATATGCTCGTCCAGAATAAATTCAACGTCGAGTGGATAACCAACGGCGCGGACATCTTTGAATACGCAATGTACTCGGAATACGACATTTTGATTTTGGATTGGATGATGCCCAACGTTTCGGGCTTGGACGCGTGTCGCCAACTGCGCGAAGCCGGCTACGAACGCGCGATTATCATGCTGACGGCGAAGGACACTGTGGAAGACCGGGTGCTCGGCTTGGACGCGGGCGCGGACGATTATCTTGTCAAGCCGTTTGAATTCGACGAACTGCTTGCAAGGTTGCGCGCACTCGGCAGACGCTCCACGCAAAAAATTCAGCAGGAGATCTTGGACATCGGCGACTTCACGCTCAACCGCACGACCAAAGTCCTCATGTGCCGCGAACAGGTTATTCAGCTGTCGCCGCGCGAATTTCAAATCTTCGACCTGTTGGCGCAGAACTTGGGCGTCGTCGTGCCGCGCGACATCATCCTTGACCGCATATGGGGTCTTGAACGCGACATCACCTCAAACAATATTGATTCCTACATGAAAATTTTGCGCAAGAAGTTGCAGGAAGTCGACGGCAACATTGCGATTAAAACCGTTCGCGGCATCGGCTACCGCCTTGAGGCTTAAGGCTCGCTGAATCATGGAAATATTCGGGCGGAGCCGCCGACAGCTCGCTTTTGCTTATGCGCTGATAATGTGCGTCTTTATGGCGATGATAATTTTCGTCGTGCACATGGCAATGAATTGGTCAATGTTTTCCGAACAGGCGCAGGAACTTTCGGACGCGGCGACGGGCGTTGCCGAGGCGCAAATTTTTTATTTGCAGAACCCGAACGCCGCCGTCGACGAAAACCGCTACTACAAGAGCGTCAACGATCGGCTGTTTTTTTATATCTTCAGCGCGGACGGGCAACTTGTGCGCTTTGAGCGGGCGTCGTTCCGGCTTGAGCAATTCGTCATTGACGTTATCGAAAATCGCAACATTGCGGAAGGCGAAGTCGAAGTTTTTCAGCACACAAACGAGACGGGACAACTTTCAACCGTGATGATGACGGCAAAAAAAATCGTGACGGACAACGAAATTCAGACACTTTACGTCGGCAAGGACGTTACCGCGCTGTATTCGGGCTTGCGCAAGGCGACTTACGCGCAGGTCGTGTTGGGCTTTATCGCTGTGCTTATCGGCTCGGCAATCGGCTACTACATGGCAGGGCGGGCGTTGGTGCCGCTTAAGGAGGCTTACGAAAAGCAGAAACAATTTGCGGCGGACGCGTCGCACGAATTGCGCACGCCGCTTGCAGTCGTCATGGCTTCGGCAGATTTGCTTTTGGCAGACCCGTCGATACAAAATCCGTTCCTGCGTCAGGTTATCGAAGACTTGAAGAGCGAAGTCAAAAAAATGACCAACCTCGTCAGCGATTTGCTTATGGTGGCGCGCAGTGACAACAACGCGCTTAAAGTCAACATTAAGCGTCTCGACCTGCTTGAGTTGCTCGAACAGGTTATCCGCATGATGACGCCCATTGCCGAAAAGAAAAGTATCCTGCTCGTCGGCGACAACTTGCAACGCGTCTACGTCAAGGGCGACGAAGACCGCTTGAAACAGCTCGTGATTATTTTGACGGACAACGCGATAAAGTACACGCCCGAAGGCGGACGCGTCGAAGTCGGGCTTATCTTGAAAGAGCGCGTCGGCATAACCGTCACGGACAACGGAATCGGCATAAGCAAGGACGACCTCGGCAAAATCTTTGAGCGGTTTTATCGCGTCGACAAAGCGCGTTCGCGTGAGATGGGCGGTAACGGCTTGGGCTTGTCGATAGCGAAAGAACTTGTCCGCATGAACGGCGGCGAAATCGGCGTCGAGAGCGAGGAAGGCGAAGGCACGCGCTTTACCGTCTGGTTGACACGCGCATAAAAAAAGACGCCGAAGCGTCAAAAGAGTTCGTAAGCGTTTCTTTATTTGATGACTTTCGCGGCACCTTCGTTGTGTTTCAGGAAGTCGATACCGAGGCGGGCACTGTCCTTTGAAATGTGTTTTGCAGCCGAGTGAGCCGCTTGAAGTTTATCGAGGTTATCGAAGAGTGCATTTGCGATTTGTTCGCCAACTTTGGCGTCGACTTTGTCATTGGCAACGAGGATAGCCATAACGGACACGGATTGAACGTCGGTGGTTTGTCCGGCGTAGGTGTTGGCGGGGATGACGATCTTGCTGTAGAACGGATACTTCTGCGACAGCGCGGCAAGGTGCGCGTCGTCTATTGTCAGGACGTTAATCGGGTTTTGCGAGGCAACGTCTTGGACAGCAGCCGTCGGGAAACCGGCGGTGACAAATGCGGCGTCAACCGTTTGGTCTTTGAGCGCGTAAGCACTTTCGGCGAAGGACAAAAATTGTTCGTCAACGTCGTCGTAAGTGAGCCCGTAAGCGGCAAGGATTTGACGGGCATTGGCTTCCGCGCCCGAACCTGCCGCGCCGACCGCGACGCGTTTACCTTTAAGTTGAGAGATGTCGGTAATGCCGCTGTCTTGGCGGGTAATGAATTGGCATGTTTCGGGGTAAAGGCTTGCGATGGCGTTGAGACCTTCAACCTTTTCCTCGAACATTTCCTGTCCGTTGACGGCGTAATAGGTGATGTCGTTCTGAACGATTGCAAGTTCAACCTGCTTGTCGCGGAGCATGTTGATGTTGGCGACGGACGCGCCCGTAGATTGCGCGGCAGCGTTCATTCCGCTCTTGTTGAGGATGTCGGCAATGGCTCCGCCGATAGGATAGTAGGTGCCGGCCGTGCCGCCAGTCGCGATGTTGATGAAAGTGCCTTTCTCGCCGCCGCAACCCAAGCACAGGAGCGCGACGCAGATAAGCAATAACATACAACGCTTCATGATGAATCACTCCTTAGAATTTTGAACTTATCGGCAAAAACTTTTCCCGCCTGCAGCGGGCAGATTGTTCATTCGGCTGTGTCCGATTTACCTCCGATCCGCGTTATTTGCCGAATTTCTGCCGCGTCGCTGTCGGTAAGATATAAATCATTATGTCGCTTGCAAGTATATCTTTTAGCAAAATTAAAGTCAATCAGCCGCCGATTCTTTATCACAACAAATTCACTTACCTTAGGAGGCTTTGCTTATGATTGAAATTTTCGACGGAGCAATGGGAACGATGCTTCAAGCGGGCGGGCTCAAGGCAGGTGCTTGCCCCGAACTCATGAACGTCGACGCGCCCGATGTCGTCAAGCAAATTCACCGCGCATATATCGCGGCGGGCGCAACGATTATCGAAACCAACACCTTCGGCGCAAGCAGTCTCAAGCTCGCGCATTACGGACTTTCCGACCGCGTTCGCGAACTCAACTTTGCCGCCGTGAAAATCGCCAAGGACGCCGCGCATGCTCAAGCAAAAGTTGCCGGCTCAATCGGTCCGACGGGTAAGTTTGTCGCGCCGCTGGGCGATTTGGACTTCGACGATGCTTATAAAATTTTCCGCGAACAGGCGACGGCTTTGGCGGAAGCGGGCGCAGATTTTCTGATTATCGAAACGTGTATTGACATTCAGGAAATGCGGGCGGCTCTTTTGGCGGCGAAGGACGCTTGCAACCTGCCCGTGATTTGTCAGCTGTCGTATTCGGAAGACGGGCGAACCGTCACGGGCACCGACCCGCAATCTGCCGCCGTGATTCTGGACGCAATGGGCGCGTCGATTATCGGCGTGAACTGTTCGCTCGGTCCGGAACAGCTCGTGCCCGTCGTGCGGAGCTTGGCGGAAAACAGCCGCTTACCTGTCAGCGTGCAACCCAACGCGGGTATGCCTTACCTTGAAAACGGCGTGACAAAATTCCCGATGGACGCAAAGACGTTCGGCGCATGGGGCGTCAAACTCGTTGAAGCGGGCGCGACGTATCTTGGCGGTTGTTGCGGCACCACGCCCGATCATATTCGCGAACTCGCAAAGGCTGTGAAAGGAACAAGTAACAAGGAACAAGGAACGAGGGTAAGGCGTCCGCTGATGTTGGCAAGCCGTTCAAAGACCGTTGTTATTGACAAAGGCGCGACAACTTTAATCGGCGAACGAATCAACCCGACGGGCAGGAAGAAACTCGCCGCCGAAATTCGCGAAGGCTCACTGCTTGGCGTCAAACGCGACGCGCTCAATCAAGTCAAAGCGGGCGCGCAAATCCTTGATGTCAACATGGGCGTAGGCGGAATCGACCAAGCCGCGATGATGGCGCAGGCTGTCCGCGAAATCGCGCAGATAACCGACGCGCCGCTTGCCATTGACACGGGCGACGTTGACGCGTTGGAAGCCGGCTTAAAAAATTTCCCCGGACGCGCGTTGATTAACTCGGTCAGCGCGGAGCCCGAACGTCTGGAAAAATTTTTGCCGCTCGCCAAACGCTACGGTGCCGCGATTTTGATTCTGCCCTTGACTGAACACGGCGTGCCCAAGTCTGCCGAAGAACGCGTTGAAGTGGCGGCAACGATAATCGACGCGGCGAAGGCTCACGGGCTCGACGAAGGTGACTTTCTGCTTGACGCGCTGGTTATGACGATTTCAGCCGACAAGGACGCGTGCCTTGAGGTGTTGAAAACTTTGCGCCTGTATCGCGAACGCTTCAACCTGCCGACGACGATGGGCTTGAGCAACATTTCGTTCGGATTGCCCAATCGCCCGCTGATTAACTCAACGTTCTTCGCCATGTGCCTCGCCAACGGGCTCGACGCGCCGATTATGAACCCCTACAACGAATCAATGCAAGACGTGCTTAAGGCCGCCGCCGCGCTCCTCGCTCACGACCCCAACGGCTTGAACTTCAGCAAGCTCGCGCAAGTCACGCCCGCCGCGACGCCTACAAAAAAAATCGCTCTCGACCCGTTGAACGCGATTAAGTTGGCGATTCGCGAAGGCGACAAGGACGAAATCCCCGCGCTTATTAAAAATGCCGTCGACGCGAACTTTTCCGCCGACGCGATAACCGAACGCGCCTTGACCGCCGCAATGAACGAAATGGGCGACGACTTTGGTTCGGGCAAAATTTTCCTGCCGCAGGTGTTGTTGAGCGCGGAAACCATGCGTCTTGCTTTCGACGAGCTGAAAAAAATATTCCCCGCGCAGGAAACTCAAACGCAGGGAACTTTCGTTATCGCGACCGTCAAGGGTGACGTGCACGACCTCGGCAAGAATATCGTCGGCGCGTTGCTTGCCAACAGCGGCTTCAAACTCGTCGACCTTGGCAAGGACGTTGACTCCGCCGAAATCGTTCGCGCCGCATTGGAACACGACGCCGATATTGTGGGCTTGTGCGCGCTCATGACGACGACGATGATTCAGATTGACAAGGTTATCGCCGATTTGCACGCGGCGGGCTGTTCGGCGAAGGTGATGGTTGGCGGCGCGGCTCTCACGCAGGAATACGCCGACGCTGCCGGTGCCGACGCCTACGCTCGCGACGGCGTGGATGCCGTTCGTTTGGCGAAAAATTTAATCATGTGATAAGCCGCGCTTGAATTCCGCTTTGGAACCCGTTTTGCTCGTCTTGACTTCGAGTTGAACGGGTATTTGTTTTTTCAGCTCTTCGACGTGCGAAATGATGCCGACCAATCGCCCGCCGCTTTGCAGGTCAAGCAGAGCTTTCATTACGTAATCAAGTGCCTCGTTGTCGAGCGAACCGAAGCCTTCGTCGATAAAAATCGTGTCAAGCTTAATGCCGCCCGCATTATTTCTGACGACTGCCGCCAATCCCAACGCAAGCGACAACGACGCAAGAAAACTTTCACCGCCGCTCAACGTGGCGACGGGTCTGTTTGCGCCGGTGTATTCGTCGAAAATTTCCAGATTAAGCCCCAATGTCGAATAAGCGCGGTCGCCCGCGATTTTCTTTTGGAAGCTGTAACGGCGGTCGCTCATTTTGGCAAGCAGATAATTTGCCTCGGTTACAACTTGGTCGAACATGAAGCTCAAATAGTATCGCGTGAAGGAAAGTTTGTTGCCGCTGATTTTGCCGCCCGCCGCGTCCGAAAGCCTTTTCCATATGCGCAAAGTTCTTTCCGCCGCGCAGATTTTTTTGTCGAGCTCGGCAAGTTGCGCTGAAAGATTAGTCAGCGTGTTAAGCTTGTTTTGAATTTCAGCTTCGGCGCGAATTGCCGCCGCGTGATTTTTTTGCGCATCGTCAGCACGACTTTTCAGCGCGTCAACGTCGGGCGGTGTCTTGTCCTTGAGTTTGTCGTCGAGCGCGTCTTTCGACTTCTGCGCGGTCGTGAAAGCTCCTTCGCACGAAGATTTTTCGTTGCCGGCTTTGCGAAAGTTTTCGTCGGCATCTTTCCACGCCGCGTCCAGTTCGCGCAGAGATTTTTCCTTCGCGGCAAAGTCGGCGTCGAGTTGCGATTGATTCGACAAATATTCTTGCGGGATATTTTTTTGCGTCGTCTGCCATTCGCCGAACAGTTGCGCTTGGGCGTTGAGCGCGGCAGTTTGCTTGTCGTTGGCGTCGTTGAGAGCTTTTTTGTTGTCCGCGATACATTGTTCGCCCTTGGCAATGCGCCTATCGCAGTCGGCGGATTCGTCGGCTTGAATCTGCGCGGCGTCGACAATTTTTTGAACGGTCGCTTTGTCGGATACGTCGGCGAATTTTTTCAAATCGTCGCGTTTGGTCGATATGGCGGTTTCGATTTGCGCGGCGGTGATTTTGTAGGCGTCGAGTTTTTGTTTAAGCTTATCGGCGTTTTGTTGCGCGGTTTTGATTTCTTGGTCGGAGGGGATGATTTTTTCGGTACGGGCGAGTTCGGGATGAGTGCGCGAGCCGCAAACGGGACATTTGTTGCCGTCGCGGAGATTTTTGGCAAGGAGAGCCGCGCTGCCTTCGCGTTGAAGTGTTTGCAGGCGTTCAAGCTTGAGATTTGCGTCGGAGTGACTTTTTTCGGCGTCGACGATTTTTTGTTGCGCCCGTTTCAAGTCGGCTTCGAGGCGGGCAATTTCCTGCAAGATTTGTTCACGTTCGCAAGCCCTTTTCAAAAGTATTCGGGCTTCGGCGAGATTTTTTTCCGCGCCCGTCAATTCGCCGCGTCGCTTCTTGAGGTCGGCAATTCGTCTGTCGTACTTGTCCGCCTTGTTCTGAAAGTCTTTAAGCGCGTCCTTTGCCGCCCATAAATTTTTTTCAGCCGTGTCGAGAGATTTTTTCTTGGCGTCGAGTTCGGCGAGAGATTCTTTTATTTTGGCGAGCTTGTCGATGTCGCCCTTGAGTTTGTCGCGCCGGGGACGTTCGGCATTGCGCAGTTCGTATTCGGTCTTGGCGGCGTCGAAAACTTTTGCGGCTTGGTCGAGATTATTTTTCGCGGCAACTAGAACTTTAATACGCTTTTCGAGTTCGGCAAAGTCGCCCGCCAAAATTTCTCCGGCGGTGTATTTGCGTTGAGCGTCGTCGAAAATTTTCTTAAGGGCGGCGGCTTTTTCTTGTGCGGCGACACAATCTGCGCGGAGTTTTTCCAAAGCGGCGTCGTCGGCTTGTGAGCCCTGCAGTTGCGCCGTCAATGCGTCTTTGTCGCGAATGAGGTTGTTGAAAACTTCCTGCACGGCGTCGGCTTTGAGCTTAAGACCGTCTTCGATTTTTTTGTAAGTTTCGGTTTTGAAGAGCGCGTTCAAGACACGTTGCCGATCGTCGGCGGTTGCCTTCAGGAAATTGCTGAATTCACCTTGCGGCAACAAAACGACTTGCCGAAATTGATCCGCGTCGAAGCCGAGCAAATCTTTGATTCGGTTTGTGACGGCGGTGCTTTTCGTTTCAAGCACGTCGTCGCCGCAAAGGAGTTCGGCGGTGATTTGAATCGGCGTTTTTCTGTTCGGGCGGTAACTGAGTTCGCGATTTACCTTGTAGATTTTTTCGCCGAGCGCAAAGGAGAGCTCGACTTTCATTTTGACATCGTCGGCAATGCCCTTTGAACGCATCATCGCGCCGTCGCGGTCGTTGCCGGACGCCTTGCCGTACAGCGCGTAACAAATCGCGTCGAGAATCGTCGTCTTGCCCGCGCCCGTCACGCCGTTTATCAAGAAAATTTTCGTGTCGCGCAAATTGTTTTCAAAGTCCAACGTGACAGGCTGAATGTAAGAGCCGAACGCCTGCATTTTGAGTTTCAACGGTCTCATTATGTCGCCTCCCGTTCTTCGCGGTCGAGTTCGCGCAAAAATTCTTCAAACGCCGTCCGTTCGTCGTCGTTAAGCGGCTCATTCATTACATATTTAAAAAAGTCGGCGAATTGTTCTGAAACGGGAACTTCCTTGCGAAAAGAATTCGGCGGCGCGGCGTCGTAACTATGCAAGTGATTCTTACGCTTGACCTCCAAAAAATTCGGGAAGGAGTTGCGCAACCGTTCGGTCTCGTGGACGTAAAAGTCGTCCGTCAAAATTATCTGCGCGTAGTCGTCGACGGGCGGACGATTAATCAGCTCGTGAAACTGCCCTTCGACGATTATCACGTCATGCAACGGCTTGAGCGGAATTTGTATCGGCGTGACGTTGCCCGCCGCGTCAATGTCGACGATCGTCACGGATTTTTTGTGGCTTGCCTCGTCGAAGGAATATTTCAGCGGCGAGCCGGCGTAACGAATATTTTTGGCTGAAATTTTCTGCGGGCTGTGGAGGTGACCCAACGCGACATAATCGTAGCCCGAAAAAATTTTGGCGTCGACGTTTTCCGCGCCGCCGACAAATTTGCGTTCGGATTCAGATTCGACGCCGCCCGTCAGGAAGGCGTGCGCCACCGCGACGCAGCGTTTGCCCGAAGGAATTTTTTGCCGCGCGAGGTTGACGTAAAATTTATTCGTGTCGCCTTCGCAAGGAAAATTCGCGCGAATTTCGGCAGGAACGAAGTAGGGAATCAGCGAGAAATAAATTTCGCCGAAGTCGTCTTCCAACACAACCTGCGCGGGCTCCTTGGCGATTTTGGCGGAGATGTGAATTTTTTGGCGTTCAAAAAGCTTGCTGCCGAAATTCAAACGGGTTGCGCTGTCGTGATTGCCCGCGATTATCAGCGTCGGCAGATTTCTTTCGGCGAAGCGATTCAGCGTCTCGTCGAACAGGTTGACGGCGTCAACGGGCGGGACGGCTCGGTCGTACACGTCGCCGGCGATTATCACCGCGTCAACGGCCTTGGCGATATCCCAAATCTGCTTGAGGACAAATTCTTGGTCGTCAAGCAGCGACGCGCCCTTAAGCGTCTTGCCCAGATGCCAATCCGCCGTGTGGAGCAATTTCATAAAAATCACCTCCGAAAAAATTTTCGCGGCGATTATATCATACGGCAGAAAAATTTTCGCGACGGTTATGAAATTTCTGCGCGGCTGTGATATAATCTGAAAAAACTTTGGAGACGGAGCTAATGCGCATGAAAAAATTTTTCGCGGCGGCAATGATGTTGGTCGCTTTATCAATAGGTTCAACGACACAGGCGGCGGACGAGCCGAAAGTTTTGGCTGACTCGGCAATCTTGGTTGAGGCGTCGACGGGGCGAATTATCTACGAAAAAAATGCCGACGCCGAACGCGAGCCCGCAAGCATGACGAAAATGCTGACCTGTGTCATCGCATTGGAAAAGACCAATCCGCTTGAGGAAGTCACCATGAGCCAAGCGGCGGTTTTGGCGGAAGACAACACGTTGGCTTGGTCGACGGGCGATTCGGTAAGCGCGCGCGACATGATAACAGCCGTCATGCTGGTTTCCGAAAACGGCGGTGCAATCGCTCTTGCGCAATCAATCGCGGGCAGTGTCCCCGACTTCGCCGCAATGATGAACGACAAAGCAAAGCAGCTCGGTTGCAAGAATTCGCACTTCGCCAACCCCAACGGCTTGCCCGACCCAAGTCACTACTCGACGGCGGCTGATATGGCGCGCATTGCGGTCTACTGCCTTAAGAACGAAGTCTTCCGCGAAATCGTCGGGACGCGGCGCACGTCGATTCATTGGATGCACCCGAAGGATAAATGGGCGGAACTTAACAACACCAACGAGCTTTTGGGCAAGTACAAAGGCGCGAACGGCATAAAGACCGGCTGGACGCGGGCGGCGGGCGGTTGTCTTACTGCCTCTGCCAAACGCGGCGAACTTGAACTTATCGCGGTGGTAATGCATTCGCCCGACCACGACACGCGTTTCGACGACGCCTCGAATATGTTCAATTATGGCTTTGAACGCGTCCGCATGGTCAACGGCATAAGCAAGGCGCGCGCCGAGCGGACTGTTTTCATACGCGGCGGCAAGAAAGCGTCTGTCCGCGCAGGCGTGACGGAAGATTTGAACTTTCCGTTGATGGCGGGCGAAGATCCGAAGTTGCTAAAGGTTACTTACGACTTGCCGAAGGTTATCGACGCCGACGGCGGCATTGACGCGGGTGCGGTGTTGGGCGAGGCTGTCCTGCGCTACGACGGCAAGCCCGTTGCACGTGTGCCGCTTGTTGCCCGCGAGAGCGTCGCGGAAGGTTTCAGTTTCGGTTCGCTGATTGTGAGGATTGTCGCGCCGTTCTTGACATAAAAAACCCCTTCGTTTGTTAAGCGAAAGGGCTCAAAGTCAACTGTTTTTTACGGCGGTGCGTCCCGCTTATTCAACGTTTCAATAATTTTTATGTTTAGGATCTACTTTCTTTCAGCGGCGAAAGAAAGTAGCAAAGAAAGCCGCCGCTACGCGCGGGGCGAAGGGTCGCAACCCGCGCCGACTGATAATTTAGGGTTGATGACGCCGACGGTTTTTGCGTCACGCAAAAGCGTCGGCGACGGCCGCCCGTCCATGGGCGGCCTCTAAATGTGCGCATGTTGTTCCCGGTTCCCGAACATCATTGCCCGACGGTAAATTTCCGCCGCCTCAAATGCTTTGCGATTGGGCGCGTCAATCTGCCGCCGCGTCTTTTTGTTGACGGTCTTTGCCGCGTCTATCGTCTGTTCAGGCAAGTCTTTGTATTCCTTGGAATTGGTGAACTGCGCCCATTCGTCTTCGAGCGCGCGGATTATCATCAAATATTTTTCCATAATGTCTTCGGGCGTGTCTTTGTCGTCGTCCGAATTTTGTTGCGTGGCGGAATTCTGTTGGGCGTTGTGATTATCGAAAGGTGTCGCGTTCGAGTTGGCGAGCGATTGAGCCGATTGGTTGCCTTCGACGGTAGTTTGAGCTTCCGCGCCCGGCAAGTTGGCATTGCCGTCCGCCGTCATGCCGGAGCTGTCCGCTGTCATTGCGTCGCCCGAAATGTTCATTACGCCCGCGTCGCCGCCCGCCTGCATGACTGCGTTACCGCCGCCCGCCGGTGCCGAGCCGCCGCCTTGACCGAGCGCGGACAATTCGGTTATCGCTTCCGTCGACGCCTTTACCATCGCACGCGTCATGGCTTCGCGAGCTTCCGATTTGGACTTCGCCTGTTTGAGTTCTTTTTTGAGTTCTTCGCGAGCGTCGTCGGCCGCCTTCGCCTTTTTGTAGAGCTTCGGGGCGTTGACGCGCAGAAAGCCGAGTTCTTCGTCCGAAAGCTTCTTGCCCGTCATGAGTTTCTGTTTGATTCGGCGGAGCTTGGCTTGTTTGGCTTTGTCGTTGCCGGCCTTTGCTGCGTCGCGCAGTTTGTCGAAGGTCGTCGCAACAGTGCCGCCCGTCGTTACCAGATTGCCGTTCGCGTTGGTGAGCGTCTGACCCGTTCGGATCTTGTGTTTCGCGGCGAACGTCAAGTTTTTTGTCTTGACGTAGTTGCTGATTCGTCCTATGACCGCAAAATCCATTTCAATCGCCTCCTTGGCTGAAAGAAAAAATCCTTGGTGAAACCGCTTACATTTTACAAAACGCCGCGCAGGTTGGCAACTAAATTTGGCGGCGAGCTTGCAATTTGTTTGAGCGTGAAATAAAATTCAAGCTGTTTGAAAAATTTTCGCGCGGTTTATGAGGAGTGTTTGACTTGGTACTTGAGCGGCTTGAAAATTTGCCGATCGGCTCGTTCCATTACAAGCTGTTGGTCGTGACGGGACTGGGCTGGCTGTTCGATTCGATGGACACGGGCTTAATCTCGTTCGTGTTGCCGATTTTGGCGCGAGAGTGGGGCTTGACGCCCGAACAGGTCGGCTGGATTGGCAGCGTCGGCTTAATCGGCATGGCATTGGGCGCGGTGTTGGCAGGCACGGTCGCCGATAAATTTGGGCGCAAAAACGTCTTCGCGGCGACGGTTATCCTTTACAGCGTGTCAACGGGACTGTGCGCGGTGGCGTGGAGCTACGAATCGCTGTTGCTGTTCAGATTCTTGGTCGGATTCGGCTTGGGCGGCGAATTGCCCGTTGCGGCGACGCTTATGAGCGAATACGCGCCGAGTCAACTGCGCGGGCGGTTTATCGTCTTGCTGGAAAGTTTTTGGGGCGTCGGCTGGCTCGTGGCGGCTTTAATCTCCTACTTGCTGATACCGCGTTTCGGCTGGCAAGTGGCGTTCGTAATCGGCGCATTGCCCGCGCTGTACGTCTTTCTGATTCGCTTGCACATGCCCGAATCGATTCGCTATCTGCTGAGCAAAGGCAAAGTCGAAGAGGCGCGGCAAATTATCTTGACGCTTGAACAAAAGCTTGGCGTCGTAAGCAAGCCGTTCGACAAAGACTTTGTGGAAGAGGCGACGCCGATTTTCAAGCTGAACGTCTTTACGCTGTGGAAACCGATGTTTCGCGTCCGCACGATTATGTTGTGGCTGGCGTGGTTCGGCATAGTCTTCAGCTACTACGGGATATTCATGTGGTTGCCGTCAATCGTGTTCACGCAGGGCTTTGAGGTCGTGAAGACATTCGAGTACGTGTTGATAATGACGCTGGCGCAGTTGCCGGGCTACTTCGCGGCGGCGTTTCTAGTTGACATAATCGGGCGGAGGTATACGTTGTCGCTGTTCCTGTTGATGTCGGGTGTGTGCGCGTATTTCTTTGGGAACGCGGCGACGGCAAGCGAACTGCTGATGTGGGGCGCGGCGATGAGTTTCTTCAATCTGGGCGCATGGGGCGTCATTTACACTTACACGCCCGAACTTTACCCGACGGCGATACGAGCGTTGGGCAGCGGCTGGGCAGCGGGCTTCGGACGAATCGGCGGGATGTTGGCTCCGATGTTGGTCGGCGTGTTGCTTGCGGGCGGCGCGCACATAAATTCAATCTTCCTGATGTTCGCGTCGGTGTTCGTTATCATTTCGATTATCGTGCTGAGCTTGGGCATTGAGAGCAAACGCAAATCGCTTGAGGAAATCGACGCGTCGTTTAAGGTCAAGACGACTTAATTGCATTTCCGCCGCCGCTGTTGTATCATAAACGAAATTCAATCGGGCGGGTGATTCGCTTTGGTGTACGTTTTAAAATTCGGGGCGAGTTGGATTCTGCCGCCGGGAATTTTTATCCTGTTGCTAATCGCGTTGTGCGTCAAGCTGTTCCGAATCGACAGGAAGCTGACGGCGGCGGTCGCGGTCTTCACGATAATTTTTTACCTGCTGTGCACGAGTTTGGTCGCCGAACGAATGATGGGTTGGCTTGAGGAATTGCACACGCCGCCCGCGCAGATTGAAACGTCGGGCGCAGATATAATCGTCTTGCTCGGCGGCGGCGCGATAAGTCAAGTGCCCGATGTCGACGGTGTGGGAGCGTTGTGCGCCAGCCCCGCCAATCGATTGTTGACGGCGGTCAGACTGCAAAAGATTTTGAACGTGCCGATATTGATAAGTGGCGGGCAAGTCTATAGCGATTCGGGCGCGGAGGCGGAAATTTCCGCGCGTGTGCTCAAGTCGTTGGGCGTCCCCGAAAACAAAATCATAACCGAGACCAAAAGCATCAACACCACACAAAACGCCCGCTACTGCGCCAAAATCCTGCGCGACAACGGTTATGAAAAGCCCGTGCTGGTTACTAGTGCCTTCCACATGAATCGCGCAATGCTGAACTTCAATCTGTGCCGCTACCGCCCGATAGCCTACCCGACGGACTTCACCGTTGCGCACAAGCCGACTTTCCACTACACGAAGTTGCGCCCGCAAGCAGAAGCTTTGCTCCTGAACGTGACGGTCATGCAGGAATTGTTGCGCACCTGCGTCACGGAGGTTTTTGGTATATGAAAAGATTTTTTCTGATAATGGCGGCGACGTTGATTCTGGGCGGATCGACCTGCGCGGCAGAGGATTTGAAGTTTATCGACGCGATGGGCGACACCGGCTACTATTACGACGCCGACAGCGTCAAGATTGTCAGCTCGTCCGTCATATTCGTGAAGATGGCGGTTATCAAGGCTAATTTCAACCGCATGTACACATACGACGTGCAAATCACGCACCCGAATCGCGTCTACGAAATTTTGTCGTCGAAGATTCTGTCCTATGACACGCGTGCCGAATTGGAAACGAACAACACCCGCCGCCCGCCCCAACGTTACGCCGACAAGTCCGAAATGGGGCAAATGGTGCGCTTGATTCTTTACGGCGAATAAGAAAATCCCCCGCGTGTTTGCAAGGGATTTTTTTACGACAATCGGGCGCGGCAATAATCTTGACAAATGCGCGCAGGCGAATAGAATACAATCACTAATTACGGCAAAGTTATCGCGGAAGAAGGTCGCTTATGCTCCAGAGAATAATAAATTTTTTGAACGATCTGCGGCCTCGGCAGATTCTTATGCTGGCAGTCGGCGCGGCAGTTTTGATGTTGATAACGATTTATTTCGGAATCAATTATGCGATTAAAGAAAAGACAATCGTTATTCCGTCCGCCGAAGAAAAGGCTCCTCCTCCGCCGCCCGAAGTCACGAAAACAGCGGTCGTCGTCGCTAAGACAACAATCTTGCCGCGCACGCGCATTCAGGAAAGCATGATTCAAATGAAGGAACTGCCCGACGATGTGTTGCCCGAAGGCGCGATTAAAAGTTTCAACGACGTGCTTAACGTGCAAGTCAAGGTTACGATTTTTGCGGGCGACGTGCTGACGATTCAAAAGGTTTTCGCCGACAAAAGCGCGGAAGGTTTTATCGGGACAATACCGCCCGACTGCCGCGCCGTTTCCATTAATGTCAACGAAATTACCGGCGTGGCGGGTTTTGCCAAGCCCGGCGATTTTGTCGACTTGCTCCTGTCCGAAAGGAGTGAATACAGCGCAACGACCAGCGTCCTGCTCCAAAACGTCCCGCTCCTAAGCATAAACCAAGACATGGGCAACGGTATGCTTGACGAAAATAACGGCGGCTCGGCGATAAGCAACCCGACAATCGCGACGTTCGCCCTGCGCCCCGACGATGCCTTGAAGTTGATTTCCGCGTCCAAGCTCGGAGAAATTTACATGTCACTGCGCCCCGCCACGCCTTACAGCAATTACGTCGACACGGTGGAGTACACGTTTGAATCGGTCAATTCGCCGAACAGAACGCAAGCCACGCCGGTGCCCGCCATTCCCGAAGGACAATTCGCGCCGATACCGCAACTGCCCGCCGAACCGCCCGTCCCGAAAATCGAAATCATTCAAGGCGATCAAATTGTCCAATCGGCGCATGAAGACCCCGTGCCCGCGCAGGCGTCGCCGGGCATATCAAGGTCGCCTTCGGGCACAAATCCGCCGTTGCCGGTCATCCCGTCCGGTCAGCCCGCACAACGTAACCCCTACGAAAATTCCCCGGCGTCGGCGGCTCTCGACAGTTTGCCGCTTTCAAAAGCACGCGCCATAACCGGCGGCTAATCTTCAGCGTAAGGAATTATCAATCATGAGTTATTCATTCCTAAAAAAATTTTTCATGACGGCGGCGGCTTTCGCTTATATGTCGCCGACCGCGCAGGCAATGCCCGAAACGATAAACATCAACCTGAAAACGTCGCACTACATGACTATGAATCAGACGATTAAGCGAATCGCCGTAGGAAACCCGTCCGTGGCGACGGTCATTCAGTTGCCCGGCTCGGCAAGCGAATTCCTTATCGTCACGAAGGAAACGTCCGGCTCGACCGCGCTTTACGTCTGGACAGCCGATGGTGCGCGCCACGAATATTTAATCATCGTCTCGCCCGAAGATCCTGGTCGCGCCTTGCTCATTGAACAGGCTATCGGCTTGCCCGACGTGCACGTCAAGATGGTTGAAGATCGAATCATGCTCACGGGCACCGTCGAAAATCAGTACGAAAAAAATTACGCCCTGCAAACCGCACGCTTGTTCGTCAACGCAAACTCCGAAAGCAGTATCTTGGTCGGCAGCGGCTTCGATATGAATTTGGAAACGCAACAGGCAACGTCATCCGGTTCTTCAGGCGACTTGGAGGCTACAAAATCCGAAGCGCAGGGTCAAATCATCGACCTGTTGCAAATCCGTCACCCGACGCAAATTCGTCTTGAGGCTCAGATTATCGAAATAAACTCCGACAACGCCAAAGACCTCGGCTTACAATACGGCACGACGGGCAGCGGCGGTATTTTCAGCTTCGGCGAAGATTATACAAGCCGCTTGCACACGACCATAACAGAAAGTTGGACGGACAGCGGTTCGGGCTCCTACAACAGCGGCAATTCAAACACCTTCAGCGGTAACATAAACGATTCTTACAGCGGCAGTCGCTCGAATACTTACACCGGCAGTCAAAATAATTCCTACACCGGCAGTCAAAACAATTCCTTCGACAGCAGCAGAACGAATACTTACAGCGGCAGTCGTTCGGATTCCTACAGCGGCTCCAACGCCCCCTCGGACAACGCAAGCTACTCCGACGCTTACAGCAACAGCTACGGTAACAGCCGTAACAATAACTATGCCAACGGTTACAGTAACACCTACGGCGACGGCTATACCAATACTTACGGCAACAACCGCAGCGGCAACTACAGCGACGGCTACAACAATTCCTACAGCGGCAGCGGCAACAACGATTTTAACAACAGCCTCAATCAGCAATTCAGTCGCGTGATAACATCGTCGTGGAGCGACATGGTTCAATTCAGCAACAACCCGCTCAAGTGGATAACTCAACACTTCGCGCCGATTAACGCCACGCTCAATCTTTTGGTCACGCAGAACAAAGCAAGGATTCTTTCGCGCCCCAGCGTCATGACGCTCAGCGGCGAACAGGCGACGATTCAAATCGGCGGCAAGATTCCTTATACCTCGATCAACAACAACGGCGGCAGCAACACGCAATTTGAAGACTACGGCATCATTTTGCAGTTCAAGCCCGTCGTCGACGCGCAAAACCGCATCAACTCCATGATTCACGCCGAAGTCAGCAACATCAGCGGGCAGGCCGTCAACGGTCAACCGATTATCGCCACGCGCCGCGCAGATTCCGTCATCAATCTCAGTTCGGGCTCGCCAATCGTTATCGGCGGACTTATGGACTCGTCCGAAACCAAGACCGTGCAGAAAATCCCGCTCCTCGGCGACATCCCGATTTTGGGCGAATTCTTCAAACACACGTCGAAATCCCGTGACAAGCGCGAAATTATAATCGTCGTGACGCCGTATCTTGTCGGCGAAGACGACCTGTCGCGGACGCCCATGTCCAAGCCCATGCGCGAATGGTTTATCGAGGAACAAAATTATCGGCAGTCAATGGATAACTTCGACTTCACGCGCCCCTACGAAGAACCAGAACTTGTCGACGAGACGGGCGAAGACGACGGCAGGATTTTGCCGCCCAGCCGCATCAACCCTAAGACAGGCAAGCTTGACAAAAAAGACGACGACGAGCCCAAGGAAGAAAACGCCGTTTTTATCGCGCCCGAAGATGCGGAAGATCCTTTCGGGAAATAACTTCACAGCGGAGGGATTTTTATGGCAATCGCAACGCAAAACTCTATCGAACGAAGTAGCGTCATAATCAGCGTGTTCAGCACGACGCCCGGTATCGGCAAGACGATTGTCGCGATTAATCTGGCGGCGGGTTTGGCGCACGAAGGCTACAAAGTTTGCCTTGCCGATTTGGATTTGCAATTCGGCGACGTGTTAAACTACCTCAAACTCACCTCCGTCAACACCGTGGCGGGTGCTCAACGCGCCCTGCTTGACCACCCCGAACAATTCCGAATCGGCGATTACCTCATGCAATACAGCAACGGCGGCGTGAACTTTTCGATTTTGCCCGCGCCGCTTTATGTCTACGACGCGTACCAGACCGACATTCAAATCGTCACGGACATAATAACGCACCACCTTAATTTTTTCGATTACGTTGTCCTAGATTTGAACTCCGTGTTCAGCGCGCTGAATTTGGCAATGATGGACATTTCTACCGTCATAAACTACGTCGGCGTTATCGACTTCCTGCCCGCGCTCAAAAACTACAAAATCGGATACGACACGCTGATTCGCTTTGAATACGAGGAAAGCAAGATTCGCCTTGTTGAGAACCGCGCCGACTCGCAGAAACTGATTGACGGGCGCGACGTGGAAAGGCTTTTGGGTGAACCGTTTTATCACCGCCTGCCGAACGATTATCCTTCCGTCAACAAGTCGATCAACACGGGGCAACCGCTGATGTTCGCCGCGCCCGATTCCAAGTTGACAAAAAGCTTTGACGAACTCGTCGGGCTTTACACCAACCGTCAAGGGGACAACACGCCTTTATTGGAGGCAGGCGGCGGCGGTTTCTTCAGCGGCATAAAAAAATTTTTCGGTTTTTGAAGTTAAGGAAAAAGGAACAAGGAACAGGGAATGAGGTTTTTTAACTTGTTCCTTTTTCCTTCTTCCTTTTTCCTTGTTCCTTAAAGGAGGCTTTGCCTTGGCTTACCAAGTTATCATAATCGAGAAAGACCAAGACCTTTTGGACGATATGATTGTCGTATTGCGTCGTTCGCCCGACTTTGAAGTAGCGGCAACCTATAAAAACGCCAACGCCGCGATTAATCCGTCGAGCATGTTTCACCCCGACTTGTTTTTGATGAACGTCGACGACGACGACGAAACCATTGAAATTTTGCCGGACTTCGTGGAACGTTTCCCCGGCGCGTTTATCCTCGGCATGATGAGCCATTGGGATCCGCTGACGGCGCGCAACGTAATGGAAGGCGGCGCGACGGGTTGTATCCTCAAGCCGTTCATTGCGAAAGATATTCTTGAATACCTGCAACTGTACTCGGCGCGCGGGCAACGACGACCTGCGCGGATTATTTCTTTTTTCAGCCCGAAAGGACGCGCAGGCAGGACGACGCTCGCGGCAGTGCTTGCTTTGCTTATCGCCGAAAAGACGGGCGAACGCGTCGCGCTGATTGATGCCGATTTGCAATTCGGAGACCTGCCGATTTTCTTCGACGTGGAGCCAAAACGTACCGTCGTCGACGCCACGCAGGATATAAGCTTGCTGACGCCCGTGACGTTCGCGCCTTACTTCTACCAAATCAAGGAAGGCGTTTCGCTGTTGAGCAGCCCCGAACGCCCCGAATATGCCGAACTCGTCGCGCCCGAAAGCCTTACCGATGTCGTCTTGATGTCGGGCAATATCTTCCGCTACGTCCTCGTCGATTTGCCAGCCGGATTCAATCCGATTACTTTGAACGTCTGCCGCGTGTCCGATGTCGTCTTCGTCACGACGATGATTAACAGCGGCTTTGAAATCAAACACGCCCGCAAGACTATGGAAATGTTCGCCGCGCAGGACGACGGTCGCCGCAAAGTTCATACCGTGTTCACGCGTGTCAATCCCTTCACCGAAGAGGAACGCCTGAAAATTTCGCTCAATCTCGGTTTTCCCGTCGACGTGATGATTCCCAACGAATATCGCATGATTTCCGTCGCGAACAGCGGTCGCCTCGCCAAGGGCTTGCCGATGGATACGTTGCTCATGAAAACTATCAGCGGCATGGCGGACAAAATTATTGACGCGGGAGGGGGCACGGAAAAGTGATTGCCCTCGTTGCGTTGCTTTGCGCCGTGGAATTTTTCTTGCTCGTATTTTTCGGGGCGTTGTTCGTCCGTCGCCAACAAAGCACGGACATTTTCCACAGAATGCGCCGCCATGTCGACGAAGACGACGGCAAATCGAAGAAGGCCGAAGATTTTTTCCGCCGCGCAGTCAAATTTGTCAAGCGCACGGCAAGACCGCTCCGCAACATGCAATTCACCAAAAACATGGACTTCAAGCTTCGGCAGGCGGGCATTCCGCTGTTCGGCGCGGAGTTTCTTATCGTCGCGATTATCAGCGCAACACTCGGCACGATTATCCTTTACTTTATAACGCTCAACATTACAATCGCGCCGGCCGGCGGCTTGATGATTCCGCTCCTTATGTGGATGTGGGTCGTGATTCGGGTCAATCGTCGCCGCAAAGCTTTCACCGAACAGCTCGGCGATTGTCTCACGACGGTTGCCAACGCGTTGCGCGCGGGTTACAGCTTCCAACAGGCAATGGACGTTGTGGCGAAGGAAATGGAACCGCCCATGAGTACCGAATTTGAACGCATGTCAACGGACGTGGCAATGGGCGTGACGCTGGAAGACGCAATGCAACAAATGAACAAGCGCGTCGGCAGCCCGGACTTCGATTTGGTCGTCACGGCGGTGCTGATTCAGCGCGAAATCGGCGGCAACCTTGCTCAAATCCTCGACACAATCAGCGAGACGATTCAAGAGCGCATCCGCATGAAACGCGAAATTAACGCGCTGACCGCGCAGGGCAGATTTTCCGCGATAGTGCTTTTGATGTTGCCGATAGTCACGGCGATTTTCTGTTGGATATTCAACAACGAGCAAATGCAACTGTTCATCACCGAGGACGTCGGGCACGTCGCCATTGCCGTCGCCATTGTCTTGGAACTTATCGGCTATTTTGTAATTCAAAGGATTGTCGACATAGAAATTTAAAGATTCGATTAAGCAAACTAAAAATTTTTCATGAAGCGTGCCGTGCAGATTTTCCGCATGGCGGCTTATTTTTTTGCCCGTAAGCACGTCGCGGCGGCGGCTTACTATAACCCGTCATGCACAATTATCGGCGTCATAACCTGAAACATTTCTGAAAACCTTCATGAAAGCACTTGCTTTTTTCAGACACCCGCTGTATAATACACATGCTTGAAAAAGTTAAGCATGGCTCCGAGGTGACAGCTGGGGTCGAAAAAATTTCTTTCACGGATGGAGGAGATAATCGTGATTAACTACATTCAGAAGCTGATCGACAAGATCAAGAAGTCCGAGAAAGGACAGGGCATGGTCGAGTACGCGCTCATCATTGCATTCGTCGCGGCAATCGCCATCTTCGTCCTCAACGGCAAACTCGGCACCGCTATCGGCGGCGCGTTCGACAAAGCCAGCAGCGCAGTCAACAGTGCTACTGCGGCATCTGACAACATTGCTAAAAGCGGCAGCAGCAGCAGCAGCGACGGCGACGGCGATTAAAACCCTAATCCCTGATTCATTCTGCTGACGGTCGGTGACGAAACGGCACACGCGTAAAGTACGATTAGCTTAAAAAGCAAGTAACACAGCGGCGATAATTCTCCTGCCTGCGCGGCAACGGGAAGTATCGCCGCTACTTGCTTTTAACGGCAAAAAATGTAATAATCCCTACCGAGAGGCGGTGGTTATAATGAGACGACAACGAGGACAAACGTTAGTAGAATTTGCATTAATGGCACCGTTGATGTTCCTGCTGATTTTCGGCATGATTTACGGTGGCGTCATGTTCGTCGATTACATGAATCTCAACAACGACGCCCGCGCGCTTGCCCGCCGAATAGCCGTGGCAAATGCGAACGACAGAGCGACTTTGTTGGCAGAATATCCCGAAGTCGACGGCAAGTCGATTCAACGCTTTTACAACATAAAAATGAAAGCCTCCTACGGCTACGCGGCAAACGACACCGCCAAGACAACGCCTATTGACGCGATAGTCACGGTTACTTTCGACCGCGACAACAAGGACTTGCCATGGATCGTCTACAAGATCGGCTTCCCGCCCGAACATTTTGCGATACAGTACAGCATGAAACTTGAGAAAAGCACCGGCTGACGGAGGTTAATTTTATGGCAAGACCACTGTCATTACTCGAACGTTTGGGCGTCAAGAAAAAGGACACTCCCCAGCAACAGCCCGAACGTTCGCGCCCGACCCAACCCGAAGCGCAACCTTCGCAACAACCGCACGAACACGAACAAGAACATCATGAACATCACTTCCAACACCACGAACACGTAACCTATACCGAAAAGCAAATACGGCAGGAACGTGAAGCGGCAGTCGAAGCGTCGGCGTTCGCGGGCAGACGCACAACTACTTCCAAAAGCGATTCCATGCAGGAAATCAAGCTCGCCGTCCACCGTCGCATCGTCGACGAAATGACGCCCGAAGAGCAACAGATTTTGGTGCGCGGCGAAGAAGCTCGCGAACAGATTAAAAATATAATCGCCGTTTACAGCGGGCGCGAATTGGCGGAAAGTGCATACACCCTGACACGCGGTGAACGCTTGCAACTCGTCGACGACATCAGCAACGAATTGCTCGGCTTGGGACCGCTTGAACCGCTCCTTCAAAACGACAGCATAACCGAAATCATGGTAAACGGTCCGCGACAAATTTTTATCGAACAGGCGGGTAAACTCAAGCTGACGGACGTGCACTTCTACGACAACGCGCACTTAATGAACATAATCGAACGAATCTTGACGCCGTTGGGCAGGCGTGTCGACGAATCATCACCTCTTGTCGACGCCCGCCTTGCCGACGGCTCACGCGTCAATATCATAATACCGCCTTTGTCGCTTGTCGGTCCCGTCATCACGATACGTAAATTTTCAAAGCGCGCGCTGTCAATGGACGACCTGATAAGTTACGGGACGCTCAGTGAGGATATGGGCATGTTCCTCGACGCGTGCGTCAAAGCGCGGCTGAACATCTTGGTAAGCGGCGGCACGGGCTCCGGCAAGACAACGACGCTCAACGTTCTGTCGTCGTTTATCCCGCACACCGACCGAATTGTCACGATTGAGGACGCGGCGGAATTGCGCCTTCAACAAAAGCATGTCGTGACGTTGGAAAGCCGTCCCGCCAACTTGGAAGGCAACGGCGCGATAACGATCCGCGACTTAGTGCGCAACGCCCTGCGCATGAGACCCGACAGAATTATCGTCGGCGAAGTTCGTTCGGGCGAGGCGTTGGACATGTTGCAGGCAATGAACACCGGTCACGACGGCTCCTTGACGACCGCCCACGCCAACACGCCCCGCGACGTTGTCAGCCGCCTTGAAACCATGGTTTTGATGGCGGGCATGGAACTTCCCGTCCGTGCCGTCCGCACGCAAATTTCTTCGGCGATTGATTTGATTATTCAGCAGTCCCGCATTCGCGACGGTTCCCGCAAGATAACGTATATCACAGAGGTTCAGGGCATGGAAGGCGATACGATTGTTTTGCAAGATCTGTTCCGCTACGTGCAGGACAACATTGACGAGCGCGGCAAATCCGTCGGGCACTACGAAAGCTTGGGACTCATGCCGAATTTCATGGACAAATTTCAAATGAACGGCGTCGATTTGCCCCGAACGTTCTTCACGAGCGGGCGCGAGCGGAGGTAAACGTCATGATTTTCCTTGTCGCGCTGATAACGTCGTTGCTGTTCGGCGTGTTCGTCTTCGCGCTGTTGAATTTGCGGCAAGCTCCCGAAGCGCAACTGCGAAAGCGTCTGAACGATATGATTGACAAGGCGGAAGCGGACAGAGCCCTTCACCCGAGGCAACGCAAGAACGTCACGCCGACCGTTGTCGCGATGCCGAAAATCGTCGAGCAAGAAATTTCGCGGCAAACGGCACTTGCCAAGCGCGTGTTTCAACCGATTATCAATGCGATTGACGAACGCCTTCAAAGACTCACGCCGACGGAAATCCGCTTGCAGTTGGAAGATAAAATTTTCCGCGCAGGCAAGTTGGGTGTCTGGGGCTTGCGGCGCGTCATAACGATTTGGTGCGCGTCGATAGCGGTCGGGACGGTCATTGCGGTGGCGATGGTTTACAACACGGACATTCACCCGTTGCAACGAATAATGACGATTTTAATCGGCGCATTCGTCGGCGCGGCAATTCCGTTCGCGGTGCTGAATTCGACGGTTCGCAACCGGCAAAAAGCCTTGCGCAAGCAGTTGCCCGAATTCTTGGACATCCTGTGCGTGAGCGTGCAGGCGGGCTTGTCTTTCGACGGCGCGGTCGGCAAAATGGTAAGGCGTATGCACGGACCTCTTATCGACGAATTCAAGCGTATGCAAAACGACATTGCGCTGGGCATGACGCACCAATACGCGCTGACGAATATGGCACGGCGTTGCGACTTGGAAGAAATTTATTTGTTCACGACATCGGTAATTCAGGCGGAAAAGTTGGGCACGAGCATGACGCGCACGCTCAAGCAACAGGCGGACAACATTCGCGACCGACACCGCCAACACGTCAAGGGCGAAGCCTTAAAAGCACCCGTCAAAATGATCTTTCCAATGGTCTTGTTTATCTTCCCGTCAATGTTCGTTGTCTTGCTTTTCCCGGCGGTTTTGTCGCTCTTAAGGAATTTGAGCGGAGGTCAATGATTTGGATTTAAAGCATCATGGAAATTAGTAAGGGTATTAGGGCTAAGGTTTTCTTTTTTTTCGTCGTCATGGGAGCAATCCCGTTTATGATTCTCGTTGTCGCAAGCGCGATTAACACCGTCACCGAGTTGGAAGACTTCAGCAAGCAAAACAGTTTGCTTAAGAATACAATCATTTCCGAACACATGAGCGAGCTTATTAAAAAAAATCAGGCTGTGCTTAAGTCCATCGCTTTGAGCCCGAATTTGGTTGACTATCTGCAAAACCCGACTGAAGAACGATACCAATACATATCAAAAATACTGCACGACACGGATGTAATTTTCGACGACAACAATACTACCGCATTGACGGGAGCCGACGGTTGGCAAATTATTCGCACGGACGGCGCGACCTGCGTCAACTTGACAAAGCGTCAACACTTCCAAGAGGCAATGAAGGGCAGGCATTACGTCTCGGACATTATCTCCAGCATGGCGACCGGCAAAATGATTATCGTCATAGAGGCACCGGTAGTTGACGCGGCAAGCAAGCCCATAGGCATGGTGCAGAGGAATTTCGACCTTATCGCCCTGCAAGATTTCGTTCAGAACCTCGACGACAGCGAAAGTTCGATTATCGTAATGGATCGCACGGGACGCATTATCGCAAACTCCGACAACCTGCCGGGGCTCGGCGGCGGCTACACTATCGACAACAATTATAAATTCCTTTTGGACAAGATTTACAACAGCAGCGGCGTCCTGCACGACAAGATTAACGGCGTGGACTCTCTGGCGACTTATTCGCGGAATATGGACACGGGTTGGATGATTGTCACGATTCTGCCGTATCATTACATTCTGGATCAGGTTTACGACAGGGCAGTCAAGGCGATTATCTTCGGGCTTGTCACGTTGCTTATCGGCACGCTCCTTGCTTACATGCTGACGATTCGCGTGACCAAGCCGATTATCGAAATGACGGAAGTCGTCGACGAAATTGCAAGCGGCAAGTTGCCCGCCAACGAAATCAAAGTCAAAGGCTCCGACGAATTCAAGCAAGTTGCCGTCGCCGTCAACAAGCTCCGCATCGAACGCGACGCCTATCAGCTTGAATCCGAACTGGACAAGCTCACCGAACTTTTCAACAAGAAGACCATGGAAAACCTTTGCAAGATGAAGCTCAAGACTTTCAACGAGAACGAGACGGCGAATATTTTCATGGCGTTGTACATTGTCGACCTTGACCACTTCAAGGAAGTCAACGACCTTTTGGGACACCAATTCGGTGACAAAGTCCTTGTCGAGTTCGCGAAGGGCTTGCGCAAGATTTTCCGCCCGAATGACTGTATCGGACGCTTCGGCGGCGACGAGTTCGTTATCGTCGTCGACAGCCTTCCGAATATGGAAGTCGTGATTCGCAAGGCGGAACAGATTAAGCAAATCGCGTTCAACTTGACGATAGACGGCGCGGGCAAGTTCGTCACGGCGAGCATAGGAATCGCCATTGCTCCGCAGAACGGGCGCGATTACGACGACCTGTTTGCTTCGGCGGACAAGGCACTTTATTACGTCAAGCGTCACGGCAAGAACGGCTACTATTGCGAACTGTTCGACGAAGACAGCGACAATTAAATCCGCAACAAAAAACCCCGGCAACCTGCGCGGGGAATTTTTTTTGCTCAAAAGACAGCTTCGACCAAGAAGAACGCCGACGCGCCGATTGCCGCCGTAATAGGTATCGTCATGCCCCAAGCTTTGACCATCTGTTGAGCCGTGCCCCAACGGACGGCGTTCACCCGCTTGGCCGTGCCCACGCCCATTATCGAACCCGATACGACGTGCGTAGTCGAAACCGGCAAATGCAACAGCGTCGCGCCGAAAACTACGCAGGACGAATTCAAGTCCGCCGCAAACCCGCTCGGAGGCTCAAGCTTGAAAATTTTCCCGCCAACCGTCTTGATTATGCGCCAGCCGCCCGAAGCCGTACCGATTGCCATTGCCGCCGCGCACATAACTTTTACGAACGTCGGCACCTCGAATTCCGAAATGAAACCGCCGCTGAACAGCGCAAGCGTGATTATGCCCATGGACTTTTGCGCGTCGTTGGAGCCGTTGGAGAACGCTATCATTGCCGCAGAGACGACTTGCATTTTGCGAAACTTGTCGTTGATAAATTGTGGCGGGAACTTCTCGAACAGGCGGAAGATAATGTTCATGACGATTATCCCCGTGACGAAGGCGATTGCGGGCGAACAGATAAGCGCGGCGACGATCATGCCCACGCCGTTCCAATTCAGCCCGTCCACGCCGACCGAAATCAGCACCGCGCCGATAAGCCCGCCAATCAATGCGTGCGACGAACTCGACGGCAAGCCCAGCCACCATGTAAGCAAATTCCACGTGATTGCGCCGATAAGCGCGGCGATTATGATTTTCTCGTCAATCAGCCCCGGCGAAGACACGATGCCCGCTCCGATTGTCTTGGCGACGCCCGTCGAAACCATTGCGCCGAAAAAATTTAAACCCGCCGCCATCATAACCGCATGATTCGGTTGGAGGGCGCGGGTGCTTACAGATGTCGCTATCGCGTTCGCCGTGTCGTGAAAGCCGTTGATAAAATCGAATATCAACGCCAAGATTATTACGAGGAAAATCAGATAATGCAAGTCTGCCAAGTCGTTTCACTCCTTTTTAGGGACAAGGGATAAGGGGTAAGGGACAAGAGTTTTGTTTTTTAACTTGTCCCTTGTCCCTTGTCCCTTCTCCCTAGTTTCTTTGCAATCGTTGCCATCATTTTGGGCACGTCAAGCGGTTTGGCAATGTGGTCGTTCATGCCCGCCGCCTTCGCGCGCTTAATGTCTTCGGGCATTGCGTTCGCCGTCATTGCGATTATCGGGACGCGACTGCCGGTTTTTCGTATCGCCTGCGCGGCTTCGTAGCCGTTCATGACGGGCATTTGAATATCCATAAGAATCAAGCCGTAAGCCGTCGCAGCCGCCTTGTCGACAGCCTCGCGACCGTTCGTCGCCGTGTCAATCTCGAAGCCGAATTGGCTCAGCAACATTATAGCAATTTCGCGGTTGACTTCAATATCCTCAACAAGCAAAAGTTTGACGCCGCTAAAGTCGGTTTGCGAAGGCTCGTCTGCCTGCGCGGGCGCGTCGTTGGCTTCGGGCTTGTCGACGACCTTGAACGCGACGTGCACGATAAATTCGGTGCCCTTGCCCTGCTCCGTCACGACGTCAATGGTGCCGCCCATCAGCTCGACGATATTTTTGGTAATGGCTGTACCGAGCCCCGTGCCTTGAATGCCGCTGACCGTCGCCGTCCGTTCGCGCTCAAACGCCTGAAAAATTTTCTTGGCGAATTCCTGCGACATGCCGATACCCGTATCCTTGACGTGCAGTTCAAAGTTGCCGTCGTCAAGCTCGACCAGCTTAATGGCGACGCTTTTGCCCGACGGCGTGAATTTGTAGGCGTTGCCGACCAAGTTCAGCAAGATACGATTCCAACGGTTTTCGTCGCAGGTTACGTAGCGGTGCTGAATGTTCGACGCGTCGACCGTGAACGTGACGCCCTTCGCCTCCATTTGCGTTTGGAACATCGTTTTCAAGTCGTCAAGATTTTTTCGCAAGTCGACTTCGCCAAGCTCAAGCTCCATGCGCCCGGACTCAATGCGGCTCATTTCAAGGATGTCGTTAATCAAATCAAGCAGGTGCTTGCCCGACACGTCGATTTTGTTCAGAAAGTCGCGCATTTCGTCGAAAGTCACGCCGTCGCGTTTTGCCAACGTCGTGTAACCGATAATCGCGTTCATGGGCGTGCGAATGTCGTGGCTCATATTCGACAGGAAGGTTGTCTTCGCCCGCGAACTGTCCTCGGCTTTGCGGCGTTGTTCCTCAAGCGCGACCATTTCCTTGCGCTGAATCCGCGAATAAATGTTGAACAGGAATATCAGACTTGCCAGCGTAAATATCAGCAAAATCATCGTGTTGTCGAGCAGGACGGCGCGCATTTTCAAGACTTGCGCGTTGGTGTAGGCGAAGCGCGGCGTGTAGACGTTGCGCGAGTAAAATTGATTCGTTTCGTGTATGAAGTCTTTCAGCTCCTCGTACATTTTTTCGCGCATCCACATCAGCGCGGAGAAGAACACCAGAAAGAACATCAACAGCCAGACCGTCGCCGACGTGCCGAAACGTCGTTCGTCGCGCTTGAACAGGAAATTGAAATACGCGAAGCCCAAAATTCCCCAGACTGCCAGAATGAAGTAACTTTCCTGAGCAAGCACGCTGATTGACCAAAGGTTGGGTATCAGCAAGAAAACCGTGAACGACGCCGCGCAGATTAATCCGGCAATGCCCGTAACTTCCGCCCAACGATTTTTTTCGCGCTTGGCAAGGATGTAAGCGCAGGCGGACGTATAACCGTAAGCGATCGTCGCGCCAATCGTCGTCACGTCCGTCAGCCAACCGATAACCGTGCGCCCGCAAAACGGTATCGCCAACGACGTGACGAATATAAAAATCAACGCGTGGCGGCGCGTAACGAACCAATGCGGCAAAATATTTTCCTTCGCCAAAGATTGCGTGAGCCTGCCCGCGACGCGATAGTAGCCGATTAAACTCGTCGTCAGCGCGGCGGAAATCACCACGCCCAAAATCCAAAGCCCGCTCGCGCCGAAAGTCTCCGTCACCGCGAAAAACGTCGGTATGCGCTCAATGCCCGTCAAACTTTTCAAACCGCCCAGATACGCGGCGGAACTGCTGAATTCGTCGGGGAAGCGCAACGTCGCAAGGCACGTCATCAAAACGTACACGACCGCCGCGCAGATTATTGCCGCAATCATTATCGTGAAGGCGCGTCGCATTTGCACCTTGAATTCGTTGGCGTATTGCGAAATCGTCTCGAAGCCTATAAACGCCCACGGTATCAGCGCGACGATTGTAAAGACTTGTTGCCACGGCGGTTCTCCCTCCGCGAAGTAAAATTTCGGCGGCTCCGACGCGTTGACTGCCGCGATAAAAATAAATATCACGCCTACAAGCAGAACGACCGCCGCGATTTTTTGCAACAGCTTGGCAAACGAACTCATGTACACGAACATAATCCCGAACAGCCACAGCAAAGCTATCGTAACCGCCACTTCGCCGCCGTAAACGTGATAGCCCGCGAATTCGTAATGGAAACCAACTTCCAATACGTCGCCGAACAAATTCCTGCCCATGAGCGTGACGGCGGTCGCGTTCGCCCACAAAAGCGACATGTAGGCAATCCACAGGAACCACGCGCAGAAAAAAGCGTTGTCGCAACCGAAAATCTCCTTCGTGAAGGTGAAGACGCCGCCCGACCCCGGAAGCCGTTGCATGACGAAATGATAATTGTACGCGATAAGAATCATGACTACCGCGCCGAGTGAAATGGCAATCGCGGTGCCCGCCGTGCCCGCCGTCGGCAAAAACGTCGTGCCGGGCATGATAAACGAGCCCCAACCTATGCAACAGCCGAACGCCAACGCCCACAGCGTCAACGGGCTCAATCTGCGCTGAGTCATCGCGAAAACCTCCTTGCATTGTAAATTTCGCGGTTGACGCGCCATTTCCTTTAAGACTTGACGCCGTGAATTTGACTTGCCAAAATTTGTGTCGGAGGATTGATAACATGATTGATTCGCGGATTCAAGCCGTGCTGAATTTCGTGCGGGGGGGCAGTCGCGTCGCGGACATCGGCGCGGATCACGGCTACCTGTCCATTGAGCTCGTCAGAAGCGGGCGGGCGGCGCGCGTCATTGCCACGGAAAAAAATCTGCACCCGTGCGAAGCGGCGCGTAAAAATATTTCGGCGGCGGGTCTCGGCGACGTGATTGACGTGCGCTTGGGCGACGGCTTGCAAGTGTTGACAGCGGGCGAAGTCGACACGATTTGTATTGCGGGTATGGGCGGCGCGTTGATTCAGAAAATCTTCGACGACGCGCCCGAAGTCGTTCAATCTGCGCGGCAGTTGATTGTTCAGCCCATGAACGCCGCCGATAAAATTCGCGCGTGGCTTGCGGCGAACACGTGGACGATTGACGACGAAGACCTTGCCGAATCGGCGGGCATCATTTACGAGATTATCAGCGCGGTTAAAGCTCCCGACGTGCCCAAAATTTTTAAGCGCGAGTCGTCGCCGCTGTTGGAAAAATTTTTGGCGCAACGTATCGACAAACTTGAACGCGTCCTTGCCGAAATGAGCAAAAGCCCCGTCGCCCGCGCTTCCGATAAATTTGCCGCCACGCAAGCCGAAATTGCCGACCTGCGACGCTTTTGTCGCGCGCGCTTTTCATGCTACAATGGCGGCGGAGGTGTTGACAATGCTTGAGAATTTATTTATCGACAGCCCGCTGAAAGGCACGTTGATTCCGCTTGCCGACGTTGACGACGAAATTTTTTCGGGCGGCGCGGCGGGCAAGGGCGTTGCGATTAAAAATCCCGACGGACGGATTGTCGCGCCCTTCGGCGGCAGAGTGGCGTTCATTGCGGAGCCGGGCGTCCTCGGCTTGAAGTCGTTCAGCGGCGTTGAATTGCTGATTCACGTCGGCTTGAACACTTGCAAGCTCCTCGGCGAAACGTTCAAGCCTCACGTAGCAGCGGGCGACATCATAACGCGCGGGCAAATTTTGCTGACATTCGACCCGCAAGAAATCAGCCGCGCGGGTTTCGACGCGACGACGCCCGTTGTCGTGACCAATCCCGAAAATTTCGGCAACATCGTATTCGGGCTCGGCGGGAGGAAAGTTTTCGTTCAGCGCGCAGGATTTTTCTTTACGCTTAGGAATTTTTTGTGCTACAATCTGCGCGGAGGTGTTGACTATGCTTGAAAGCTTACTGCAACAACGCGAAGAACTGCTTGAACAAATTCGTCGAATCGCGGAGACGTGTGAAGGCATCGAAAACGAAGCGAACGCCCGCCGCGTCACCGAACTCAACGGGCGGCAAGCCGAATTGCTCGCGCAAAAGGACGAACTCAAAGCTAAGCTGTCCGCGCTCGACGGCGAACTCGGCTCTATCGGCAAAAACATTCAAGACTTGTCGGGCTCCGGGCTGGAAAAGATTTTGCAGGCGATTAAGAATCAGCGGTGGTTTTTCTTCGCCAACAAGCCCAAGGTTTTGATGGACAGAGACACCGCGCTCCTTTGGGCTGACTTGAATTATTTTCCTTGGGGAAAGAACAACAACAGCAATAGTTATTCCTCTTCAAATTCCTACGCCGAAGTTAAAACCTTAATCGAGAAAACGAATTCCGACAGCTTCGGCGGCTTTAACGATTGGAAAGTCCCGACGCCCTTCGAGCTTTGGAAAATGATTGAAGACATATCTTTTCCATTTCAAGAAGGAAGTTGTTGGTACATAAAAGGACGCGGTGGTTGGTGCGTTGATAATGACGGCAGTCTTTATGGAAAAAATTTGTATTATTCCGGCGCAACGAATGAGCTTTATACTGGCAATACTTATGTCATTCCGTGCAGTCATGCTTACGTGCCCGCCGATTACGAGAACAATATTTCGCCGTCGAATAATTTCTACACAGAGACGGAAAAACTTCAATTCACGCTGAACGTCTTCGTAGAGAATGAACTTGTCCCGCTGTTCAAGGACGAGGCGATAACTCAGCTGTACAGGAAAATTTTCGTCGACAAGCCCGCGCTCATGAAACAACTCGCCGAAGTGGAAGCGCAAATCGTCGAACAGGAAGCGTCGCAGGTAAGATTGACGGCGAACTTCAACTATCGCCCGCTGCTGGCGAAGTACGACGTTGCGGCAATCGCGAAGTCGCCGATAAAATATTTCGACGCGGTGCTGAACGTGGCGGACAAGTTCCTTGACATTTTGCAGGAATACGAAGCCGCGCAGGCGGAGACGATCGCCGACGCTTGGAAAATCGCGCGCAAGCTCAACGACATCGTCGAAGACCCGAAACTGACGACCGAAGAAAATTTCTTGCTTGACGAACGTCGATATTTTTTGGCGACGCGTCTGGAATTGGGCACCGACGAACCCAAGCGCAAGATTCTTTTGGCAAAGGACGAAGCGGAAATTTTTTTCTTGCACCTGGACAAAGCCGGCAGCTACAAAAATCCGATTCACGCGCTTGCCGAACTGTACGCCGAGCCCCGCGCAGGTTTCGATTTGCTTGTCGAGAGCCTTGCCCGCACCGTTTTGGGGGCGCAACGCAAGGTTGATTTTTTCGTCGGGCACAGAGATTTTATCGCGCGCGTCGTGAACATTCATGCGCAGTGGAGCGACGCTTATCGGGCGTTCAAAACGACTCTGCGCGACGAATTTGCCGCCGCCTGCCGCGCCAAGAACATCGACGAGAAAATTTTTGACGCGTGGTGTAACGATTGGCAGAAGAAGCGTTTCGCGATTGAACAGCGATTCCTGCCGCTTGTCAAGTTCGCGTTCAAGGGCAAGCTGATTGACGCGACCGAGCGCACGCTTGCCGCCTTGCAGGAGTATCGCGACGCCGTCGACAAATTTTATCTGCACGAGCGCAATAATATTCGTCAGAAGTTCGCGTCCAAAGCCGGCGGCGACTTGCAAGAGAAATGCGAGACAGAAAGCACGCTTTACAAGTTTGCGGCAAAATTTCAGCGCGACTTGCAGACGATAATCTTCGCCCGCGACAAGACCGAAGAACGCTTCTTCCTGCTGCGTTGGGCGGAGCCGCTGTTGACTTTGCCGCTTGACGAGATGATCGATTTCATACGTGACCGCGAACTTAACGCCGTATCGACAGAGTTGCTGAATCAATTCGATAAACTTCGGCAACAGAATTTCGAGAAATATCTTGTCGACAGCAAAAGCTGCGGCGAAGCGATTCAAAAGCGTGAAAACGACTTCAACGCGCTGATTACCCGCATGAGAAAGAACTTGTAAGCAAAATAACGGCGGCGAACGACGAATCAGGCGCAAAAGAAATGCCCCGACGGTCGGGGCGATATTAAAGCGATTTTTTACGCGAAGTACTGCTGATAGACGACGACGCCGAACAAGATTATCGCGATAATCATTGCGGTGAAGCCCGTGCGCTCCAGCCACGTGTCTTGCTGTTCGGTGAAGTTGTAATGCCGCCGCGCGTAGGTCGATGACAGCGACACAAGCAACGCAAGGTACAGCCCGCGATTGAGTGCCGTGAAGTTCGCCCAGCCGAAAATCAGGAAGACGATTGTAAGCGCAAGCACGCCGATTAGCAGATAATCCTTGCCGACTTTTTCGGGCTTTTTATTTTCGGGCTCAGCCGGTTTCTTGGGCTGAATTTTTTTTGCGATTTTTTTTGACTGTCGCGCCATGACGATTCCCCTTTGGAAAAATTTTTGTGCAGTTTATCAAAGGCGGCGTCTTCGGTCAAGGCGTCGGCGCGGCGAAAATTTTAAAGCTCAACGCGCAGGAAACAACATTGTTGCCCGAACTTTCCGCCGAAAAACTTTCCAAAACCGTCAGGCGTTCGCCGTCGAGCGTCGTGCGAATGAAATTCAGCAACGCAATATAATCCGCCTCCAAGCGGACGTTGATGATTTGCGCGGAAATTTTGTCGTCTGCAGTTTCGTCACCCGCCTGCACCGAAATGATTCGCGCCCGCGCAGATTCCGCCGCTCGATAAAGCCCGTCAATGAATTCGTCCTGCGAAAGCGTCGGCGGCAAAAAATTTCGCATTTCGTCAAGTTGAAGTGACTTTGCTTCGGCGAACGCAGGCAAATCGCCGTGACGCGCCTTGAGCGTCGAAATTTCCCGTTCGATTTCGCGAAGACGCCGCGTCTCCAATGTCGTTGCCGCGATTTCCCGTTGCGTTGTCTCGTAAAAAAACTGATACCAGCCCGCAAATATCAGCGCGCATATCGCCAACGTCAGCGGCAGAAAAAATTTTTCGCGCATGATTCAAAGCTCCGAAAAACAAAACGAGGAATCGGGCGAAAATTTTTCATTCCCAATTCCTCATTCCTAATCCCTAATTGCTTTTTAGTCTGCAGTGAACGGTAAGAGCGCAATGTTGCGGGCGCGTTTGATGGCGATCGTCACTTGACGCTGATGCTTGGCGCAGTTGCCGGAAATGCGGCGCGGCAAAATCTTTCCGCGCTCGGTGGTGAAGCGGCGCAACTTGGCCGCGTCTTTATAGTCTATTCTTTCGATTTTGTCGACGCAGAACGCGCAAACTTTCCTGCGCGGGCGACGACCTCTTTCTCTGCGCATAAGTAATCCTCCTAAGGAATCAGAACGGCGTATCTTCGGGGTCAATGGGCTCGCCGCCGAAATCGTCGTAATCTTTTTTGGGCGGAACGGGCTCGCGGTTGCGCGAATAGTTACCGCCCGAATAATCGTCGGAAGGCTTGGAATAGCCGCCGTCGTTTGCATTGCCGGGATAATTTGAGCCGCCGCCGTCGTCCGTGCGCTTGGCGCCGGCGAATTCGATGTTTTCAACCATGATGTCGACAGCATTGACTTTGACGCCGTCTTTGTTTTCGTAGCTCGACGTTTGCAAACGACCTTCAACGAGAACGCGAGAACCCTTGCGAAGATAACGTCCGCAAAATTCGGCGGTCTTTTCCCACGCAACGAGATTGAAAAAGTCAACGGACTCTTTGTCTTTGTAGCGGCGGTTAATCGCGATACCCATTCTGGAGTAAGCTTTGCCGCTCTGTGAATAGCGGACTTCGGGGTCACGCGTAAGGTTGCCGGAAAGAAAAACTTTGTTCATTCTTTAGCCTCTTTCTCGTCGGAACGAACGATCATGTGCTTAAGAATTTCGTCCGTGATTTTCATGACGCGGTCGCATTCGGCAACGCAGGCGGGCTCGCATGTCACGTAGAACAGCACGTAGAAGCCCTCGGACTCCTTTTTGATGTCGTAGGCAAGGCGACGTTTACCCCAGCGATCTTCCTTGGTAATGGTACCGCCGTTGGCAGTGATGAGTTTCGTGAACTTGTCGATGACGGCGTCGGTTGCCTCCTCTTCCATGGAGCGGATAATGAAGATAACTTCGTACTTCCTCAACTTTTGCACCTCCCTTTGGTCTTCGGCTCGCTTTGGACGAGCAGAGAGTTTAATAAAAAACTTAACGGGCAGAAATTATATCACCGAAATTTTTACAAGGCAAGCCGTCAGAAAAAATTTGTTTCCGCTTGCCCGCAACGGCGTTTCCTGCTATATTGAATCAAAATCACTAATCGGGAGGAATCAATATGGCGACAATTCAAAACACCTACACGAGTTACATCAACGGCACAGACGCAGCCGACTTGATTTACAACTACGTGCCGGCGTACATTCACGGGCGCGACGGCAACGACCAAATCGCCAACGCTGCGCCGACTGCAGCGATAAACGGCGACGACGACAACGACGCCATTGCCAACTACGCCGCCAATTCAATGGTTTACATGGAAGGCGGCGAGGGCAACGACTACATCCTCAGCGCGGGCAGCGGCACCGCCACGCTTTACGGCGGCTATGACGTGGACGATTATACCAACGATAACGACATCTTGGTTGGCAGTCCCTACGCCACGGACGTTTTCGTTGTCGGCGAGTATTGCGGCTATGACGTGATTCAGAACTACGAATCCAACGACATAATCCTTTGCGCCACGACGAGCGGCTATCCGCCTGCGCCTTACAGTTACGGTGCCGACGTTATCGTTCAAGGCTACGGCATGACGGTCGTCGTGCAGGGCGCGGCTTACAAGCCTTACTTCAACTTCGGATACATGAACGCTTACGGCAACATTCAATTCGACGCGGCGCAGGACGAAAATCTTTGGGGCACGCGTGGCGTCGTCGCCACAGCCGGCGCGGACGAACTCTTTGCGGGCAGATTCGACGGCAACGAGATGATTTTCGGAGCCGCGCAGGACGACACGATTAATCTTTACGACGCGACGCTGAACGACATTGTTGCGACCTCCGTCAACGACAACGCCGTTTCCGTGACGTTCAACACGGGCGAGACCGCGATTGTTTCGACGACGGAAAATCTTTCCCCGACGTTTAAGTTGGCGAGCGGCGAGAGTTACATTTACAATCGCGCGGCGGGCTCTTGGCAACAAAAATAAATTTCATCGGCTTGGCAAAAAAAATTCCTGCGGTTGTGGTTTTCCGCAGGATTTTTTTTTTAGAACCAGTGTTCATAAACGATTAAGCAAAGTGTGAATATGAGAAATTTTGATTAAAGTTTCAGCAGAAGCCGCAGTTAGCTCGTAATCTTTGCTGAGTCGGCGAGAGTGATTGA
>Ga0247609_10000887_pt1 | contig 38143 bp, 51 predicted proteins | sample 172DNAGHGlowgp2_FD_193487 | JGI IMG/M metagenome (GOLD analysis project Ga0247609, IMG submission 193487) | Sheep rumen microbial communities from Palmerston North, Manawatu-Wanganui, New Zealand - 1728 DNA GHGlow gp2 | ecosystem: Host-associated > Mammals > Digestive system > Stomach > Rumen ... | reverse complement strand
ATATACTCCAAGTAGTCATACACATAGTATTACTGACATATATGTTAATGGTTCGTCATTAACTGCGAGTACATATATTGCATTATCTAAAATAACTAATAGTATAGGTACTGATACTACATCTTCCTCGATACCAACAGAAGGAGCTATTGTTAATTATATTAATAGTTTGATTCTTTCTGGGGATGCTTCATATTAAGAGGTGAGCATTATGGGAATGAAATTAGTAGATGAACAAATATTTCGTGATATAGCAGCAGCTATTAAATATAAAATCAATTCTAATGATCCTATTCAGGTTTCTCAAATGCCAAATAAAATTAGAGGAATCTCTTCTCAAACAATAACAGAAATTATCTCATCTTATAGTATTGAGAATATTGATAATAAAAAACTGTTAAAATTTAATAAACCAAATAACCTTAATTAGATTTTATCTATATTTATTATAAATCAGAATGACAATTCTAGCGATAATGAATATGTAGAATGTTTTTATGGATATTCTTTTTATAATGATAAAGATAAACTTGTTTATTGCAGTTGTTTTTGTAGTAAAAATGTATAGACTCATGAAACATATCTTATCGACGAAGGAGCTTTTTCTATTTCTGATACTAAAATCAGTATTAGTGCTTATAATAGTATTACAGAAGGATGGCATGCTAGTCCCAATACTTATAAAATAATATTAACCTATATTCCTAATTAAACCTAAATCAAAAATAAAAGGTAATCCCTTTTATATATAAAACAAAAATATAAAAAAAAATTTTTTTGGAGGTATACATAATATGGCAATTGATTATCAAAACACTCCCCTCCTTTCCAAAGTAAAAGTAGGTAATACTGTATATTACCTGAAAGATGCTGAAGGTAGAGCAAATCTTGAAACTCTTCTTGGTTCTCATGCCGTCGCAGCTCTTTCAGATGCTGCATGGAGAGAAATAAGTGAAGTTGTTGGTAATAACGACAAGCTTGTTACCGGCGCCCAGGTTATGGATTATGTCGATTCTGTTATTGAAACAATTCCTTCCTTTGACGTCGTAGTAGTTCCCGTAGGCGAAGATCTTCCTACAGCTTCCGCAGATACATTCCACAAGATTTATATGACAGCTCAATCTCCTGCTGCTGGTTCATACATTGAATGGATTACAATTAGAAGTGGTTCTGAAGGTGCTTATACATACACTTGGGAACAAATCGGTTCTACAGCAATCGATCTTTCTGGCTACGTAACAGATGTTACATACGCTGCTGGTAGAAAACTCCAGCAGAAGAGAGACGGTGGATATGTTGACATTCACCAGTTTGGCGAACTCGCTGATAAGAGCGCTGGTTCTGTTACTATTGATGCTGTAACAGTTACCGGTCTCGAAGCAAAAGGTCAGTCTGCTGGCTCCATCTCCGTAACAATTAAAGACGCTAGCGCAGCTACAGAAATTACTTTAGTTGGAGATAAAGATTATACACCTTCTGGTTCTATCACAGGTACAATCAATGTGTCTGGTGATGTAACAGTTGCTGCTGATAATGATGGCGCATTCCAGCCTGCTGGTACAATCGGTTCGCAGTCCCTTGCTTTAACTCCTACAATGGCAACAGTTGTTGGTTCAGTCGTTTCTGCTGGTAGTGTTCCGAGCTTCGCAAACAACGTAATTGGTACATATACCGCTCCTACATTTACTCTTGCTGAATCTGATAGCTTTGCTAAAGCAGGTCTTACTGCTACAATAGGATCTGGAGCAGACGCTGAGTGCTTAATCTTCACAGCTTCTGACACAGGTAAAGCTTCTGTTATTTCTAACTGGAATGGCGGTTCTTGGGTTCCTGGCACATTCAACGCTGGTTCAATGCCTACATTCGAAAATGCTAGCGTTATGAGTGGCGTTGGTGGTGCTGTTTCTCAGGCTACATTCACTGGTAATAAGTACAACCTTAGCTTCAGCCAGAGCGGAATTCAGCTCCAGAATGCTGCATTCACTGGTAACGCAGCAGTTGGTCTTATTCCTACAAAAGCTGCTTACTACAAGCAGGAAATCGATACCGCTGCCTTCACACCCGCTGCTATCACACTTACTGTTGATGATGTGGTTGTTGCTGGACAGACAAAGAGTGTTTCGTTCACCTGAGTTTACAATTTATAATAAAAAAGCTCCTTTTCCTTCTTGGAGAGGAGCTTTTTTTTATTATAAACAATAAAAATAGCTATAAAAAATTTTGGTCATTTCCAAGTAATTCTTTTATGCTAAAAAAGAAATATATATAGAAATGATCAATAGTTTTTTATAAGGAGGTAAATTACATGCCCAACCAAACAGGCGTAATAAAAATGGTTAAATTAACCAATGGACAATATTATTCTTTCTTTGACACTGGCGCATTACGCCTTAATGAGGATAATATATTGGTCACTGGTAATGATTATGTTGATAATTTGATTTTAAATGGGCATCTTTCCATTGTTGAGATTGATGGAGTGCCTCTTGAAGAGAGTATAGACAATGTATTAGTCTCAGATTCTTTAACAGGAGAAATCAAAAAAAGATCTACTGATTATTTACTAGAAGATATTGGCGGAGCCTCTTATAGCTGGGATGATAACAATGGCGTTCTTGGCTTAAAGATTGGTCGTCAATAATCTAATTTAAATAAAATTGAAAATAATTATAGGAGGATATATAAATGGCCAAAACTTATGGAACCAATATCCAAGAAGTTCAAATCGGCACCACTTATCATAGACTAAATGCCGATAAAATTAATATTGGATCAGTTGATACACCTTCGTATAAAACTGGTGCAGAAATCGTATCTATGATAGATGCGGGTTTCTCGCTTTACGTTTGTACTGCAGCTGGTGATACTCCTAAAGGTGTTGTTTGGACAAGTGGATCAACAACAATAACTGGTACTCTGGAAGCTTCTGCTGCAGATAAGAATAAAATTTATTTAGTTCCTGGATCTGGCGCATTATCAGGCTCTTATGTTGAATATGCAGCTGTAGGATCTTCATGGGAAAAAATTGGCACAACCGCCACAGATTTAAGCAATTATGTACAGAAAGGTGTTGCATCTGGCGGCCCCAGCAATAACACAACAAGTGGCCCAAGCACCAACCAAACAGGTAGTGCTGGTTTGCAGACACCGACAACAAGTAGTAACGGTTCTCAAACAGCATCTGGTTCTGCTACAATTACATATGCAAAGCCGAATACAACAACAGGTAATTCAGCTTCTACTGGAATAACAGTTTCTGTTTCTGGCTCTTATAGTAAAGCAAGTGCTGCTACAGGATCTAAGAATGGTTCTACTGCATCTACTACTGGAAGTGGCGGTGCAATTAGTAAAGAAATTAGCTTTACTGTAACAAAAGGCGCTCCTAATGCAACCGATAGTGGCAATGGTACTCAAAGTGCCAATACTGGCTTAGCTACTTTAAGTGTTACTTCAGAAGAAAAAGGCGCTCATACACATACAGTAAGCACAAATGCCCATAGCCATACCGTTAATTTAACAAGCTCTTCTAAAACAATCAACAGCGCTCCAACTAGTACAGGTAATGGTACTCCTGCCGCTTCAACAGCTGAAAGCGCTGGTGCACATACTCATGGTGTTAGCTATACTCCTGCAACAACTACAGTATTAGGAAGTGCTACGGTTGACGAAAACGGAGTCCTTTCTTGGTCTAGCAAGACTGTAAACGCAGATACTGCAACTAAGACATTAACAGCTGGTTCTGCTGGCGCACATACTCATAATGTACCTGGTGTAGCTCATAATCATACTATTTCTGTTACAACAGTCACAGTCAATCATATTACTGGCGCAACTCTTAGTACATCTGCTCCTACTGGTACAGCTGCTTCTGCTGGAGCACATACACATAGTGTTAACCTTGGAGAACACAGCCATAGCTACACTGCACCTAAGGCACATACACATGGCATTACAGTTGTTTCCGAAACACTTTCAACAACTCTTACAGTAGATGCTCATAGTCATAGTTACAATGCTCCTGCAGCACATACTCATGAAATCACATTTACTGCAACTACTGTTAATAGCTCCGGACAGCTTCCTGTTCATAATCACAGTATCGGCACAACAGATACTACCGTTACAGGTACAGCCGCAGTGGCCGTTGGTAGCCATAGCCATACTGTTACAATTGCTGCACATACTCATACTCTTAGCAGCCATACTCATACAATGCAGAATCATACTCACACATTCAGCTGATTATGATAAAAAAGTTGCAAAATCTAAAAAAATATTTTATAATGTAAATAGAAGTAAGAAGAAAAGAGGAAGATCTCCTTCCTCTTTTCTCTTTTATCTTTTCAAAGAGAAAAAGGAGTTTTTTGTTTATGGAAAACAAAATTTGCGTTTATGCAATTTGTAAAAACGAAATGCAATGGATAGATCGCTGGCTTGACAGTATGAAAGAAGCTGACTATATCGTTGTATTAGACACCGGATCAACAGATGGATCTTTTGAAAAATTATTAAATGATCCCCGTGTAACAAGAGTTGAACAAGAAATAATTAATCCTTGGCGTTTTGATGTAGCAAGAAATGAATCAATGAAACTCTGTCCAGAAGATGCAAATATATTAGTTTGCACAGACTTTGATGAATTATTCGAGGCTGGCTGGGGTAGTATTTTAAGAGCGAACTGGAAAGAAGGCTATGATAGATGTCATTATACATATGCATGGTCTCATAATGCATTAGGCGAACCGCAAGATGTATTTAAATATGATAAAATTCATAATCATAATTACTATTGGAAGTTCCCCGTCCACGAAGTTCTTTGTCCATACGATACGAAAAAGCCAGAAGAGATTCTTGATGCAGGAACTCATATTTTCCTTCATCATTATCAAGATACTTCAAAACCGAGAGGAAGCTATTTTGATTTATTACAACTTTCAGTTGCAGAAAATCCAGAAGAAAGCCATGTTAGAATGTTGCTTGCCAGAGAATATTTCTTGAAAAAAGAATATGATATGGCGATGCAAGAATACCTTAATGTTTTATCTTATCCAGATGTAGAAAGACCTGAAAGACTTTTGGTAAAAGAAGAGTCGACCGCAAGAGTGGCGGATTTATACTTTTTACAAGATGATTACCAAAATGCTTTAATTTGGTATACAAAAGCCCTTAAGCTTGACCCAACACATAGAGAACCCTATTTCTGCATGGGCGATGTATATAATGCTATGCAGTTATATACTCTTAGTGAGGCCATTATTAAAGCAGGTTTTGAAAACTCGGTTCGCCATTATGACTGGACTGAAAGAAAAGATTTCTGGTTAGGAAAAGGTAATTTACTTCTGGCGATTTCACAATATAATCAAAAGAAATATGATTCTGCTCTCGAAAATGCTAAAATAGCTTTAAAACATGATCCAGATAACGTTTTAATGTTGAAAATCGCCGTTGTAGCATTAGAGAAGAAAGTTGATAAACTGACAATTAAAAAAGTTTGAAAGTGATAACTTTTTTTATATATACTCTTTGAAAAGATAAGAGATTTAGCCGGTTTTTTCTATTAGAGTATATCTATAAGAAAACCGGCTATTTCTTATTATAGGAGAAAAATCCATGAAAGAACGTCTTTAGCATAAAATAGATACTTCTGAAAATTGGAAAAAAGCAAAAAATTTTACTCCTCTTTTAGGAGAGATTATTTTATATTCTGACCTTAAAAAGATAAAAATAGGTGATGGAATCACTAATGTTAATGATCTTGATTTTTGGGAAGATTCAATCTCTGTTAATGAAAAAGACAATATCCTATACGTAAAATAATAGAAGGAGAATTTTTTCAATGGCAAATATTATTAGAAGAATAAATGTAAATGGCGTTGAATATATGATTGAAGATGAGGCTGCTTTGCCGAAAAAAACAACCTCTGGGAACTATGTATATTCTCATACGGGTAGTACCTAGAATGAGCTTGCTTATGCTTCGACTTTTCCGTCTTCCGCCACTACAACAACACTCGTAACAGCCTCCGCAATCAATGAATTAATTTTATATTGTGGAACTTCTACTGTAAATATATTTACAACCTAAGTAATCGAGGTATAAAACCATGGCTGTAGAAATAAATACTCGATTACAATTTAAAAAAGATACGGCTGCCAATTTAGCAGATCTTACTTTATTAGATGGTGAACCAGTAACTAATGAGAATTTTCGCTTAAAATTAGGGACTGGCGCCACCTATAAAAATACTCCATTTTTACTAAGCAAACCTATGATTAATATGCCAAGCGCACCTTCTACTACTGTTACAAAATATGATAGATACACTGTTGCACCTGGACCTAATTATGATCAAGAGTTAGTTTTATTAGAAGATGATGACCACCCTGATATGATTTTTCCATGTAATTCAATAATTTTTTATGATGATAAAATTAGAAGTGATTCAGCATGGAACGCTGCTGTAGCAGCAGGATTTCCTATGATTCCATATAGCGGCGGACCTACTTTAAACTAGATATTAAGAAATGGTACAGAAATAACATTAGACAGTACAAAATTTCCAAATTTTAGTTGGCAAGTAGGCGAATCTTTAGATATATATACAAAAAATACTCGTAATTATTGTTCGCAAAGTCTAGTTAATAGTTATGTAAAAATTGGTTCGCTTACTATTGGAGCAGATAAAAAGATATATTTAAAAATTACTCAAACGACTGCTGGAACAAATAATAAACGATTATGGACTGGAACAGTCGCTGGAGCTGGGAAAGGAACATATGTAGATTCAGTACCAGGTGGTACAGATACATATCCAGATGGCGGAGTATATGAGAATTACTATTATGAAAAAAATGGTACAACTACTATGCCCGTCATTTAGTTAAATAATTTTAATTACTTTGAATCTTGTATTAGATTAACTAATTCTAATACTATCGGAGTGTAGATTACAGCCAATATTTATCCAATAGCCACAGAAATAGCTTTTAGCAAAGAAGGATCTGGCAAAAATATTTTTATGGCTGCATCTGGAGTAACTTTGCATTCTCTTAATAATGTAAAAATAGTTACTTCACAAGATAAAATCTGCCGATTAAAACAAGTCGCCACAAATGAATGGCTTTTGATAGGAGGTTAATATGGCTATAATTCAAACTCGAGTGCGATTAAAAAAAGATACTACCGAAGAATGGGAAGATAATGGCTCTTTGGTATTATTAGATGGAGAAATGGCCATTGAAGGAAATAGAAATTATAAAATTGGCGATGGTATAACACAATGGAAAAATTTACCATATGCAAATTCTAATCCTGTTTTAATCACTTCATCTTCAATAACTTTAAATGCTAGTCATGCAGAGTGTTTTTTGTCTTGCAATACTTCAATTCAAATTACTATACCGTCTTCCTTTGTTCCAGTAGGAACATAGATTGAAATATATAATGACTCTGGTAATGCGATAACTTTATTGGCGGGCGCCGGAGTTACTATAAATGGTAAATTAACCTCTACAATACAATATGAGGTATTAACTCTTAAACAAGTTAGTACAAATATTTGGCTTTCTTATACAAATGTCAGTACTGAGAGCAGTGAGGTTCTTGAAGATAAAGATGTAAACTTTCGAGACTATGATGGAACTTTGCTTTATTCTTATAGCAAATCTGACTTTCTCGATCTTGCGGCAATGCCTCCAAGTCCAGAACATAAAGGTCTTACGCCACAAGGATGGAACTGGTCACTTGCAGATGCTAAGTCATATGTAAATGCTTGTGGAAAATTAGACATTGGTTAGATGTATATTACAGACGATGGTAAGACTCGATTATATGTACATCTTGAAAAAGGACGATTACATCCTTATATAGGATTTGGCATAAATGGTACTGCTACTATTGATTGGGGAGATGGTACTACCAGCACTGTTTCTGGAAGTAGTGCAACTACAATAGTATATGGAAATCATGAATATGCTCATGAAGGTGATTATATAGTTGCTATTAATGGAAATATTAATATAATAGGCAATACTACTAGTGGTAGTAAAATATTTGATAAAGACACTAGTAGTTCGGCAAACCCACAATATGTGTATCTTAATTGTGTTAAAAAAATAGAGTTGGGAAATATTTATGGCATTAGTAATAATGCATTTAGAGGCTGCTGCTCTCTTGCATCAATAACTATTCCTAATAGTGTAACCAGTATTGGTAGTTATGCGTTTTATTATTGCTATTCTCTTACATCAATAATTATTCCTGATAGTGTAACTAGTATTAATACTTATGCATTTCAAGATTGTTATTCTCTTGCATTAGTTATGATTCCCAATAGTGTAACTAGTATTAGTGGTTATGCATTTTATTATTGCTATTCTCTTGCATCAATCGCTATCTCTAATGGCGTAACTAGTATAGGTAACAATGCATTTCAAAACTGCCGTTCTCTTGCGTCGGTTACTATTCCTAGTAGTGTAACTAGTATTGGTAACTACGCATTTAATGCTTGTTATGGTTTAGGAGAAATACATTTTAAGCGGACAACCCCACCTTCTGTAAATAACTCAAATGCATGGACTAACGTTCCTTCGGATTGTAAAGTATATGTTCCACGGGGAACGCTATCTACGTATACATCGACAAGAAATTTACCATCTTCATCTACATATGATTATATTGAAGAATAAAAATTTAACTAAATTTTCTTTCTTGCCCAATCTAAAGGGGTAGGAAAGTTTATATACAAGGTAAAGGAGGAAAAATAAAAATATGCAAGTAATTAATCATTTACCTAAAAGTTATAGTGAAGAATTAAAATATTTTTCTGATAATGATTTTAAACAAAATTCAGGCAATAAGAAAATAGAATTAAGATATCAATATGATAATAGTTTTATAAAAACAGATGACAATCAATTAAAGCTTAATTTATCAGCTAATGATTTCAATAGAGATCCTATTACTGGAGCTATTTCTATTAGCACTACAGCTAATGCTTTTGTAGGAGTTGAATTTAATGCAAGCACTCCTGTTACAGGTCATTTAAATGTTTATGATATTACGTCTAATAATACAAATATAACAGTAACAATACCTAAAGTTACTACTAATACAGCAAATGGAACCGAATATGAATTTTTTGCAAATAATATAAATATAGCTGGTGTTGTTTAGACAAATTATAATCTTTATATAAAAGCGTATGAAGATATTCGTATAACTGGATATACCAATGTATCAGCATAGAATGGTTTTGCAACGATAAGAGCAAATGCACCTTTTGCTTTAATTGGATTAAAATTAATAATACCAAATGGAAATACAAGTTCTGCATATTGGATTGCTTCCGGAAACTGCGGAATCTAAAGGAGCGTGATATTTTATGAGATTATCACGTAAAATTACCACTTATGGAAAAGAATTATATAATTGGAATTTCTTTAAGACAATGAAAGGATATAAATTAAATCCAAATGGAAGTTGGGATAATTTAGCAACAAGAGTCAATTTTGGTTTTTTTGATAATGAACCAAATACTAAATTATCTGAAAAAATTTCCGATTTATAGATTTATATTTTAAAAGAATCCGATTGTAATTTTAATAATATGCCTGTTTATTATGATTAGGGGCCGATTTCTAGAAGCTTAGAATGGCCAGATGAAACTCTCACTGGCTATACAAAATCTCGGTCTGACTATAATAAAATTTAGAGCAATTATTTATATAAAATAGAAATTGTAGAGAATGAAGAATTAATGATTACTGGAAAAGATGGTAATAATCTTAATAAATCTCAATACCTAGATTTATCAAGTATTGATTTACCAACGGATGAATGTCTTCACTATCAAGTTATTATTTGTACTCTTGAATATCTTAATAATATAAATAGCGGGTGCTATACTCCCACCAGTATCTTTGATGGACAGTATTATACTGCCTATGCGAATACTATATTTGTAGATAATGATGTTCCAACGCAATATTGCTTTAGAAGTTGGACTTCTTCCACTCAAGACTATGAATTGCAAATGCTTTCTTATAGTAATGAAATTCAATATATTCCTACCAAAGAAATGGTTGTTTATAATACAATAACAGATGTAGCTGCATATAGCGATCGAGTAAGATATGAACTTCCAAATGGAGAAGATATTTTTTGCGCAGCTACACAGACTGAGCCTAATAAAAGTTGGTATTATGCTTATAATATAAGCAAAGCAGAAACTCCACTATGTATTTTAGGAGATAACACAAACAACGAGTTTGATGAATCAACAACATTAAAGCAAGGCGGATTTAAACATTGGTTTACTATAAACATTCTTAATATAAATGAACCTTTTTATGTTTATTTAACTATAAACAATAAAAGATATCGTTTTTTAAATGGTTTGAAAAAAATTGATTTATGTGGAAGATTTGAAGAAACAACTAATATTTCTGCTGCTTTTAAATATGGCGAAAGTAGCAAAGGGAATAATACCCGTGAAGCAAATGAAAGAGATCCTGAAAATCCTGTAATTTATAAAAGTCTTCCCGCTGGCGGAAGAGGATATTTTAGAGCTTGCTTTTGCACTTTTAAAGATGTAGGATATTCTCCTTCTGATATAAGATTAGTTCTAGCAGAATATTCTATTTGGTGTAGAAATGAATTAATTCCAACGATTTTATCAGATTCTAATTGTAATATTACAGAAATTTCTTCTCCTCTCTTTTATAGAAAAAAAGGCACTTCTTATAGTCAAGAAAACAGTTATTAGTCTGCTTCATTTGAGCCTTTAACAGGATTAGTGGTTAATTCAGAAGAAGCTACTTGGAAAGATAATGGTGGTTGTGTTTTAATGTTTGAATATTTTGATGATAACCCAAATGCTATAAAAGTATTTGTGTTAGCAAGCAATATAAATAGTGAAAAAATTGCTGGATCTAGCATTTTTGATAACGATATATCAGAAACAAAATATACAACCATTGCTTATCCTAATGATAATGGAAAAATAGAAGGAGATAATGTTTACTCTCCTGTCAATTATATTACTGGCGATAGCCTTCAACCGAGTTCATAGAATGGAGGTAATTGATAAATGGCAAATGAAAATATTGAAACAAATTTAATTCCCTATTATGGCTATTTTAATCAATTAAATCATAATAATATAACAGATGGCGGTTTATGCTTTACAACAGATACAAATCAAGAATTTTTTAAACTTGGGGGAAATCTTTATCCTGTGGTTGGATAGTATAAACATTATACAGTAACAATGTCAAATAATACTAATACTGTTACACAATTGATTCCAAATTTAAACAATGCTATTATTGATGTGTTTGCTACAGCGTCTGAATTAGATGATATAAAAAAATATACCTTTGAATATAATTAGACTTCATCAGGTTTAAAGATCGACTCATCATCTGTTATTGCTGCGCCAATAACATTTGATTTATATGTTCAATATCAAAATTAATTGAATAATTTAAAACCTTTCTAAAATCAAAATTTTTGACTTAAATAAAAAAAAATGATAAAATATAAGAGAAGAAAGAAAGAAAAACTCTTATATTGGGGGTTCGTATAACGGTGAGTACGGGAGTCTCTAAAACTCCACGCGTGGGTTCGACTCCCACACCCCCCGCCATGCTAGTGTGGCTCAACGGTAGAGCAGCTCACCTGTAATGAGCAGGCTGTGGGTTCGATTCCCTCCACTAGCTTTTTTATGGAGCGATGGTGTATGTAGCACAGCAGATTCAACCTCTGCAGGAGGGAGTTCAACTCTCCCACAATCCTTCCTCGGTGAGTCGTATATCTCCCCCATTTGGTAAGAAAGGAAAATCTATATGTTTAATGAAAAATTTGAACGCTCTTGGATAGTATCTGGCTTTCCAAAAGACTTGACTCCTTTTGACGGATATACAATTGAAAAAACGTATCTTGATTTAGATGAAAATGTTTGTCTTTACTTGCTACAAACTATTCCAAAAGAAGGATTTCTTGGTACAGCCTATCCTTATAAGATAGTTATTGTTTATCAAAATAATAAACAAATAGAAATGAATCTATCTGATGAGCAATATGAAGAAATGTTAAGCAATATGACAGAAAATAAAACATCAGTAACAGAAGAGCAGTTTAAATATAGACATAATTATTATGTAATTGAATTTTTCAAAAGGTGGTATAATTCTTATATTGCCAAAGTAAAATTTTGGGACAAAGAAGAGATGGAAGAGTATATCTTTCCTTGGCCGGAACTGATCATAGCAGAAGTTCCAAGATAATTTAATAACTAAAAATAAAATTTATTTTTTAATTTGCTCACATAACTCAGTGGTAGAGTATCATTCGTTCTGGTCCTGCATAGGTTCGATTCCTATTTTAATAAGTGGTATAACAGGCAACAGGCAATAGGCGAGGATAACCCTCAATGCGACGAGATGAGTGTCGTAGGTTCAAATCCTTCTGTGAGTATTTATAGGTGCTACGAGGTCGGATACCCCGACGTAGGTAGAGAAATGACGTGTAATTATTTGAGTTAATTATAAGTCCTTCTACGAGCAGTAGTTAAATGGAGTTTGATGAACAGCCTACTATTTGGGAGTATGTCGAAACTGGCAAACGAGGCAGACTTAAAATCTGCTGGGCCTAGCCCTTGTGGGTTCGAGTCCCACTACTCCCATTCAACCGATGTAATGCCTGAATTGACAGGATATAACAGGAACAGATGAAGCTGTTCGGCAACTACTATCATGAATGACGGTCATTCTTCTTATTGAAGCGCATGTTCGATTCTGCAAACGGACAGGTTCGACTCCTGCTCGTGCTGGTGCAATATATAAGAAAGTAGCTAACGTCTTGTGAGCGACAACTGTATTCGGTGAGGGTATCTGCCCCAATAAGATTATAAAAGCAGATAAATGCAGGAATGATGTAATAGCGAACATAACTACTCTTCAAGCAGTTAGTATGGGTTCGAATCCCATCACTCCCTTTTGACGAACGCCTGTTCTCGTCTTTAAATAAGAGGAGGCCGAGGTGGCAGCTGCTCGTCAAGTATGCCCGGATTAGTTTGATTCGATAGGTCAAGGCGCCTTGGCTCAAACATTTGCTCACATAGCTCAGTCGGTAGAGCATCCGGCTGTTAACCGGAGTGTCGTAGGTTCAAACCCTTCTGTGAGCGTACTGCTCCATTATAGTTCAGTAGCGAGAACCATAGAAGCATGGGTGCAACTCCCATTAATGGAGCACTTAAACGGGGTATAATTCAGTTGGTAGAATGCTACATTTGGGATGTAGTTGCCGTGTGTTCGAATCACACTACTCCGATCTGGAGATATGGCAGAGCGGTTGAATGCAGCGACTTGCTAAGTCGTCGTACCTAAACAGTACCGGAGGTTCGAATCCTCCTATCTCCGTCCGCCAATCAAAAATATTATAAAAAAGGAAATTATAAAATGAATAATGCAATTCTAGAAGTTTTATTAATTATCTTTTTAGTGCTTATTATTTTAGGATCTCTTCTCGCTCTTGCTATTGGAACTCATGAATTCATTAAGAGCGTTGCTGAAGATATCGAAGATCACAAAGCAAAAAAAGAAAGACAGAAAAAAATTCAACAGCAGAATAATGACTGCATTGAAGAAGATGAAGAGTGAGGTTAATATGAATTGGATGCTTGCTGCTGAATCTGCTTACCAGAATGGTAAAGAAAATGCTTTCGCCCAAATAAAAGAAATTATTAAATTATGTTTAGATGAAATTGCATCTAGTCATGATGATTTTTCTGCGGGTTCTCGTTTTGCTTTTAAACTTCTTGAAACAAAAATTCAAAATCTCCAACAAAAGTAAATAATAAACAATATCCAAAAGGAGGGGTAATAATGCCAAAAATCAATGTCGATGTTTGGGTTCCAGATGGAGAACATTGTTTAAATTGTCCTTTTCTTAATTTAAAAACAATTAATACAAACTATTCTTTGTTATTACAAAATTATTGCTTATTATATAATAAACCAATTATTACAGAGAAAAAAATTTTAGATTGTTAGGCTGCTTGTCAATATTATAGCAAAAATAAAAAAGACAATTAATTTAAAAATTAAATAATAAAAGAAGAATAAAATTTTTTCTTTTCCTTTCTACATGATAGCCTCGTTTAATGTAAGACTTTTAGATTGAGGTTCAAATCCTTGGGCTATCTAAAAAATTTATGGAGGAAAAGTTATGAAGAAAATTCTTGCTTTTATTCTTACGCTTGTGTTTTGTATCACACCCATTTTTGCAGTTACCGATATAGAAAATCATATAAATGAAGATGCTATTGAGTGTCTTATTGATTTTGGCGTTATCGATGGCTATGAAGATGGTACGTACAGACCTGATAGACTTATAACAAGAGCCGAAGTAGCAAAGTTAATGGTTGCCGCAATTACAGACACACTGCCTGCTGAGTATGGTGAGCTATTCGTTGATGTTACAAATCAGTGGTATGCTCCTTACGTTGAAAAGGCAGCTGAACTGAAACTCGTTAATGGTTATGGTAATGGTTATTTCAAGCCAGAAGCCAATATCACTTTCAGAGAAATGGTTACTATTATGCTTAATGCTCTTGGATATGATGCTCCGAATTTGGAAGGCAAATGGCCCTCTAACGTTATATCTATTGCTTTAGAAAAGGGTCTCGGTGAAGACGTATTTGCTAGAGATACTGAATATGTAACTCGTGGCGAAGTCGCCCAGATAATCTATAATGCACTTGATCTGCATCTGGTTGAGCTTTATGAGGGTAAACCTTATGAACTGAAAGCCATATTCAGAGAAAACTTCGGAAGAAAATATACATTAAGATCTGATTTTACTACTTTCGAAGGCTTTGGTGATATTGTAAAAGATTATGAAAGAGATGCTATTCCGGACGAGGTTGTTTCTGAAAGAGTTCGTGGTCGTTACTATGGAATGAATAATATGTGGAGAGGATTTGCCTTCGACGCTCATTCGTTCTATCCTGTTGATGAAGCTATTGAAGATGGTGTTAATTTCTACCTGAACGGTATGCCTATTGATATGGAAGAGGATGATTTCATTCCAGATGAGCAGAATGATAAAATCGAACTTGTTTTCGTTGACGATACTCTTTATAATGTCATTATTTGGCGTAAGACAGATTCTAGGCTGAGTTCTGTCGATGATAGATTCGCACGCGGTGCTTTCTTCTTCGGCGATGAATACAAGGCTGGCGAATCTTGGATCACTTGCTATGGTAATAGAGTAATTTATGTTTCTAATGAAGTACTCTTCTTACAGCCCGTAGCAGAGATTGAATATGAAGAATATGATTATACATATCTTATGACTGTTCTTTGTATTGATTTTAATGCCGATGAGTATGTGCTGAAGCCTTATGTTCTTATTACTAAAGACACTGAACTTGACTCAACTGACAGAGAAACAATTCTTGGTGTTATTGAAAATAGAGAATATCTGGCAGTAAGAATAGACTATTTCGGCCAGCCTGTTGAATGGACACCAATCCATTACACAGGTCCACTGGTATTCGGTTATTGATTAACCAAATAATAAAAGGCGAGAGAAATCTCGCCTTTTTCTTTTTTTGGTCAAAAGAAATTAAAATCGACCGATCTTTTTTTAAATATAATAAAGGAATATTGCGAAGAAAGAGAGGTAAAGACTAATATGGCAGAAAACAAGCCTTTTATAAAGAAAAATTTTATGACAGAACATCGTAAGCAGATAGTTTCTTTTGCTTCTCATGCAAATTCTGTTTACTATGAAAATAAAACTCTGGATGAAGTTCTCCACGAAATAATTGAAGCAATTGAAAATATTCCATCTGATTTAAATACTTGTTCAAAAATCAGTTTAGAATGTGATCCTACCACTTATGAATTTAAAGCTATTTTATATAACAAAGATGATGAAGCAATTTATACATCTAATACAATTGATTTACCAATAGAATCATTAGTATTATCTGTATCTTATGATGCAGATAATAATACTATAATTATTGAGTATAAAGATGGCGAAATTATAGAGATACCTGTTTCTTCTATGACTAGCGGGTTACAAGAAAAAATTGATTTAAATAATAAATTACCGGCTGAATTTATTAGTGGCTTAGCAAGGGTTGCTATAACTGGTGATTATGAAGATTTAAGCAACAAGCCAAGTATTAATGGAGTAACACTTATTGGTAATAAGACTTCTGAAGAACTTGGTATTACTCCAGGAGGCACGGGTAATTATGATGATTTAATTAATAAACCATCTATAAATAATGTTCCCTTAGAAGGTAATAAATCATTATCTGAACTTGGTATTATGCCTGCGGGCGGGGATGAATTCCATAGCGAAGATTATTATACTAAATCCAATATTCATACAATTTTAGAGGATTATGTTAATAATGACGATGCTGCTGTAAAAGTTGGAATTGGTTATGATACTACAAAAGATGAAATTTTTGTTTATCTTTAGAAAAGTGATGGAAATACTTTTCCTCTTCTAGAAGATGGGCAATTACCTATATCTGCACTAAAAAAATTATCTCAAGATAAATTTATGGACGGCTCTTATGATTCAATAAGTCAAAATATTGAATTACTTAGAGAAAATGGATCTAGAAAATTGATTAATATCTCTGGATTAATTCAAGGATTAGCGTCTGAAGATTATGTTACCAATTTAATAAAAGATTTTGCTACAGAAGATTATGTAGATACAGCTATATCAGGATTAGCATCTGAAAGTTACGTATAGGAACAAATTACTCCTTTAGCAACGAAAACAGAGCTTGTCGCAAAACAAGATAAACTTATAGCCGGCGCCAATATTACAATAGATCCAAATACAAATGTTATTAGTGCTACTGGAGGAGGAGGCGGAGGTACTGAATATACTGCCGTTGACCCTATTTTAATTAGTGGCACAAGTATAATGTTCAATAGAATATTAGATGAAACAATTACACCTGGCGAAGCTGGCGCCACAAATAGATTGCCAACTAATAAAGCGGTAACTGAATATATCGCAGATAATGTTCCTACTATGATAGATGAATATGCTCAAACTCATAGTCAAGACTGGGGTAAAACATACGTTGGTGAAAATCCAATAGCAATAGATGGATTAACTATTAAATTTGAATATGGCATAACCGCTTAGATTGATGATAATAATAAAACATCAACGTTAAATATTCCTACGAATAATGCTATAACATCTTACGTTGATGAAGAAATTGTCGGAGCAAAAGAATATGCTTATGACCAAGCTAATGACGCAAAAGATTACACCGATAATGAGATCAATGATGTATATGATTATATTAATGAAAATCAAGGAAGCTGGGGTAAAACTTATACTGGCGTAAGTCCTATTACTGTTACCGGAACATAGATTAAATTTGATAAAACCTTTATAGATGAGATTTAGGACATTCCAGAAGAGACATAGAGTATTCCTTTGGCTGGCGCAGTCACTTCTTATGTAAAGGAATAGATTGGCGGTTTGACACCATCGAGTATTACTAACGGATTGTTAATAATTGGAATTTAAGGTACGACAAAACCCCGAGATATAGATATACCTATAGCTCGGTTCCATTTTATGAAGTTAAGAGAAGTTTACATATATATTATACTATATTTTTTCCTCTTTGTCAAATTTCAATTAAGAATTATAAATGTTGAGGGAGTTATCTATAATTATAGATAACTCCCTTTTATTTTATTTATTCCCTATTGTAATAGGGAATAAATAAAATATATATATAATATATATTTATTATATAATAATTATAGTTATATTATAATTTGACAAAAACAAAATTTTTTGATATAATATATACAAAGAGAAGTTTAAAATAAAACAATGGAGTAGTTATGAAAAATTATGACTCAAGTTGGGATGCGGAAACTGGCGTCGCCACTTGTACTTTAACATACTAGGGTGCTAAATTTACTGGAAAAGCACAATGTCATACCTAGGATAGAGACTTTTGCTCTGAAAAGACTGGATTAAGTATTGCAGAAAAAAGAGCAATGTTAAAACTTAGTAAGAAATTAAAAAATGATGCCAGAATTAGATATGAAACTTTTGAAAGATTATATAGGATTTTATCTAATAATGGAAAAGTTGAACCAAATTCTTATGAAGTTAATGTTATTTATCAAGAAATGTTGAATTTTAAAACAGAATATATTCTATATAAAGAGGCTATAAAATCTTTATATCAAGAATTAAAAGAGTTTATAAGTAATAAAGCTACGATTTATTCTATTTTACGAAAAAATCGAGCAAAAGCAAATGATGGACAAAAATAATTAAATAAATAACCCTTCTTTTTAAATAATATAAAGGTAGATAAAAAGGAGGATTTTTTATGCAAATTATAGAAAGTATTATGACATAGAATCCTTGCTATACCGCTAATCAGCAAATTATAGTTAAGGGATTGATGCTGCATAGTGTGGGGTGTTCTTGTGCTTCTGCATAGAATTTTATAAACTTGTTTAACAAGCCAACTTTTGATAGAGCGTGTGTACATGGTTTTATTGATGCATATACTGGTGATGTATATCAAACATTGCCATGGTATTGGCGTGGATGGCATGCTGGTGGTTATGCTAATAATACACACATTGGTGTTGAAATGTGCGAACCAGATTGTATACAATATGATGGTCAAGGCGCTGGTTTTGCAGTAAATAATTGGCCAAGAGCTAGAGAAATGACAACAAGAACATATAATTCTGCAGTTGAATTATTTGCAATTTTATGTGCAGATTTTAATTTAAATCCACTACAAGATGGAGTAATTATTTCTCATAATGAGGGTGGATTAAGAGGATGGGCAGATCGCCATGTCGACCCAGAACACTTATGGAAATAGTTAAAAATGCCTTATACTATGGACGGCTTTAGAAAAGATGTAAATGCAAGATTAGAAGAAATCAAGGAGGAACGTGAAATGACGCAGGAAAAGTTTGATGCTATGTTAGATTAGGCGTTTAAAAATCTTGCTCAGCGCGAAGGTCATGAATGGAGTAAAGAAGCTATGGATTGGGCTGTTGGAATGGGCTTAATCGTTGGCGATGAAAAATGTAATACAATGCCCCAGAAACCCTTGTCAAGAGAAGAATCAGCAGTTATTATGAAGAGATTTTATCAAAAATTCTATCGTAATAGAAAATGAAAATAATTATTGAAACTGGCAAGGGAAAAGTAAAGAAAAGAAAAAAGAAAAGAGAATTTTCCAAGACTCTGTTAATTCAAGAGTCTTTTCTTATTTGGGTTGAAACATTAGCATTTTTAGGATTAGCCTATCTGTGTATTATAAAAGGTTATACTGGATCTATTCCGTGGTTAACTAGTTTTTCAGCTCTCCCCTGGACTGCATATGCAGTAAGTTAGGGATTTTATTATAATAAGTCAAAAAAGGAAAATACTCAAGGCGGCATTGTTTACGAAACTGCCTTAGCGCAAATACAAGAAGATGAAAATGAGTATGAAACGCCTCAGTCAAATCTTGATACCGGATACGGAATTTAATAAAAAAATTTTAGGGTTACGATATTTTTATCGTAACCCTATTTTTTTTTGACTTTTAAGATAAAAAATGATATAATTTATATAGATAAGAAAAATAAAACTAGAAAGGATAAAAAATGGTTTTTTATACAGATGGAAGCGCCAATAATAAGCATAAGTATGGTGGATTTGGCGTTGTTGGTGTAAATGAAGAATTAGATTGTGCAGAACTTTTAATTCATCAAGAAAGTCTTGAACCAACAACAAATAATCGAGAAGAATTAAAAAGTATTCTTTGGGTTATAGAAAACTATGGAAATAATGGTTTTTTTATTCCAGTAGTATATAGTGATAGTAATTATAGTGTACGGACATATAACGAATGGATGGATACCTGGGCTAATAATGGTTGGATTAAATCTGATAAAAAAATTCCTGAAAACTTAGATTTAATACAAAAAATGTATGATTTAAAACATTCTGGTTATCAAATTGATTTACATCACATAAAAGGACATAATGGAAATCGATGGAATGAATTAGCAGATAAATTGGCGAAAGGAGAGGCGACCACAAAATAATGGCAACGAAGACAAATCAAAACAATTTATACACAGAAAATTCAATAGAATCATTATCACCTCTTGAATTTACAAGGCTTCGACCGCAAGTATATGCAGGCGATTGTACGTATGCAACACAGCTATTAGTTGAAATTATATCTAATGCGGTTGATGAATATAACTTAGGTCATGGTAATCTTATTAAAGTAACTTTAAAAGGATCGACTGTAATAGTAGAAGACTTTGGCCAAGGTTTTATTCCAAATAGTTTCCGTGATGATGGTAAAACAATTCTCGAAGCCGCTTTTAGCGTTCTTAACACATCTGGAAAATATCGTGAAGATGGAACGTATGGTGGAACCTCGTTAGGATCATTCGGTATCGGCAGTAAGATTACGACGTTCCTTAGTCACTGGCTTGAGGTTATCACATATCGAGATGGGCAATATGAACACATTTGGTTTAAAGAAGGAGAATTTGATCATCGAGATTCTGGAGAATGGAAAAATAAAACAACTGGTACATTAGTTCAATGGGAACCTAGTGAAGAGTTCTTTACTCATCCAGAAGTTAATACAAGTGAAATAAAAAGTCTGTTCAAGACTATTTCATGCTTATGTCCTGGTTTGACTATCGAGTTAGATAATAATGGAGAAAAAATTCGTTATTTTTCTAAAAATGGACTAAATGATTTAGTAGATGATGCGGTAAAAAATAAAGAGTTAATAAGTAATCGTTTTGATCTTGACTATGAAAATGGAAAAAATAAAATAAACATGGTCATGACTTATACATCAAATTATTCTCTTCAAATTGTTCCATATGTTAATACTGGTCTTACAACAGTCGGACCGCATATTACTCAAATCAAATCGCTTTTAACAAGAGAGTTTAATAAATTCTTTAAAGAAAAAAAGTGGCTTAAAGATGGCGAAGAGAATTATTCTGGTGACGATATCCAGGAGGGGTTATATATAGTATTTAATATAACTGCGGCTGGCGTTGGCTATGATGCGCAGGTTAAGACGAGAGTTACTAAAATTGAAATGATTCCGTATACAAATGCTATAACTGAAGAGCTTCATAACTGGTTTATTGTTAATGAGAAAGAAATAAAACTTATTTTCGAGAAAGCAAAAATGGCTAGAAAAGCAAGAGAAGCCGCAGATAAAGCTAGAAATGCCATTCGAGAAAAACAAGTTAAAAAAGAAAAAGCATTAAAATTTGATTCAAAATTGGCGGACTGCTATAGTAAAGATAGATCACGGTGTGAACTATACATCACCGAGGGCGATTCAGCGTCTGGTAATATGAAACTCGCAAGAAATAATGAATTTCAAGCGGTGTTACCAGTTCGCGGCAAGATTTTGAACACCCATAAGGCAAGCCTTGACAAGATTCAAAAGAATGCTGAAATCATGACAATGTTAGATGCCTTTGGATTGGAAATTGATCCAAAAACAATGAAAGTTGTATATGATAGGAATAAACTACGTTACGGCAAGATAATAATTATGTCAGATGCTGATGTTGACGGGGCACATATCAAGAACTTGTTTTACACATTCATATGGAATTTCTGTCCTCAGCTTATTAAAGATGGATATATTTATGCTGGCGTTCCGCCTCTGTACAAAATAACAACTAGTAAAGGTTATAAATACATTAAGAATGATGAAGCATTAGAGCAATATCGTGCAGAGAACAAAGGACGGTCTTACAAAGTCAACAGGATGAAGGGATTAGGGGAGATGGACGCCGATGAAACGGAAGAAACATTAACTGACCCTGATCAGAGGATCATTCGCCAAGTCACAATCGATGATGCGGATGCCGCAAAGCAGTTATTTGACGATTTAATGGGAACTGCTATTATTCCGAGAAAGTTATATATTAAAGAGCATTCAGAAGAAGCAACTTATAATCAGGAGTGATTAAATGAATAATAAATATTTTGTTGAAGAGGAGACTACTTATAATGCAAAATAAAATTGAAAAATTAGAATATTATAGCAGCTCTCTTGATGGACGAACTTGTATAAACCATCCAAATTTTGATGATATTATTGACAAACTTAATGAAATAATTGATTTTCTTAATAAGGAGACAACTCATAATGCCGAACAATAGAATCACTAAGACGAATCAATGGGGTGATATTCTCTATTGTGGTAAATATAAGCGTGGAGATTATCGTGGCATTGGAGATTATCCAACAGAGCTACAAAATAATGCCGTAGAAGAAATAATTACTAAATTATATTATTTTGAAGAGGCTTTGGAAGATTTTGAAGAAAGGATGGAAGCAATTTATGGCAAACGAGATTCTGAGTGATCTTACTACTGAATTAGGCACTAATTTTATTGAATATGCGGTAGCAGTGAATACAGATAGGTCGATACCAGACGCTAAAACGGGTCTCAAACCAGTAGCAAAGAGAATTTTATATAGTGCTTATGATGAAGGTTTTAATTCTAAAAAGCCTCATGTAAAATGTGCAAATATCGTGGGGAAGGTAATGGCGGACCTTCATCCTCATGGCGATAGCAGCATCTATGGTGCGTTAGTGCGATTGTCTCAAGAATGGGTAATGCGATATCCTCTAATTGATTTCCATGGATCAAAGGGAAACCGTGATGGCGATGGACCTGCAGCATACCGTTATACAGAAGCACGCCTGGCGCCAATCACAGAAGATGGAATGCTTGTAGGAATGAAGAAGAATGTCGTTGATACAATACCCAATTATTCAGAAACTAAAGATGAACCAGTAACTCTTCCATCTTATTTTCCAAATCTTCTTTGTAACCCTAATTCTGGCATAGGCGTCGCCATGGCGTGTAGTTGGGCACCCCATAACCTGAACGAGGTCGGCCAAGCAATATTTGATTATATAGATGGAAAAGAGCCAACGCTTCCCGGCCCGGACTTCCCTACTGGAGGATTAGTTATAAATAAAGACGAGATTCCTTCAATTATGAAAACTGGCCATGGTAGTGTTAAAATTCGTGGAAAATATAAGCTTGAAGGAAACAATATTGTTTTTTATGAAATTCCTTATGGAGTAACTACAGAAGCTATTATGGATGAAATTGGCAAAGCTTCTGAAGATGGCTCGGTAGAAGGAATTAAATATATTAGAAATGAAAGTAATAGAAAAAATGGATTTAGATTAGTACTCGAATGTGAAAAAGATGCTAATATAAATAAAACTATTTTCCAATTATTTAAAGAAACTGATTTGCAAAGTTCTTTTTCTTATAATATGGTTGGATTAATAGGCAAAACGCCAACCGAATTAAATTTAAAAGATTGTTGTAAAATTTATGTAAATCATAATAGTGAATGTATAAAAAGAGAAACTAAATATGATCTGGACAAAACAAATGCAAAATTAGAGATAGATCAAGGACTACTAAAAGCTCTTGAAGATATAGATAATATTATTTCTTTAATAAAAAAATCAAAATCTGCGGCCGAGGCTAGAACAAACCTCTGTCAAAAATATAAATTTACAGAATCGCAAGCACAAGCTATTACAGATATGAAGCTTGGTAAGTTGGCAAACCTTGAAAAGATTGAACTTAATGAAGAAATTAAAGGTTTGAAACAAGAAGTAGCTCGTCTTAACGCGGTTCTCGCTAATCCGTTAAATGAATTAAAAAATCGTTTAACTGCGATTATGAAAAAGTATGGCGATGACCGCAGAACAGAATTAACACAGCTGGCAGAGCCAAAAGATAGTGAAGAAAAGAAAATTGCAGCGATTCCGCCAGAAAAATGTGTAGTAATTTTAACTCAAAATGGAAGTTTAAAGAGAATATCTGATACTAATTATAAGCCTCAAAGGAGAGGTGGAAAAGGAGTAAAAACTCAAGAAGATGTGACTTCTATGATACTCCGCACAAACACCGTAGATAGCTTAATGATATTTACAGATATGGGTAATATGTATAGGCTAATAGTTGATGATATTCCAGAAGGAAATGCAACATCTAAAGGTATCCCTGTTAAAGCCTTGGTTGAAATGGAGCCAAACGAGAATCCGCAGATTATCTATTCTATTTACAGAGATACTTCTGCAAAATATGTTGTATTTGTTTCTAAAAATGGTCTTGTTAAAAAGACAAGCCTTGATGAATATACTGGAATAAAAAAGAGAACTGGTACAAAAGCAATAAAAATTAAAGAAGATGATCGTCTTGCTTCTGTTTTTCTCGCTGATGAAGAAGATATTATTATATTTACTAAAAAAGGTTTATCTATAAGATGTCCGGCTTCTGAATTCCCAACTTCTGGAAGAGTAACCGTTGGTATAAAGGGAATATCTCTTGGCGCCGATGATGAAGTTGTAGGAGCGCTACCAATAAGAGATCAAAATGATAATATTGCGATTTTTACTGAAAAAGGATATGGAAAGATGACTTCTCTTTCTGAATTTAATACCCAGAAGAGAAATGGAAAAGGGGTTTGTTGCTATAAAATTAATTCCTCTACTGGAAATATCTCATGCGCTTCCTTGGTTAACCCTACGGACAAAATATTAATTGCGGGAAAGGCTAAGTCTATATGTCTTGAAGCTAAAGAATTAACTCTTAGCACTCGTGCAACATCTGGATCTATAGTAATCAAAGATGAAAAAATCCTTTCTGCTAGTAAAATTTGAATTTTATAAAAAAATATTTTATAATATATATAGGAAGGAGAATTAATATGGATAATCAAGAAGTTGCAATAACTATGAAAAATTTAATTGAAAAATTAAATAAAGCCGCAGAGATGTATGAGCTATCTTGTCCAATAATGACAGATAAAGAATGGGATGATTTATACTTTCAGTTAAAGAATCTTGAAAATAGTACAAATCTGTTATATCCAAATTCTCCTACTCAAAAGATAGAATATAAGGTAGTTAATGCTTTAAATAAAGTCAAACATAACCACCCTATGCTCTCTCTGGACAAGACAAAAGATTTTGATGAATTTAAAAAGTATTTTAATTCACGAAATTGTGTTTTAATGCCAAAATTAGATGGTTTAACTTGCTCATTATTTTATCAAAATGGTAAATTAATAAGAGCTGAAACGCGAGGAAATGGCGAAGAGGGAGAAGATGTCACTCACTGTGCAATGACTCTTTTATCAATTCCTCTGTCTATTTCTAAAAAAGATGATATTGTAGTAGACGGCGAAATTATTTGTACGGCACAAAATTTTAAAAAATTTGAAAATATTTATGCCAATCAAAGAAATTTTGCAAGTGGATCTATTAGACTTCTTAATGCTAATGAATGCGCAGAAAGAAAATTAACTTTTGTAGCTTGGAATTTTATTAAAGGTTTTAATTCTAACTATAATAGTTTTATGGAAAGAATGAAAGAACTTTCTTTTCTGGGTTTTCTTGTTCCGCCTATGAAACTTTGTAATTATATTGTTGAAAGTGATATAGAAGCAATAAAAGACGAAGTAAAAGAATTAGGATATCCAATAGATGGAATAGTTGGTAGGTTTGATGATGTGGATTATGGCGAATCGCTCGGCGCCACCTCTCATCATTCAAGAGCAGCTTATGCATATAAGTTTTATGATGAAGAGGCTATAACTACTTTAACAGGAATAGAATGGAGCATCGGTAGAACTGGAATAATCACACCAATCGCCCTTTTTGAGCCTGTTGAATTAGAAGGTTCTGTTGTAAGCAGAGCATCACTTCATAATTTAAGTATTATGAAAGACGTCTTAGGAACTCCTTATGTTGGTCAAGAGATAGCCATAATAAAAGCAAATCAAATTATTCCACAAATTATAAGAGCTGATAAAGATAACTATGATAGTGCAAAAGCCATAGATTATCCCAAAATTTGTCCAGCCTGTGGATCGCCGGATTTAAAAATATCCAAATCAGAAAATACAGAATTTTTGTATTGTGATAATCCGACTTGCGAGGGGAAACTTGTTAATAAGTTGGATCATTTTTGTAGTAAAAAGGCTGGGTTAAATATTAAAGGACTTTCTGGAAAAACTCTTGAAAAATTAGTAGAGTGGGGATGGATAACAGATTTACATGATATTTTTGAATTAAAAAAGTATCGTGATAAATGGATTAATCAAGTTGGTTTTGGAGAAAAATCAGTTGATAATATTCTTCAAGCTATTGAAGATAGTAAAAATACTACTCTGATTAATTTTCTTTCTTCTCTTGGGATTCCCTTGATTGGGCCATCGGTCGCAAGAGATTTATCAAAAGTTATTACCTCTTATGAAGATTTAAAAGAAAAAATTTCACATAATTTTGATTTTACAACTATTGATGGTTTTGCAGAAAATAAAACAATATCGTTGACTAATTTTGATTTTGGCGAAGCAGATAAAATTTATTCTTATTTAAATATTTCAAATAATATTTCCGAGCCTTCTGGAGCCAATTTGCAAAATATGCAAATCGCAATAACCGGAAAATTAAAAAAATATAAAAACCGAGAAAGTTTAAAAAATGATATAGAGAATAATGGTGGAAAGGTTGTAGATTCTGTTACAAAAAAGACATCTATTTTAATAAATAATGATGTTACCAGTAACTCTTCTAAAAATCTTTCAGCAAAAAAACTAAATATTCCTATAATGACAGAAGAAGATTTTATTAAAAATTTTTTGACTTTCTAAGAAAAAAATGTTATTATTTTAAATAAGGAAAAGCCCTTCTATGAAAAAAAAGGAATTAAAAGAAATTGCTCAAAGAATGGCGGAAGCAGAAGCTATTATAAGTAATCCTGATTCTACCGATTATATGATTAAACAAGCTAAAGGAACAATCTTATCACTAACAGATAGGGTTGAAGATATGAATGATTTAGTTTTGCTAGATGAACTAATTCAAAATTTTTTAGAAAAATCTAAATAAAAAATTTGACTTTATTTTTTATTTATGATATAATATTCTTGTAAGCAAAATGCTTAAATATATTTTTTAGAAAAAAATTTTTTCAAAGGAAAAAAAGGAGATTTATTACCATGGCAGCTATGAAAGAATCAACAAAGGCAGTTTTTAAGTATCTTCAGGGTCTCGGAGCAGATGCTAACGTAACAGCTCAGGACGTAGCAGACGATCTTGGAATGGCAAAGGCTAGTGTTAACGGCATTTTCACCTCCGCTATTCAGAGAAAGGGTTACGGCATTAGAGTTCCCGCTGAGATCGAGAATGAAGATGGATCTCACACCGCTGTGAAGTTCCTTGTTCTTACCGATGAAGGTAAGGCTCTTGACCTCGATGCAGCAGATGCTGAATAATAAGGTTGAATGAATATAGAGAGGCGAGACTTAGATCTCGCCTTTTTATTCATTAAGGAGGTCTAATAATGGATTGGTTTATTATACCATCTTTTATTCTCTTTGGTATTACAATTGCCATGCTAGTTATTTATTTTTGTGCCATTAGACCAAAATTAAAAAAGATAGCATAGCAAAATACTTTTATCGAAGAAGAAAATCAAAAATTAGAAGAAAAACGAGATTATCTTCTCAAACACATTGAACACTTGTAGGAAATAGAAAAAAATAGTTCAATCTCTGTCGCTGAATTAGATACAAAAGTCAAAGGCCTGCAAGAGTTAATGCAAAATTCGAAAGTTACCGCAGAAGAGGCTGCCACAAATTGGTACACTACTTATCAATCAATGATGGAGTAGGAATTTGAACGAGCCGCTGAAAAATTAAGTATTGAATATTCTGAATATGAAGATCAAATTAAATAGGAATATTTAGATATTATTAAAGATAATGTGAATAATTATCAAAAAGCAATTAAAGATTTTAGTGAAAAAGCGCAAAAAGCATCGGAGGCTTTAAATCTTTTAAAACAACGAGTTCATGAAGCCAATGAGAACGCCAAGCGCGAAGCTCAAATCGCCGATGAAGATCAAAAACATAAGATTATTTTGTCTGATGAAGATTGGGCCGAAATTAATAAAATTAGAGAAATTATCCCATCTTTTAGAGAAAAACGCCCATTAAGAAAAATGTTATGGGAAGGTTACTATCGTGATGCCACTTCTGACCTACTGGATCGTATTCTTGATCCAAAAGAAAAAGGAATGGGTATCTATAAAATTAAAAATCTAATCAATCAGAAAGTTTATATAGGCTAGGCGACCTCATTTGCTGACCGTCTTAAAACTCATGTTAAAGCCGGACTTGGTATCGATGCTAATAATAATTTAATGTATAAAGATATGCAAGAAGATGGTATTCGTAATTTTACTTTTGAAATTATGGAATATTGCAAATCACCTACTGAATTGAACAATGGTGAGAAATATTGGATCGATTACTTTGGAAGCTCTGACTACGGTTATAACATGACGAGAGGTGGCGCGGCCGTGTCCAGTAAAGTTGCAAAATAAAAAAATTTTTGTTATAATATATTTGTAAGAAAAAGTTAATTATATTTATTAGGAGAAAAAAAATGTCTAAGAAAAAGTTTAATAATAGTGTTTATCTTGAAGGTTATTTGTATGAACATAATTTGAAAGAAAGAGTCGCGGGTCCGAATGCGAAGACACCGGGTCTGCATTTTATAACAGGTGAAATTAAAATTGCAACTGATGATGACTGTTTGAATATAGTGCCGGTTCATTTTTCATATGTTCCGGAGAATAGAGATGGATATGCAACTCTGAAAGATATTCTTGAAGGAACTATTCCTTCTGTTATGTCAAAGAGCGTGGCGGAGGCCGCAAAGCTGAATGTTTCAACTGCACTCGCCATTAATGATTTTGTATCTCCGTCAAATGGAAATCTTGTATCTGCTCCAAGAAATGAAGGCGGATTTATTCATCTCATTCAGAAACTTCATGCAACAGAAGCAGAAAGAAACTCCTTTGTTGAAGATATAGTTATCACAGGAGTAAAAGAAGTTGATGAAGATCCCGATAAGAATATTGCATATCATGCAGCAGTAAAAGGCGTTGTATTCGATTATGCAAAGAGACTTATCCCAGTTGAATTTGCAATTTATATGCCCGCAGGAATTGATTATTTTATGGGGTTTGCAAATAGTAAGAGTCTGCCAGTATTCACAAAAATTCGTGGTAAGCAGGTAGTTCAGCAGACTGTTCGCAGATATGAAGAGGAATCTGCGTTTGGCGGTCCAGTAGTAAGAGAGATAGTTACTCCGAAGAAAGAATACGTCATTACTAACGCACAGGCTGAGCCGTATGAATTTGGCGAAGATACTCTGACAATAGAAGAGCTGTCTCAGTGGAGCGCAGAAAGAGAAAAAATGCTGGCTTCTATTAAGGCTGATTATGAATCTCGAAATGGTGGAAATGCCGCTCCGGCTGCTGATACAGCTACTGCTTCAGGAGTAATTGGCGGATCTGATGATGATTTTAAGTTTTAATTTATTGGAGGAATAAATTATGGCTATAAATCTTTTAGCAATAACCCCGCATAAAGTATCCAGAGATCTGTCAGGGTATATAACCTATATCTATGGGGAGCCAAAAACCGGTAAGACCTCTCTGGCTGCATAGATGCAAGGTTGCTTGTTACTTGCTTTCGAAAAAGGCTATAATGCTATTCCTGGTATTATGGCTCAAGATATAACAAGCTGGAGTGATCTTAAAAGTGTTGTAAGAGAACTCCGCAAAGCAGAAGTCCAAAAAATCTACAAGTCTGTTATAGTAGATACAATAGATATAGCTGCTGGCCTGTGTGAAAAATATGTTTGTCAGCAGGCTGATGTAGATACACTCGGCGACGTCCCTTATGGCGGCGGTTGGGCAATGGCTAAGAAAGAGTTTGAAGATGTGTTCAGGACAATAACACAGCTTGGATATGCTCTTGTCTTTATTTCTCATGCGAAAGAAAAAGAGTTTAAGAGAAAAGATGGAACTTCCTATAATCAGATCGTTCCTTCTTGCCCCTCTTCTTTTAATGAAATCGCCAAGAATATGGCTGACCTTTATTGTTATGCTGCAAAGTATAATGATAATGGAACCAGCAAGGTTAAGATGATTCTTAGATCAGACGATAATAGCGTAGATACGGGAAGTAGATTTAAGTATATAGTTTCTGAGCTTCCAGAATTTTCATATCAAGCCCTTGTTGATGCTTTGAACGAAGCTATTGATAAAGAGGCAAAAAGTTTTAATAATGAGTTCGTAACCGATGAACGCGGTAGCACAGCTATCGTGGCGCCGACCTTTGACTATGACAAACTCGTTACAGAGTTTGGCGATTTGGCTAAACGTCTTGTAGATGAGGATCCGCAAGATAACCCACCAAAGATTAGAGCAATCGTAGAGAAAGTTCTTGGCAAAGGCCGCAAAGTTAGTGAAACGACTAGAAATCAGGCAGAACTTATTTCTGTTATTATAGATGAAATTAAAGGTACAATGGTAAAATAAGAGACTGTGTTTCTTTTACATTAAAGTCAAGTAGAGTGGTGTCTATTTGACTTTTTTATTTTTTTATGTTATAATATATATAGGAGGAGGTGCGCAAATTGCATATAGTAAAATGTGTTTATTGTAAAAAAGAATTTGACAGAGATAAAGTCGATTTTGTGGCTTTAAGCGCTCGTCGTTTTGCGCATCCGGAGTGCGTAAAGCAAGAAGAAGCAAGAAAAACTCAAGAAGAAAAAGATAGAATAGCACTCGAATCGTATATAAAGAAATTATTTCATGTTTCAGAAATTGATATAAGAACAAAAGGATTAATAGATAATTATAGAAGTAAATATAATTATACTTATACTGGTATTTTAAAAAGTTTAATATATTGGTATGAGATACAAAAAAATTCAATAGCAGATTCAAATGGATCGATTGGTATAGTTCCATATATTTATAAACAAAGTAATGATTATTTTTATGGGATATGGTTGGCGCAATAGATAAATAAAGGAAAAAATATCTCGGATTATATGCCAAAAGATATAAGTGTAGTAATCCAACCGCCAAAAAGAAAAGTTAAGAAAAAAAGTAGCTTTGATTTTTTAGATGATGATGAGGTGGAAGATGGCAACGAGTAAATATGTAGATATGACCGCCATCATCAATGTAATAGGTATTGTTTATAATCATCCCTTCCTACTGGATTATGAAGATAAATATAATATTGTTGAAGATGATTTTCCAGAGAAAGTACATCAGATAATTTTTGGTACAATCCAAAAGTTATGGCAACAGGGTGTTCAGAAAATTAGTCTACAAACAATAGCAGATTTTTTGTCTTCAAGACCAAAGAATGAAGCAATTTATAAAAATGCAAAAGGTGATGAATGGCTACTGAAAGCTTCTGATAATTGTAAAGATAAAGATTCTTTTGATTATTATTATCAAAGAATGAAGAAATTTACATTATTAAGAGCTTATGATAATTTTGGGGTCGATGTTTCAGATATATATGATCCCGATAATATTATAGATGCGAAGAGAAAGCAGGCTCAAGAAGAATATCTTGATAGTTCAAGTTTAGTTGATATAGCTGATAGAATAGATGATAAAATATCTCAAGTTCGTAGTAAATTTATTGAATCGAATGAAGGTGAGTTATATCAAGCTGGAACAGGAATTGAAGCATTAATAGAAAAATTTAAAGAATTCCCAGAAGTGGGTTTACCTTTGTATGGATCAATGATTAATACAATCACAAGGGGAGCAAGACTTAAAAAATTATATTTGCGGAGTGCGGCGACCGGTGTTGGTAAAACTCGTAGTATGATCGCAGACACATGTATGCTTGGTTGTGATAAAGTATATGATCCGATGGAAGGTTGGGTAAAAGTAGGCGCGCATCAGCCAACATTGTTTATAACAACAGAGCAAGAGCTTGAAGAAGTTCAAACAATGATGTTAGCATTTTTGGCGAATGTAGATGAAGAACATATATTAAATGGTAAATATATAGGCGATGAAGAAATTAGAGTATTTCAGGCCGCAAAAGTTCTTCAGGAAAGTCCTGTTTATATTGAAGAATTACCAGATTTTTCTTTAAGAGATATTGAAAATGTAATTAAGAAAAATATTCGTGATCATGGCGTTACATATATAATGCATGATTATATTCATACAAGTCTTAAAATCTTGGAAGAAATAACTCGTCGTTCTGGTGGAGTTAAATTAAGAGAAGATAATATATTGTTTATGTTGTCTACAAAATTAAAAGATATATGTAATCAGTATGGCGTTTTTATCTTGTCAGCAACTCAGTTAAGTGGTGATTATGATCATGCCGAGACACCTGACCAGAACTTGTTAAGAGGTGCAAAAGCAATAGCCGATAAAATAGACTATGGATCATTGATTTTAAAAGTGACAAGTGAAGATGTTGAATCGTTAAAGCCAGTCTTAGACGCTGGTCACTTCTCGAATCCGCAATTAAAAATATCGGTTTATAAAAATAGACGAGGAAGATATAAAGGAATATATTTATGGTGTTCTGCAGATTTATCAACTTGTAGAATTAATCCAATGTTTGCGACAGATTATAATTATAATTTAATTAAAATAGATAATGTTAAAGTAGCAGTTCAAAGTGAGGAGTTTTTGCAAGCATGATTGTTTATGATAAAAAAGAAGTAAGAAATTCTTTAACATCAGATGATATATATGATGTTTTGCAAGAGTTTGGCGGAGAGCCAAGAGTTACAAATTTTGGATTAGTATCTTTAACAATTTGTCATCATAAGTTTGGTGAAGATTGTAGTCATAAGTTGTATTATTATGAGAATAGTAAATTATTTAAATGTTATACTGGCGGTTGTGAAGAATCAACTTTTGATATCTTCCAGTTAATAATAAAAATAATGCAGCTTAACTACAGTCGAGATATGGACTTAAATGATGCTGTTTTATGGGTTGTTAATAAATTTGGTTTATCTGGTAAAGATGTTGATGTAACCGAATTAGAAAAAAGTGATGAAGATATTGTTTATGATAGATATGAAGAAATAAATAAACTTCAATCTTTACCAGACACTATTATTAATTTGCCAGAATTTGATTCAAATATATTAGATTGTTTTAATTATAATGCAATTATAGAACCTTGGCTAGTAGATAAAATTAGTATTGACGCCATGCGCCATAATAGAATAGGGTTTTATCCTGGTCAATGGCAAGTAACGATTCCTCATTTTGATATAAATTCTCGATTTATAGGTTTAAGAGGAAGATCGTTATCAATAGAAGATGCTCAATTATATGGTAAATATAGACCATTAAAAATAAATAATATATTATATAATCATCCTCTAGGTATGAATTTATATAATATTAATAATAGTAAAAAGAATATTGGTATTTTTGAAAAAGCGATTGTTTTTGAAAGTGAAAAAGCTTGTTTAAGATATCAAACAGAATTTGGATATGAAAATGATATATCTGTGGCGTGTTGTGGAAGTAATTTATCTTCATATCAGGTATTTTTATTAAAATATTGTGGAGCAAAAGAAATTATTATTGCTTTTGATAGAGATTTCACCGATATTGGAGATGAAAAATTTGTTGCAATGGAGAAAAGATATAGAAAATTTTATGAACAATATAAAAAAGATATTTTATTAAGTTTTATTTGTGATAGAAATAAGATAACTCAATTAAAATCTTCTCCAATAGATGAAGATAAAGATAAATTTTTAACATTATTCAAAGAACGAGTGATACTTTGACTAAAATGATTAATCTAATTAAAAGAAAAATTAAAAATAATAAAGGGAGAAAATAAATGAAATATTCTCTTATTGCTCCTCAAGATTATGCAGATCCAATCGTATAGACGTTAGTTAATAGAGGATTTAAAATATAGGATATTCCTCATTACATTAATACCACAGAAGAAGACATACTAAATCCTGCTTTATTAAAGAATATATACAAGGGAGCTTCGATGCTGGCAAAGCATATTGGCCAAAAGGATAAAATTTTTATTCAAATCGATGCTGACTGTGACGGTTTTACGAGTGCCGCCATTCTTATAAACTGGATGCACGATAGGTTTCCAAGCTATACAGAAACTTATGTTTAGTATCGTATTCACTCTGAGAAGCAACATGGAATTATAATTGATACTATACCAGAAGATGTTTCTATGGTAATTGTTCCAGATGCAGGAAGCAATTAGATAGATGAACATAAAATCTTGTTTGACAAAGGAATAGATGTTCTTGTTTTAGATCATCACGTTACTCCTATTGAGTCGCCCTATGCTTGTGTAATAAATAATTAGATAGATACTTATCCAAATAAAGAATTATCTGGCGCCGGGATCGTTTTTAAATTCTGTGAATTTATTGATGAACGAATGAATGATACAATGTATAGTTTTAATTATTTAGACCTTGTGGCTCTTGGAATCATTGCGGATATGGTAGAATGTAAAAATTTTGAAACAAAAGAGTTGATAAATTTAGGTTTAGATAATATTCAAAATCCTTTTTTCTCATATATGATTGAAAAACAAAGTTATTCTCTAGGAACAACTTTAACTTATGAGGGTATTGCTTTTTATGTGGCGCCGTATGTAAATGCTACTGTACGAGTTGGCACATAGGAAGAAAAAGAAATTCTTTTTAAATCTATGCTTTATTTTGAAGGAGAAAAAGAAATTCCTTCAACAAAGCGTGGATGTAAAGGATCGCTAGAAACTGTTGCAGAGCAAGCTTGCCGCAACTGCACGAATGTAAAAAATAGGCAAGCAAAATCAAGGGATGCTAGTTTAGAGATTATTGAAAATATAATCCAAGAGAAAAATCTTAATAAAAATAAAATTTTATTGATTCAGTTAGAGAATCCAGTAGACAAGAATCTTACAGGACTAATAGCAAATCAGTTAGTTGCAAAATATCAAAAGCCAGTTTTGTTACTTAATAAAAAAGAAACAGAAGATGGTTCTATTGTTTGGGAAGGCTCTGGCAGAGGTTATGATAAATCGGAATTAAAAGATTTCCAAAAACTTCTTAATGCATCTGGATTGGCGAAAGCCGAAGGTCATGAAAATGCTTTTGGAGCAAGCGTTTTAGATAGACATATTGAACCTTTAATTCAATATACAAATAATATATTAAAAGATATAGATTTTTCTCCTTGTTATAAAGTTGACTTTATTTTTCAAAGCTCTTTGGTAAAGGCTGAAGATATTAAAAGAATTGCAGAAGCCAAAACTTTATGGGGCAAAGGGGTTGAAGAACCTCTTGTAGTTATTGAAAATATAAAATTAACATCAAAAAATTTCCAACTCGTTTCCGCAATGAAAAACCCAACCCTTAAAATTACTATTTCTGACGATGTTAATGCTATTAAATTTAAATCAAGCTTTGACGAATTTCAATCGTTATATCTTCCCGAGGGTTGTGTTACTATAAATATATTGGGAAGATGTAATATAAACACTTTTAATTATGTAACTACTGCTTAGCTGTTTATTGAAGACTACGAAATAGTGAATAAAATATCTCTTGATTTTTAAACTACAGATTTTTTTAAAAGGAAGGGAATTCAAAATGAAAAAAATACTTGCAGCTTTATTAATCATTGTGATACTGAGTTTCACAATTATTCCGGCTCGTGCATATCAGCCTAATGAACAAGAACTTGCTTTACTATATGATAAAATAGAATCATGTAGAGAAGAAAAAGATAATGCTCATGCTTTAGCAGAATGTGCTAGATATTTTAATTTAGACGAAGAGCATTTTGTTATTCAATTTGCTAAAGAAAAATGGTGGGATGCACACTACAGAGAGCTATACTGGTTAAATTTTGAACAAAAACTTGAGGAATATCCAATAGCAACAATAACATGGCTATATCTTAAAGATTTAGGATATAATGATTATGTGTGCGCGGGGATCCTTGGTAATATGATGGTGGAGGTTGGAGGTTTAACTCTCGACCTCTTACATGATATTTATGCCGGACCCGGTAACAGTTTTTATGGATTGTGTATGTGGTATATTCCTTTTTCTGATGGAATTGCAGGATTAAATCTTCTTGAACAATTAGATTATTTAAAAAATAATATTAAGTATGAAATAGATACTTTTGGTTATTTTTATTATCAAGGATTTAATTATGATGCTTTTCTTCAAATTGAAAATATATATGATGCAGCAATGGCATTTTGTGTAAGCTATGAAAGATGTGAGGCTTCATCTTATTCATACCGCGTAGATTGTGCTTATGCTGCATATGAATATTTTGTTAATAATATATCATATAATTAAGGAGGATATTATGGCAAATGTTTATAGAATAAGCGTTGGCGGCGTTGTTCATAATCTTTCTGGCCTTATTCCTTCTGGAACTGCAACAGCGTCTAATAACTAGTTTACAGGATCATTTCCTGGTATTGTAGAATATACCGATGGCGTTGCTGTCTTTCTTAGGAATAATATTGCTGATTCTCAAAGTGGTTGTACTTTAAGGATTAACTAGCTTAATTATAAGCCTATTTTCTTATCAAATAATGTTAGCCAGCAAGTAACAACAGAATGGAAAAATGGATCTAGTGGCTTATTTATTTATGATACGTCATTAAATTCTGGCGATGGTGGATGGATATTTTACAGTGGAGTGGGCGGATCTAGTGTTAGTCCTTCTTCTACAACTCCTGTAATGGATGGCACAGCTAGTGTCGGCTCAGAAACTGACTTCGCCAGAGGAGATCATAGACATCCCAGCGATACAAGTAAAGTTTCCAAAAGTGGGGATACAATGACTGGTATTCTAACTTGTAATAATAATAATGAATATGATACAAAGTAGGCAAGGAATATTTATATTATGGCCGATGGAAGTTCTCCAGTTGGCGGAGCCAATGGCGACGTAGCCTTATATTATTAATTTGTAATACTAAGATAGAAAGGAGTTTAAAAAATGTCAAAAATTAAAGCGATAAAAATTAATGATACCACTTATGATATAAGAGGATAGATTTATTTTGGAGTAACAGATTCTACTTCAACAGCAACTGCCTTTACTTCTCAGATATCAGGTATTACAGAATATTTTGATGGATTAACAATTTATTTATTTAATAATAAAATAGCAACTGCATCTGGAATTACTTTAAACATAAATAGCTTAGGTGCAAAAAAACTTTATAGATCTAATGGCAATGCTGAAGTTACTACTCATTGGGCAGTAAATACTGGTTATTTACTGGTATATAATTCTTCAAGAAATAGTAATGCCGGTGGTTGGGATTGGCAAACTGGATATGATACCAACTCTAACGATACTTGTTCTGGTTATGTAAGAAATACATATAGTACATATGCTGCTAATGGAGCAATATATGATTACATGATATGCTTTTAGTCTTCTGAAACATAGGTAATTCCTGCGAATACAGTAGATGGAAGTACTGCAACAAGCAAAGCACTCAATACCGCATCATTTCTTCCTGACGGTGTTATTGGATACTATGGTACCACTACAACAATTGCTAGTGGAAGTGCTATCCCCGCCTCTTATTTCTGGCTTGGATATGCTTTAATAGATTTAAGATATGCTTTTAATACAGGTAGTACATTAACTGCAAATAAAGACGTATACATTCAGTGTAGTGTTCAATCCGATGGTAAACTTAAATTCAGTGGCAATAGCTGTATTAAGCAAGCATTACCGACATCCGCAGATGGATATGTTTATATTCTCTTAGGACATGCTTATGATACATATAGAATTGCTTTGTATGCATATCATCCTATCTTTATTTATGCGAATAGCAAAATAAATCTCTGGTCTGGATATGCTGCATATGCGGCTTCCGCAGGTAGTGCAAGCAGTGCTTCTAGCGCTACAACAGCTGGAACCGCCACAAATATTGCATCTTTCTCATTAACAGGTGATGTAACAGGTAGTACAACAAATGGACATTCTGTTGCTACAACACTTGCAGCATCAGGAGTTTCAAACGGTTCTTATGGGCCATCGGCTGGAGGTACTTTAAGTAATACAAGCTCTTTTACAGTACCTTATGTAACTTTTGATACTAAAGGTAGAGCTACAGCAGCA
>Ga0247609_10000885_pt1 | contig 38169 bp, 31 predicted proteins | sample 172DNAGHGlowgp2_FD_193487 | JGI IMG/M metagenome (GOLD analysis project Ga0247609, IMG submission 193487) | Sheep rumen microbial communities from Palmerston North, Manawatu-Wanganui, New Zealand - 1728 DNA GHGlow gp2 | ecosystem: Host-associated > Mammals > Digestive system > Stomach > Rumen ... | reverse complement strand
AACAGTAAGACAAACTTAGATGCAAAAGTTGATAAAGTTGTAGCTGGACAAGGAGCTAGAATAGTTAGAGATGTTCAATTCGAATATAATGAAACAACTGGTCATATAACAATGATTGAAGATAAATTTTCACTTGAAGATGGTACATCTGCTGAAGAAAGAAGAGAAATAGATGTTGTATCTGAACAAGAATTACAAAATAATGTAGATACTATTAATTCTAGAATTGATCAAGAAGTACAAGATCTTACAGATACAATCAATACTAAAGAATCAGAGATTTATAATACTATAAATGAAAAAGAAGCTACAATTAATAATACGATCAACACTAAAGAGTCTGAAATTTATGGAGTTATAAATACTAAAGAATCTGAAATTTATAATACAATCAATACTAAAGAAGCAGAAATTAATCAACAAATTGCAAATACTAATACTGAAGTAGAAAGAGTTGAAGCAGAATCTAAAACTAGAGATACAGCGTTAGGAACAAGAATTGATAATTCTATTATAGATTATAATACAAAAATAAATAATGCTGTTAATACTTTAAATAATACAATGTTAAGACATGTAGATACTATAAATGATAGAATTGATGATGAAGTTGAAACTCTAAATACAACTATTACAACTAAAGAATCTGAAATAAACACTAGAATAGATCAAGAAGTTCAAACACTAAATGATAAAATAGATGGAGAAGAATCTGTAATAAATCAAAGAATAGATCAAGAAGTGGCAACTCTTAATAACACTATAAATACAAAAGAAACAACTATGGATAATAAGAAAATTAATAAGAGTATAGCTCCAGGACTTGTTTCAGAAATAGTAGCTGCTACAGAATCTAATGAGCCTACTTTAAAAATAACTACTAAAAATACTACAACAGAAACACCTACTATATCACACTTACATTTCAAAGCTCAAGGACAAATTCAAACAAGATTTCAAGATGCAGATCATATAGTAATTGATTCAACTACAATAGATGATAAAAATACTCAACAAGATACAAGATTAACAAATGCTGAAACTAGAATATCAGCAAATGAGGATAATATAACAACTCTTCAAACTCATGATACATCTCATGATGCTACACTTGCATTGCATGCTCAACAAATAGCTGATAATACACATGATATTCAAGATTTGCAGGCTGATATGACAGATGCAAATTATGATATAGGAAGATTACAAACTCAAAATGCTACACAAGAAACTCATTTAACAAACTTAGATGAACTTGTGCAAGCAAATGCAGATGATATAACAACAGCAAATCAAAATATATCAAGAAACTTACAATCTATAACAGATTTACAAGCTAATAAAGCTAATAAAACATTTGCGAATTTAACTAATAATAAAGTTGTAGGAACTATTGCAACAGAAGCTTTACAAAATAATGAAATTATTAAATTAGGAGTTACAAGTGTAGATCCTTCAACAGAAACTACTTCTAATGGAATATTAAAAGTAATTTCTAGTGATAATACAATTGTTGCAACTAGAGATCGAGATACTGGAGTAATAGATTTAAAAGCAAATCTAGATACTGATGTAAATTACTTTGTAACAACTGAAACATTAAATACAACTATACCAAGTGAAAATATAATTCCTCTTAATACATTAACTCCTACTGATAAAGTGAATGTAGAAGTTCATGATATTATATCAGATCCAGAAGGAACATGGGCAAGAGTAGAATCTATAAACGATACATTACAAACATGTGTTGCAGTGACATTTAAGAAACATGCTCAAGCTGTATGGGGAACAATTAAAGGAGATATTACTGATCAACAAGATCTTCAAGAACAATTTAGTGATTTAGAAACCTCAATAACAGCAGATATAACTGCTGAAGAAAATGCTAGAATTGCAGCTGATGATGCATTACAAGATAATATAGATGCTGAAGAAACTGCTAGAATTGCTGCTGATAATAATTTAAATAGTATTAAATTTGATAAATCAAAAGCTGCTCATATGTTTGCTGCTACTGATGCGACTTCAACAGATTATAAAAATATATATCAAAGTGGAATAGAAATTCACTCTCAAAAAAGCACTTATGTTGATTCTAATTCAATTGAATTAGTTAATTATTATAGAACTGAAAGCGGCGGAGGAACTAAAGATTTAGAACTAGCTTTTGAAAATAGAGATATTCAAATAGCTTTTGGTAATGCTGATTATGGAGATACAATTTGGGAAAATGATCAGGATTGGAATAATAAAATTAAATTTAGAGTTCAACCTGAAAATGTAATATTTGATCCAAGTACTTCAGGATTAACAAGTACAAAATTATCTCCAGCAATAAGAGAAGTTAAAGAAATTGTAGATACAAAAGTTACTTTGACAGATGAAATAAATAAAGTATATGGTACAGATGCTAATGGTGATCAAGTTGTATATGATAAAAATAGTTTTGGTAAGGTTGATACAGTCAATAATACTCAAGCAGATGCTAATAAAAATGTACAATTAGATGCTTCAAAAATTAATTTAGATGATACTGCTCAAGCAACTGAAACATTACAATCTATTATCAATAATTTAATAGCAGATCTTCAAACACAAATAAGTACATATGCTCAAAATACTTTATATGTACCTACTGGATCATATACATTACAAAAATATGTAACAGTTGAAAATGATCAGAATGTTATAATAATGGCTAAAATATTGAAGAACTTTACTTCAGATACTACACAATCAACCTTATATGAATCATTCATGAAAGATGTAGAATTAGGAAATCTAAAATTAATCGGAATTCCTGAACAAACTGAAGGAGGAACTACACCAGATCCTCAAGAATATATAGATACTTTTAATGATTTAAATCAAGTAATGGGAACTGATGATGAATATAATGGATTAGGTGGAACTGAAGAAGAAGTAGAAGATATATTAGATGATATATTAGGAAACTAAATGATATAAGGCTCTTGAAATATAGAGCCTTATCTAAAATTAAATAAAGGAATATCTATGAATAAAATAAAATATTTTGTAAGAACGATGGAGGGAAGACCTTATGATCTTCCGATAGAATATGAAAAAATAATAGATTATAAGCATCTTTATGTTAAATCTTATATTGATGCTTTATACTATATAAATGATTATAATGCAGTTTTAATGGAAGATGATATAGTATTATGTAAAAATTTTAAGGAAGAAATTGAAAAAGTTATTAAACAATATCCAAATAATATAATTAACTTTTTTAGTTCTCCTTCAAGATATTATACTACTCATTTTTCCGATATATTTATATATAATCAGTGTACATATTTTCCTAAAGGATTAACTAAGTTTTTAGCTGATAAAATGATGGAGATATATGTAGATGAAATAAAATATCCAAGAGAGCAAAGATATGGTTCATTATTAAATATTGTATTAGTTGAAAATGGTATTCCTCATTTAATATATAGACCTACACTAGTACAACATATTGATGCTATATCAACTAGAGACGCTAAAAAATTAGGTAGAAATACAATCTATTTTAAAGATTATTTAGATGAGTTAGGTATTGATATGATACAAGCATATACTAAAGAAAATCAAGCAAAATTACAAAAATTATTAGATCGAGATAGATTAATTTGGTATAAAGATATTGAATAGAAAGGAGTTTTAAATATGTCTAAGACAACAATAAAACAAAAAGCAGAAGCTATATTATCAGAAAAAACAAGTAAAATAATAGCTTCTAATATTAAGAAAAATGTGACTATATTTGATGTCACAGGAACTTATGAAGGAGGTAATACCCATTCTGTCACGCTGCATCCAGCTGATTATGTTGCTATAAGTTTAGGACAATTAGCTGCAGCTATGGATGCTCAACTTTCATCTACTGATAAACAAAAATATTTAGATACTGAAGGATCTGGATATTTTCCTGCTGTAGTTGTAGCAAAAGGAACTTATACACATAGAAATGGTAGTCAAGTTGGTGTTTATGATAATGCTCAGATAATAATTACAATAAATGCCGCCAGTATAAAGGCTCAGGTTTGTACTCCTGATGGACATATGATGTATTCAATGTGTAATATAGTTCAAGCTGATAGCTGTTTTGAATATCCATATCCAATGAAAGTATCTGACTTTATATCCACTTTTGTAAATTATCATGTTTTGTGTCCAATAACATTAGGAAATGGAGGAGTATCATTTGAATTTCAAGCTCCTTTAAGTACAATGGATATTAAAGGAACTAATTTATCAGCTACAATTGATACATCAAATTATAATATATTTACTACATTATAATTATTAAGAAAGGAGTTTAAAATATGTCTAAACAAACAATAAAACAAAAAGCTGATTCTATACTAGCTGAAAAAACTTCTAAGATTATTCCTGAAAATATAAAGAAAAATACTACTATATTTGATGTTACAGGAACATATGAAGGTAATGGTAATCTTAACATTATATATGATATAACAGAATTACCTAGTACTGCTTCAGATGGTGATATATGCTTACTTAATAAATTGAATGATCAAAAAAATCTAACATATTTAGAATATAAAGGTGATTCTGGCTGGAGATTTGTTGATTATGATGGATATCACCAAGACATATATAATAATATGTATCTTGAAATTGACTTTAATGCTCTAAGTAATATTATAAATTACTTACCTGATTATGCTTCTTTTTCAAATAAATATATTCATCATATACAAAGTGCAAATTCTCCAACTATAATATTAGCTCAAGGAAATAATACTACGGTTTATTTTGAATATAATACAGATCAATTTAGAGTAACTATAGCAACTTTAGCTGAGTCTTATGGCCATTTAACAACAATCGGAAGTTATGTAATTCAAGATATGTCTTGTCCTGGTTCTAATATAACAGTACATCAATTAGTACAAATATTTAGAGCATATGGAGTAATAGATATTCCATTAAGTGATTTATTATATGATCAATATACTACATTCACAATTAATCCTGATAATCAAAATTTAAAAATAATATTTTCTGATGAAACTTATAAATACATTAGTACTCCATTACAATATATTAGATTTAATGATCATATAATTCCTAATATTCGTGTTATAGCTGGATCATTGATAACTATAAATAAACAAGTTATTATTGATGCTTTAAATGATTATTTACGATATAATGGAGATAAAAAGGTGTTTATAAATAATAGCACTGGCGCACCTACTCTTATATTGGCTTCAACTTATAATAGCTTTAATCCTGAAAATAGAGGTGCGTGGTTAGCTCTTGAAGTATCGACAACTGGATCTATTTTATCTTTTCTCGATATTCATGGTAGCTACCATGAATTACAAACTATTGTACCTACAAGTGAATGGAAGTGGGATCCTGAAGAATCTCGTAATATGAAACTTTCAAGATTTATTGAATATATAGAAGCAATAGATGATGCGTCATTTGAAGATATACCTTGGTATGCTGAATGTAGTGGTTATTTTGATGACAGATATCTATATATAGAAGATAGCTCACCTGATTTTGTTGGAGATAAATATATAAGAATTCAATCAGAATTTATAACAACTGAAGAGATTTAGATATGTAAAAAGATAAAGAGGTAGAAAATTTATGCAAATAAAATATTTTGTTAGAACTACAGGAGATAGAGATTTTAATTATGATATAGATTATAAAGCACTTATTGATAAAGAGTATGATGGAGTAAAAAGTTTTATTGATGCTTTGAATACTATAAGTGAATATGATGCTGTATTATTAGAAGATGATTTAGTTTTGTGTAAAAACTTTAAAGAGGAAATTGAGAAAGTTATTTCTGAATATCCTAACACAATTATAAATTTTTTCACAGTACCTGAATTTTATTATACAACACATTATAGTGAAAATTTTTCGTATAATCAATGTACATATTTTCCTAAAGGATTAGGAAAATTATTAGCAGAACAAATGTTACCTATGTATAAACAAGGTATCAAACAATCATATGGTAATTTATTAAGTATATCTCTAAATAGATTAGGTATTCCTCATTTAATATATAGACCTAGTTTAGTACAACATATTGATGGGAAATCTATTTTTCAAAAAACAAGTTTTATATATGAGAGAAATACAATCTATTTTAAAGATTATTTAGATGAGTTAGGTATTGATATGATACAAGCTTTTAAGCGTGAAAATAGATTAAAATTAAAAGAATTATTACAAAAAGATAGAAATATTTGGTATGAAAAATATAAAAATAAGAAAGGAGAAAGAAAGAAATGAAAGTTAAATTTAGTAGATGTAATTCAAATAGTTTAACAAATGTACCACAAGTTGATGGTCAAATGACTTTTGTTAAAGATACTCAAGAAGTATATATGGATGTTGGAAATAATAGAACAAAAGTCACAGATATTATATTCATAAATACTTTATCAGAAGCTAATGGATTATCAAATTATTTAACAAATAAATTATATTATGTTAATGAGACAAATAGATTATATCATTATAATACAACATCCCAACAACTAGAAGAAGTCAAAATGACAGCTGAAGAAACTGTTTATGATAATACAGAATCAGGAATGGAAGCTGATACTGTTCAAGGAGCTATTGATGAGGTAAATACCAAAGTAGAGGAAGTAAATGAAAAAATAGGTACATTAAGTACAGCTTTAGATACTCTTAATGGGGAGGTGATCTAAGTATGAATGAAGAATCAACAATAATGGAAAAATTAGACTATCTAGAAGGCACTAAAACAAGTATTAAAAATGCTATTATATCTAAAGGACAAGAAGTTGATGATAATGATACTTTTAGATCTTATGCTCAAAAAATAGCTAATATTGAAACTGGAACAGATACGTCAGATGCTACAGCCGTAGCAGATGATATAGTAAAAGGCAAAACAGCTTATGGTGCTACTGGAAAAATGACAGGTACTATTAAAGAATATAATGAAAATACTGAATCATATGTAACAGCTTGTAATAATACTACTACATCTAATCCAGAAGAACAAATATATTGCAACAATACTTTAGATAGTAATTGTACTCAAATTGTTTTAAATAATGGAGCTGTAATACCTATCAATAGTTTACCTGTAGATGTTACAGGTAAAAATATAGCTATATGGCATGTTGTAAGTAAAGCTACTACTACTGAAAGTTTTTATACTCATACTTATTTATTAGGTATTGCATCTGATTTAACTGATGTATTTTGGATTGATTCTGTTAATTTTCATATGTATTGTGCTAATGCCGATAAAACAGCAGCTGTGACAGCTACTTATTATAAAATGACTAAACAAGATAGTAATCCAGATTATATAGCATTAGATAGTAGCTTTAATGTAGAAGGTCCTAATTCAAGTAATTATATGAATAGATATGATGTTGCATTAGAGGGAGTGTATTCAACTACTAATTTATATGGAGGTACTAAATTAAGTCAAGCTACATTTTTAAGGAATAAAGGAGCTTCTATAGATTATATGTATTATCAAAAAGTTAATACTGGTCATTATGTTTCTCCTGCAGTAATAAAACGTCACGCTGATGTTATTACTTTATTTAATAATACTAAACTTGCTACAACTGTTGGTTTAACTGCAAACAAAATAGCTGAGGGAGAAAAAATACTTGGAATAACTGGAACATATGCAGGAACAGACACATCAGATGCTACTGCTTCAGCAGAAAGAATTGAAGAAGGTTATACTGCTTATGCAGATGGAGAAAAAATAACAGGTACTTTAAAACCTTTACAACAATATAATTTTGGTGATGCTAGTTATCCTGCAGAAAAAGTAGCCGGAGCAAATAAAATAAGAGTAAAATGTGGTTTAAATACTAATGGTTTATTATTAAGAGATGATATGGACAATAATATTTGGGTTTCTATAATACAAAGTTATTCAGGTATAGCTAATGCTATAGGATTACAAGCAAGTCAAATTGCAAAAGGATCAACTGTTTTAGGTATAGAAGGTACTCATGAAGGTGGAGAAGATTTAACAGAAGAATTAACTGCTCAACAAGCTAAAATAGAAGAATTAGAAGCTTTATTGCAAAATAAATGTGATTTTCAATTTAAAATATATGATACAGTAGCTCATATGGAAGAAGCTGAAGCTCAAGAAGGAGATAAAGCAGTAGTATATACAGAAACATCTAATACTTATAATTTTGAAGGATTTTATAGATATAATGGAACAGATTGGATTAAATTATCTGCTGATATTTCTCAAGATGATTATGATAATGCTTTAGATCAAGCAGAAGAAATATTAGATTAAAATTAAATAATATTAAGAGATCTAATTAATTAGATCTCTTTTATTTTCGTAAAATATTAATAGTATATAAATCAAAGAAAGGAGAGAAACTTTAATGGCTCAATTAAATGATTTATTGACAAATATATCTAATATTAAAAATGATATGAAACAAGCAATTATAAATAAAGGTCAAAATGTAACTAATTTTGCTTCTTTTTCTAAGGCTATTTTAAATATACAATCAGGAAGTGCTGGAGATATACTATTATTTTCTAATATTTCTGAAATGCAATCTAATATAGCTAATGAAGGAGATTTAGCTTTAGTTTATGATATAAATACAAGTAATTTACAAGCTTTATGGCAATATACTAATAATGTTTGGGAACTTGCTCCTGTAGGATTAACTGCTAATAAAGAATATGTAGATTCTGCTATATTTTGGGGAGCAAATGGGGTAGAGACTGGTGTATTACAAGTAAACAGTAATCTAAATACAGAACAAGTTAAAATAAAAGCTCAAGTATATTCAGATTTAAGTGAATTGACTTTAGATGATAGTATAACTAATTTGAATAATATATTTATAAATGATGTTAATTTAGTAAGTATTCCTTCTATGAGCAGTAATAATATTACTGAATGTTTTAGTACTTTTGCAAATTGTTATAATTTAGAATTTGTAGGAGATATTAATTTTCCAAATTGTACTAATTTTAGAGAAATGTTTGGAAGGTGTTATAATTTAAAAACATATCCTATAAAACCTGATACTTTTAAAAATGATGTTATTTACAGATATTTATATGCTGAATGTACTAATCTACCTCCTATAAATATGGTAAATATGACATTTAATAACATTTCTTTAGAAAAAACATTTATAAATGTAGATGTAAGAGAATTACATGATTGTGTATTTACAAATTCAATATTATATCAATTTGCTAGACAAACTAATATTTCCAATATATATAATATTCAAGTTGATAATAGTGATATGAGGCAAGTTTTTTGGAAAAGTGATACTTATCAAGATAGATTTGAAGGACCTGTAATAGTTTCTAATTGTACTTTTACTAATATCTCTAGTATATGGCAACTATTCGTATCTTGTACAAATCTTAGAGAAATACATAATTTATATATTGATAGTACAAATACTTCAGCATTATTTTTAGGGTGTATAAATCTAACTACTATAGATAATTTAACTATTACAAATAAAACTAAAAGTATATATAAAATGTTTTATAATTGTAATAATTTATCTAGTAATAGTTATGCAACTATTGCTAATGCATTACCATTTACAACTAATTTATCTAATAAATATTTATCTTATGCAAATTTAAATGTCAATAAATTTACAAATGATCAATTAAGAATATTAAATAATAAAGGATATATAGATGCTATACCTTCAAATGATGATCCTGATGAAACTGAATTAGGATAAAGAAAGGAGGAAATAAAAATTGTCAGAAATAAATAATTTATTAACAAATATAAGTAATATAAAAGCAGATATAAAATCTGCAATAGAAAATAAAGGTCAAAATGTAACTGACTTTGCAAGTTATCCAAATGCTATATCAAATATAGTATCTGGAGGATCTAAAGGAGTATACTCGTATGATTCTTTAGAAAATATGTATGTTGATATTTCAAATAGAAGTAATGGAGATATAGGGGTAGTATATTATAATATTATAGATAATTTAACAGAAAATACTACGTTTCAAGAAGCTTTATTTCCTAAAACAGTAGTATTAAGTTCTTCTACTTCAACATCTCGTACAGTAGAATTTCGTATAGACCCTGCTGATGGTAATAATCGCTTACGTGGTACTTGGAACAGGCGTGAATTCTATCTCAGAGGTGGGGGGTCACTTAGTACATTTGACATTTACTATACCTCTAATGATGGTCTTACATACACTTTAGATACAATTAATAATAAACGTGTTTCTAGTGATACTATTGTTGATTTTGGTGTAACACTTAAATTCTATTCATCTGGTAGTAGTTTTAACGCATGGAGAGATGCTTATGGTGAGTTTATAAAAGTTAGAAATATAGCTCTTGATGGTATATTTAGACATGATGGAACTAATTTTATATTAGTCAATGCGCAATTAAATGCTAATTTAGAATCAGTATATAATGGAATATTTTATGGGCAATATGGGAAGCAAGAAGGTAATATTGTTAATACTAATTTAAACTTAGCTCAATTAAAAACAAGAGTTAATTTATATGGTAATTTAAGTAATTTGAGTTTGGAAAATCCACAAAATTGCTCGAGATTATTTTCTAATTTAAGAAATATTGTAAACGTACCATATATTAATACTGTAGATACTATTGATACTAGCTATATGTTTTCTATTTGCTATAATTTAGTAGATGCTCCAAATTTTGATACAAGTAATGTAGCTGATATGAGTTGGATGTTTTCATATTGTAATAATTTAGTAAATGTACCGATATTAAATTTGTCTAATGCAACTAATATTAGTAATATGTTTAAGTATTGTAATAATTTATCAGAATTCGCTCTTAATAATATAACTAACTTTGTACCTAATGCAAGTCAGATTCAAAATGTTCTTATTTATAATACAGGTATATATTCAAACAGATTTAGTGAAAAATCTAAGGATATATTATTTAATAAAGGATATTTAGACTGTGACCAGAATACTATTGGTTGGTCTAATAAATATAATATAGGTAATGGTTCATCTTGGAAAACTTATGATAAAGGTGACGATTTTGATAGATACGGTATTACTTTAGAAAATATTTTACATGATTATAAAACATCTGAAAATTCATCTACAAACACTAATTTAACAATTAAAAGTGATGGAGTAGATAATGGTCAAATCTTCCTTGTTAGCACGTTTAGTGGAGGGACAACTTTAAAATATGCTAATATTCAAATAAATACTTGTAATGTTATTTCAACAGAATCAGCATTTATGTATTGTTATAATCTTATAAATATATCAAATTTTGATACAAGTAATGTAGCTGATATGAGTTGGATGTTTTATGGATGTCATAACTTAACTAGTGTACCAAATATGAACTTATCTAATGTAATTAATATGTACTCAATGTTTTCAGATTGTCATAATTTAACAACTATACCAAATTTTGATATAAGTAATGTAGTAGATATGTATCATGTATTTGCTGGTTGTACAAATTTAACTTCTGTACCAAATTTCAATACTCCTAAACTACTTAATTTGCAATATACTTTTTATAATTGTGCTAGCTTAGTAAATGCTCCAAATTTAGAAACATCGAATGTTACTGATATGAAATGCACATTTGAAAATTGTAAAAATTTAAAAAATATATCTAATTGGAATACAATTAATGTTATTTGTATGAATAATACTTTTGAAAATTGTTGGAGTTTATCAAATGTTCCAAATTTTGATACAAGTAATGTTACTAATATGGCTGGCATATTTAAAGGTTGTAATAATTTAACTAATGTACCAAATTTTAATACATCAAATGTTACTAATATAGCTGCAGCTTTTTATGGTTGTAATAATTTAACAACTATACCAAACTTAGATACAAGTAATGTAACTAATATGTATAGTATGTTTTATAATTGCTATAATCTAGTAAATGCTCCGAGTTTAAATGTGGTTAATGTTATTGATATGGCTTGGATGTTTCAAAATTGTACAAATTTAGTAAATGTTCCAAATTATGATACATCAAATGTTACTGATATGAGACTTATGTTTATATATTGTTATAATTTAAAAAATGCTCCGAATTTTGATACAAGTAGTGTAGTATCAATGATTCGTATGTTTTGTGACTGTAATAATTTAGTAAATGTTCCTAATTATAATACTATAAATGTTATAAATATGGATGGTATGTTTGAAGACTGTAATAGTTTAAGCAATACGAGTATACAAAATATAATTAATATGGCATTAAATAGTAATGTATTAAGTAATCAAAGAAATTTAAATCCAAATAATTCATATAGCCCACTATATAACACTAAATTTAATAGTTCATATTACAGTAATAGATTGGATGAACTTACTGCAGCTGGATGGGCATATTAAAAATAAATAAAAATATAAGAGAGATCTAAATATAATTTCAGATCTCTTTATTTCTGTAAAATATTATTAGATTAATGAAAGGAGAAAAATCATATGAGTTATAATTCTTATAAAGAATGGTTAGATGATAATAATTTAAAAATAAATAATTGTATAGATTTAGTAGAAAACTTACCTTCAGGAGGAACTCCAGATGCTCCTTACAGTGATTTATTTAGCATAGCTAATAATATATATAATCCTAATAATATTCCAGATGATAGTGCTACCGCAACATTTACTAAAGATGATGAAGAAATATGTCTACAAAAAGCTTTAAATATTTATAGAGGAGGTATATAAAATAATGAGTGTAAATTTAACAAAAGTTTTAAATGATATTCAAAATGAAAAAACTAATAAATTAAAACCCCAAAACATAAGATATGGTGAAAAAGTATTAGGGGTACAAGGAACATTAAGACCAGTACAAATAGATGGTGGAGATATAGGTTTAGCTATATATGCACAAGATAATACACCAGAAGCAAATCAAGGCATTTGGTTAAAAACTGATAAAACTTGGGACAAAATATATTTAGAAAATGATAATTATAATACTGATTATAAAATTTTATTCTCAAATGATACTACACTAGATCCTGGAGATACAAGTAATATTATTTTAGGAAGAACTGTACCAGTAGATTTATTAAATTGTGATTATTGTCAAAGAGAAAATGTTGCTCATTTTTTCGGTTACTGGAGTTATACAGAAAGTGACAATACAACTATAAGAATACATCAGCATTATACTTATGATTTTGATACAGATACTTGGACACAGTTATCTGCTTGTCCTACACCACAAGGTGGAGGTGGATGTGTTTGGGTAGATGATGATACTATTTATATAATAGGTTCTGCTCATACAGGATATGATAACTATTTATATAAATATACTATATCTACAGATACATGGGAGCAAATTACAGGTTTACTAGATGATTTAGTAGGATATTCTACAGATAGATATGATGGTACAACTAATGCTTTTATAGATGCTTGTTATGATAATGATAGAGGTGTAATATATTTTGCTAGATGTAGAAGTTGTTGGAAATATGATTTTGTAAATGGTACTGTTACTTATTTATGTGCTTCAAAATTTTGTAATAATAATAATGTTTGGACTATTATTAATTATTCATCTACAGGATTTACTGAAGTAGGTCGTAAATATGGTTTATATTATAATAGTGATAAACTTCATTTTAGTACTCAGCAGGGTTATTACCCAAAGAGTAAAGGTTATTATGATATTATTAATAATTCATATGGTTGGTCTTTTAGTAATACAAGTACTTCATATAATACAATTAATAGATATTTAAATAATATATCAGTATTTTTATATTCTGAAAAAGGATCTTCAGTTGATTCATACATAGCTAATATAGGTGATAGTACTATAAGAACTATATCTTCATCAGGTACTCCATTTTCTACTATAAGATGCTTTGGATATGCTTATCCATTACTTTATATAAAAAATGATAATTATGATATGTTATTAAGTATGTATGGAACAAATGCAAGTTCTATGTCAGCTTTAACTTTAAATGATAAATCATATGATTTTGAAACAAATACATTAATAATAAATACAAGAGATGGTTTAATAGAGGGAGCATATAAAACAGAAATATATAGAAATGAAAAAGTATTAAATGGTGTAATCTATAATAGATTTAATGATGTAATCTTATACGATGCTACTCAAAATAAACTTATTAAAGATATAGAAACATATTATGGTAATGGAACAGATTGGATAAAAATAAAATAATTATAAATATAAAAGACTTAGAATTCATTATTTCTAAGTCTTTATTTTTGCGTAAAATATTAATAGATTAAATAATGTAAAGGAGAATGAAATAATATGGCTGAAAATGATACTAATACCACAATAATGAATAAATTAGATTATCTTGATAATACTAAACAGCAAATAAGAACTGCTTTAAGAGAAAAAGGTCAAGATATACCAGCTCATATTCCTTTTAGATCTTATGCTCAGATAATTAATGACCTACAAATAGGTATCGATACATCTGATGCTGACGCTACTGAATATGATATTATTGCTCCTCACACAGCCTATGTAAATGATAGAAAATTAACAGGTAGAATTCCTAAGATAGATACTACCTTTTCTTTTGATAATATTGAAATAATTCAAACAAATAGTTCTGTATCTTCTTTAATAAAAGATTATACTATGACAGATAATAGAATTTTTCATAAAGAATATTTAGATAGTATAGATTTACAAGGTAAAGATTTTCTTATTTATATGAGACCTAATAATAATGAATCTCAAGCAATAATATTTACATGGAATAATACAGAAGATTTAACATTTACACTATCAAATAATACTATGATTTTAAGTTCTCCTCATTTAACTGTTTATACAGATTTATTCTTGAATGGAACTCCATCTATAACAGAAGATCAATATTCAGGAATATATTTTGGAAATGATTCTTATTATTGTACTAAGGATATTTATACAAATAATAATATAGTATTTAATCAATGTGAATTATTAAGTTATGAGTATTTAACAATAAATCAATCATTTGATCAAACTAAAGCTATTTTAAGTAGTGCTAATAATCAAATAAATATAGAACAAACTAATTTAGCTAGAATATTTGGTTTAACTCCAGATGTACTTAAAAAAGGAGTTACTATTATGGGAATAACTGGAACATATGAAGGAGAAATTTCATCTAGTGAGGTAAATCAAATAAATAATAATTTAGAGGAGGTATTAGGAATCAATGAGTAAAGGTGATAGCAATAAAAAATTGATGGTTAATATGTATGATATCAAAGATGATAAAGATACTAACTTATTACCTGAAAATATAAGAAAAAATACTAAGATATTAGGAGTAACTGGTACTTTAGATCCTCAAGCTGATGAATCTGATGCTACTGCTACTTCCTCAGATATAGCTTTAAATAAATCAGCTTATGTAAATAATGAAAAAATATATGGTTCTGTAGTAACAACTGATGATGGATTTGATACAATTACAGCTGATATAGGTACAAATAATGTAACTGTAAAAACAAATCAAATAGAAATAGAAGCTCCTATAGTTACAAATCAAAATGTATTAATAAGACAAAATTCTCAAGTATCTGTAGAAGGAACTATTGATAATTCTATAATAGCTAATAAAGCTAATATTACAGGAGATAAAATATTGGAAGGAAATACAATACTTGGAGTAGAAGGAACTTATGTTCCTTTAGATACATCCGATGCTAATGCTACATCAAATGATATTATAGGAAGTGATAAAACTGCTTATGTAAATGGTCAAAAAATAACTGGTACACCTTATTTCATAATAGATGGTACTATATTTACGCTTACATCAGAAAATGTTACAACATCTCGTTCCAATATTGTAATAAATACTGGCGATATTATTGGTAATTATGTATTAAAAAATAGGGCAAAGATAACTATTAATGTACCTCAAACCGATATTGCTAATGTAGTAAATTTAACTCCAGATAAAATAAAATCAGGAGAAAATATTTTAGAAATTGAAGGAAATGTAATAGCAGCTAATTTAACAAATTTAGATGTTATACCATCTATTAACACTCAATCTATAATCCCAAATAGTCCTTATAATGGTTTTAATGTAGTTAATATTCCTGCTGTAAATGCTAATATTGATCCTAACATAATATCAAATAATATAAGATCAGGCGTAACTATTTTAGGCGTAACAGGAAATGTAAATGAAGGGGTACCAGTATATGAATCTGAAGAAGATCTTCAAGAAGTAGTTGGTTCTGATGGAGATTTAGCTTTAGTAATGAAAAATGAAACTGTCAAATTTGCTGACTTTCCTACATCAATTTCTGTTGGAAGTGCTCAGAATAAAACTCAAGATAGAACAGAATATACTTTAACAGGAGGTAGAGAGGGAGAATCTGGGACTATAATAGTAACAAGTAATTATTCAAGTTCTATTCGAAGATATTATCATTTTTGGAATATTAAATTTACTAATTATTTAGGTGATATTTATAATATTTCATATTCAGGAAATAAATATGATACTCAAACAGTAAATTTTCCTATTTATATAACTAAAAATGGTACATCATTTACCCCAAGTGAAACTGTTTCAATACCAACAGAATTACCTATTATAGAGACCTTACAACAAGCTACAGCCAAACCTCCAACTACTATATGTCAGTATTCTCAGAAGGAAGAATTAAAAGTATCAGGCCTTTTTAGATATGAAACCAATAAATGGAACCTTTATTTCTTTAATGTTACAGATGCTACTGCTAACGTAACAGATGTGGCCTACGGAAAAATATTCTATAAAGGAACTGATAGATATGTAGGTTCATTAGCTGATATAAATGGTTCAACTTCATTCACTACAGGAAATATTACATTAGCTAATTCAAAATTATATTTAAGAAGAACTAATGATCTTATTCTTAGATCTAATTCATTAGGTATAGCTACAACATATGAGGATTTAGCTCAAGCAATAGGCTTAACAGCAGATAAAATTAAAAAAGGAGAAATAATACTTGGAATAACTGGTACATATGAAGGAGAGGTATAAGTAAAGAATCTTAAATTACATGATCAATTAAGAATGAAAAATAAGATGATAACAAAAGTAAATACACTAGTATAATTGATTATTATAATATATAAGAATATAAGAGGTAGTTATAAAATCTACCTCTTATTTTTATGTAAAATATTAATAGAAAAATACTCAAAGAAAGGAGTAATAGAGGATGTCACTTAAAGAAGACTTAGATTATCTTGAAGAAACTAAAAGATTAATTAAAGAAGCTATAAGAGATAAAGGACAAGAAATTACAACAGTAGACACTTTTAGATCTTATGTAGATAAAATATATAATATTTCTACTGGTGGTCATGCTTATTATATACCTAAATTTCAACATTCTTTATCAGATGCTATGATAGGTCAAACATCTACTTTAGCTATTGATAAAGCATATATAACAATGGATTTAATACAAGGAGATATTATCCTTGGTAATTATAATGATGTTAATAATACAAATAATCTAACTATGAATAGTGTTATATCTGTAGAAGAAAATTCATTAATAAATACAAAATATACAATAACATTTACTTATTTAGGAATATTAAAAGGAGTTATAGATACTCAAGATGCTACAGCTGCAGCTATAAATATAGAAACTGGTAAGACAGCATATATTAATGGATCTAAAGTAACTGGTACTTTACAAACAATAGAACCTTATAATAATAGAGAAGTAACAAGTATATATGTCAATAATGATAATACTCTTGTAGAAAATACAATGGGATATCCTATTTTAATGAAACAAAATAGTAGATTATTATTAGATAATAATATTGTAATAAGTGCTTTACATTTAAATGCGGCTGATATAAAAGAAGGAGTAACATTATTTGGATTAACAGGTACTTTGCGTGAATTAGATACATCAGATGCAAATGCTACAGCTGTAGATTTAATAGAAGGTAAAACAGCTTATGTTAATGATGTGAAAATAACAGGTACTTTAACTCCATATTTAGGAACTATTCAATCAAGTACTTCTACTACTTTACAAAATGATGGATTACTTGTTAAAACTCGTTTTAATAATAAGATGTATGCCGACACTAATACAGATATTAGTATTAAAACATCACTAGCTGATACTGCTTCAGCAATTGGATTAACTGCTGACAAAATAAAACAAGGTGTAACTGTATTAGGAATAGCAGGATCTGTAGAACCAATACCAGCTAATACAACAAGAGTAACAACCGAAGGAACTGGATATAGTGCGGATTCTATAACAGAAACAAGTAATTATGTTACTATAGCAAAAAGTTCTATGAATCCTACCTTAATATCATCTAACGTTAATTATAAATATAATGTTAGCAAGACAGCTACAGCAACTGCTATTGGATTAACTGCAGATAAAATAGCTGAAGGAGAAACTATATTAGGTATAGAAGGAACACATTCAGGTAGTGCTATAACAGAAGATGCTACAGCATATGCATCAGATATAATATCTGGAAAAACTGCATATGCGCGAAATACAAAATTAACCGGAACAATATCTGTATATGATGGAAATACTATATTAACTAAAGATGATATAATTTATAATAACAACGGTTTAAGTTATTATTCTGGTTTATTTGATACTACTGGTTATGTAATTAAAAATGGAAGAATAATAATGACAGCATCAGACAGTGAAATTGCAAATGCTGCAAGCTTAACTTCTAATATGATAGCAAATGGAACAACATTATTTGGTGTATTGGGAACTTATGTTGGAGACAGTGCTATATCTCAAGAAGAATATGATGCTTGTGAGGCTTTAGCAAATTCAATATGGCCTAGTGCTATATAAAATGGAGGTGAATCAATGAGTAACTCATCATTATATAATAAATTATATAATATAAATCAAGAAAGAATACAAAAAATAACAGCTCAAAATATAAGAGCTGGAGTAAATATATTTGGAACTGTTGGTAATTACACATCTGATGCTAATGCTCAAATTTTAGATATAGCTGAGGGAAAATCAGCTTATGTTAATGGTATTAAAACATTTGGTGTCTTAAAAGAATATAATGAAGTTAATTCAATGCCTATACATAATATAAGTATGGATACAATTAATTCAAATCTAAACGCGCAGTTTATAGATAGAAGATTTATTAATGGCCAATGGAGAACATTTTCTCCAGGAATTATAAGAAATGGTGCTAATATAACTATTCCTTATAATACAATAACTAATGCTTTAGGAATAAGTCCTACAGATATTAAAAAAGATGTTAAAGTATTTGATATAACTGGTACCTATGATGCTTCAACAGAATTTGAAGGTATCAAAATGGATCCTGTAGTACCAAGTAATAATGCTATATCTCTTACTAAAAGTATTTCTGAAATATCTGGATTAGATACAACAAATGGTACAAATATGTACGGGTTCTTTAGTGGATTAGGAGGTCTTGTCAGTGTATCAAATTTAGATTTAACAAATGCCACTACTTTAAACAGTCTATTCAATAATGATTATAAATTATCTACTTTAAAATTTATAAATATATATAATAGCGAAGTTAGTAATATTCCTGCTAGTTATATGTTCGCTAATTGTAATTCTTTGACAGATCTTGATGAAACTGTTAGAATGCCTAAAATTATTAATCATGCATCTAGTATGTTTCTTAACTGTTCTAATTTAGTAAATATAAATACTGTTATAAATATCAGATCTAATGTCTGTGATAGTATGTTTAATAATTGTTCTCAGCTTCAAGATATTAGTAATATAAAATTTATTTCTTCTGGAAGTAATACAACAACCTCATATATGTTTGATAGATGTAAGAAATTAAATTTTGAATCTTTAAACTTACAAGGGTTTGGCTTAAATAATCCTTTTGGTATGTTTCAGTTTAGCAATCTTCATAGTGCTTCCTTAATAGAAAATATATTTAATAACTTGTCTATTCTTCAACTTAGGCCTTATATGTTTTATGAAACTAATATAGATAGAGCTCCTCATATTGAAAATTTTGAACATGTATTAGCTAATTCATATTCATCACCGCTTCATGGATTTGATTATACCTTTTTTAATTGTTTTAATCTAAAAGAAGGAGATATTTATATGCCTAATTTTAGATGGTGTAGAGATTTTAAATATACTTTCAGCAATTGTAGTAATTTAATATCTTCTAATATAAACTTATACGACAATTGGATAGTAACTAATAATGCAAATGCTTATAATTTTATTAATACTTTTTTTAATTGCAATAATTTAGCAACTGTAAATTTTGATTGTGATAACTCAACTTTTTATTTTTCATCTACTTTCAGTAATTGCACTAATCTAACTTCTGTTAAGATGCCTACAAATATGAGGATTGCTAGTAGTACTTTTACTTATGTATTTAGAAACTGTAGTAAACTTGAAAATTTAGATGAGTTTATAGATATGGTTGCTTCTACTCCAAATCTTTATGCTCAAGGTGCTTTTTCAGGATGTACAAATTTAAAATATGATAAGGAAATAATTCTAAATATAAATAATTTTTCAAGCATGGCTCAAACTTTTTCAGGATGTGCAAATATAACTAATAATTTAACTATAAATTTAACCACAAGTGTTAATACTTATCCTACTAATACATCAGGTTATATCAGCGAATCTGGATTCAATAGTGCTCATTATATTATAAATTATACTAATTTATCTAATACATATTATTCTACACATATACATAATTTAGTAACTAATTGTAATAATATAAAAGATGTCACTTTTGATATTAATTTAAATAGTATTAAACAAAATCCTAATAGTAATGGATTAGGATTCTATAATCTAATTTCAAGTTGTCCTAATTTGATGAATGTTGATTATAATTTTGCTATATATAATGATTATCATAAAATATGGTATCCTGCTGAGTCATCAATAATAAGTAATTGTTCTAATGTAACTAATATAAATGTAAATATGATATATGGAAAAATAAATAATTCTACTATTGCTAATTCTACTTCTTTTGGATACAGTCCTATCATTTATACAGTAAACAATTGTCAGAACTTAACTTCTTTTAATTTAAATATAGATATATCAACAAATATTTCTTATTTTCTGATAGCTAATAACTGTCCAAATCTTGTAGATATTAATTATAATATAATATTTAATAATGGATTTGATTATATAACTAGTGCTAATTATTTATTTAGAAATTGTCCTAATTTATCTGATAATCTTATAGATAATACATTAGGATTATTAAATAACATTCCTAATTATAGAGGAAGTAAAAAATTATCTATGGTGTTTAATGATTGTAATATATCAGATATTAGATATGAATCATTAAATAATTATGCTGGACTTGCTGCAAAAGGATGGACCTTTAGATAATATAAATAATTAATAAGATAGCCTGAGAAATCATTAAAAAATCTCAGGCTATTTTTATGTAAAATATTATTAGAAATTATACAATGAAAGGAGATAATTATAAATGTCAATTAAAAGTGATTTAAATTATCTAGAAGAGACAAAAGGGCTTATCAAAGAAGCTATTATAAATAAAGGACAAGATATAGAAGATAATACTCCTTTTAGAGACTATGTAGATAAAATAGATAATATATCTACAAAGCCTATAAAACCTATGGGTGTTAAAGTATATAAAAGTATTGAAATATTAGATGATCAAGCAGATCTTATTAATTATTATGTACAAGGAGCTCAAACTGGAGAATTTGCTAATTTAAATTGTTATAAATTTCATTTTAATTATTTAGACACTAATTCTGTAAATCCATTTTATGGAGATTTAAATATAACAGATACATCACCTGATTTAATGAGATTATCTTTTTATGCTTATTCTACAAATGGTAGTAATTTACCTGCTACTAAATATTATTTTAATAATATGTATACTCAAGCATATATTCAAATTGCTAGATCTTTAGGGTTATATGATGTATATGTAGCAAATTTCTTAAATAATTATGGTATTACAGAAGAGCAATTATTACAATTTAATGGCTGGTATATAATAGAAAACAATACTCTTGCTACAACAACTGCTCCAATTATTAATCATTGTAATCTTAGTTGGATTATTAAATGTACCGTTCAAGATTTTTTAACTGGTAATATATCTGATATAGATCAGATTCATGATTATATTGATTTTGATGAAACCTTATTAAATATAGTACTTGAAGATGAAGATAGTTTTAATAATATTTATGAATCACAAAAACAATTACATGGAGGCTTTTTACAACAAGCTTCTGCTAATGTTGATGATTTAAAAATTGGTAAAGTAGCTTTTACTCAATTTGGTAAAATAATAGGTACAATAGCTGACAATGGTCAATTAAATTATACCCCATCAACATCACAGCAAACAATACCAGCTGGTTATACATCAGGTGGAATAATTGCACCTGTAACATCTAGTATAGATAGTGATATAACACCTTCAAATATTAGAATGGGAGCAAAAATTTTAGAAGTTACAGGAAACTATACATCAGATGCAACAGCTACGGCTGAGAATATATTAAGTGGAAAAACAGCTTATGTTAAAGGTCAAAAAATAACAGGTAATGTTATTCAATTTGGTCATGCAGCCACTGAATATAGTACAGACCCTGCCACATCAGTAGACGTTAATGTCTACACTGGTGGTAAACATTTTATAGAAGGTCATACAGGTGCTCTGACTGATAATAGATTTGCTTTAGCTGGAAATACTATGAGTATGTTGATTGAATATAGTCTTTTAACTCAAGCCTTGCAGTTAACTCCTGACAAAATAAAAGCTGGAGTGACTATTCTAGGAGTAACTGGAACTTATGGAGGACAAGGAATAAAAGAATATGCTTCAGAAACAGATATGAATAATGATATAGATAATATAGCAGAAGGAGAAGTAGTTAAAGTTGTAATAAATGGAACTACTGCATTTTATTTAAAAGAGACGACTATGAAAAAACTAATAAAAGAAGAAGATACTTTATCAGCATCAGAATATGATGAAGCAACTGATTTATCTGACGATATATTAGGAACTAATGAAAGTTAGAAAAGAGGTGGTTAGATAAATGTCAAAATTAGTAGATAATTTAAGAGAAATAAGAAGACAAAAAATAGCTTATATAACTCCAGGTAATATAAAATCTGGAGTTACTATATATGGAGTTACAGGTAATTTAGGAGAAGGATCTTCATCTGGATCTGAATCAATTCCTTTAGATTCTATAATAAATAGATCTAATCTACCATATATGTTACCAGGGTTTATTATAGATATTAGTGAGAAAGATCCCGCTATTATCAGTGAAATTACTCGTGATGATTTTCAATATTCTAATGCAATCTTTACCATACCTAAACCTTCAGATGATGCTAATGAATGGAATTTTAATATTGATGAAGGATATATTTATATTCCTTCTAAAAATACTTTATATATAGCTAATGCATTTAATTTTATTTTATGGCCTGATCCAAGTACAAATACTTTTAAAATAACTTGTATCTATGGTGGAGATATTATAAAAATTACGATACCTTCTAATTTATCTAGTACTCCATTTTATAAATGGAAGGAAAATGATGAAGGTAATGTAGAATCTTTATCTTTTAATATAGGAGATGTAGTAGATGAGATAGAAGCTGAAGATAATAAATTTTACATAAGTACATCTTGTAATATATATAACTATAAAGAATCTGGAGAGATGGATCCTGAAACAGGAAATCCAATATGTACTTATGATGCTTCTAGTTCACAATCTACTTTATTAAATTTAAGTACTAATTCATGGCATTCTTTACAATATACTTCCTATATAAATCAAAATGGGTATATAGAAATAGGAGATGCTTGGATACAAATATTGAATCTAGATTCCTCTAATACAACCCCTGGAAGGTGTATTATTCCTGTTGGAGATAATGACTCTGTTACTATGAATGGATATTATACTAAATCTTTTACCGATGATGATTTTCTTTTATCAAATATTTATTGGTTTTTAACGAATTCTATTCAAGATGGAATATCTAATAATATTTCATTATGCACTTTATTTGTTATAACAGGAGTTCTTTTTGATGATGGTAATAACAATATACAAGATTATAGTGGATTATTTGAAATTGCATATTTATCATATGGTGTATTTAAATTACAAAGTTTAAATAATCCGGATATATTCTTTTATATACATCCTAAAGAAGAAAATCCTGAAGAAGGTACTTATTCATTATTTTTCTTTAGTGAAGAGGATAATTTTAAAGGATTTAAACAAATTGGTGAAGGGGGTTCTAATATTGATACATCAGAATTATTAAATTTAACCGATGAAATTTTACATCAACATCCTTCAACAGGTATAACTCATGAAATACAAGAGAGTCCATCAAGATAATAGAAAGGAGAATAAATAAATGGAAGATTTAATACAAGATTTAAATTATATTAATGAATTAAAAAATCAAGCTTATGAAAAATGTTATCAAATATTAGGTGAAGCACCTGCATTTTTCAATCCTTATTGGACTGTAAGAATTATCAATCATGAATGCAACACTGAATTTACTATAGAAGATGTTCAAATAATTAATGATTGTTTAGAATATTGTGAAGCTCTAGTTGGTAATGAATATCATGTATATTTCGATTATAAAACAGGAAATTATGGTCCTAATGCTCCTGAAAGCGAAGACGGAGGCGGAGGACAAGCACTATAATAAGATAATTAGAAAGGAGGATAATTAATGCAAAATTTATTAAATATGATAAATAGGATAGATATGCATATCCAAAACATTCAACCTGAAATGATAGCTACTGGCTATAATATATTTGGGATAGAAGGATCTGCCATGATAGGAGGAGATACATCAGATGCTACTGCTTCAGCATCCGATATTAGAGAAGGGTACACTGCATATGCACAAAATAGTAAAATAACTGGTACTCTTAATATAATGAATGAAGTAAAAAATATAACATCAGATGCAACTGCTATACCTGGAGATATAGCTGCGGGAAAAACTGCTTATGTCAATGGTCAAAAAATTAATGGTACTTTGACACCTGAATTTGAGCATAATCCTAATTCTAGTTCAGGATTAAATGGTATACAACGATTTATAGGTAGTTTTAATACTATGCCTAATATTAATACAACAGGAATACATGATATGAGTAATATGTTTAATGATGCTGGTAATCTTCAAGATATATCTCCCTTTGACACATCTAGTGTAACTAATACATCTAATATGTTTAGGAATACTTATTTTAGATATAAACATAATTCTCAATATGGATATATACCTGCAAATTTATATAATGCATCTTTTGCAAATGTTATTAATGCTGAATGTATGTTTATGAATTCTAAGATAAGTAATATTTCTCCTCACTGGAATTTTAATAATTTAGCTTTTGCCAATTTTATGTTCGAGGGAAGTTTTGTTACAAACTTTGAAAATATGACATTTCCAAATTTAAAAGAAGCTCTTTTTATGTTTAGCAATGCCTATGATTTAAATATTATAACAAATGTTAGTTTTCCTGAACTTCTTAATTGTTTTCAAATGTTAAATAATACTAGTAATTTAAAAGTTATAAATGGATTACATATGCCAAAAGTGACATCTTTTAGTACAGGAGTACCTAGTGTTAAGTCTATGTTAAATTTAGATTTACCAAATGTTAATAGTATGGTAGTTCCTATAAGTGTAGAAGAGATATCTTTTATTAATAAATTTACTCCAATTTCTTTGGCTCGTATGTTTCAGACTTGTACTAAACTAACAAATATATCTTTTGAAAATTTAGATACATCTAATGCTACAAATGCTTGTCAAATTTTTGCTAGTTGTAATAATTTAACTAATTTTCCAGAATTTAATTATATTAATTGTAATAATTTTTCCTATGCTTATACTAAATGTACAAATCTAATAAATATATCAAATATTAAATCAGGTGTAGCTAATACAGATTGTACTCATATGTTTGATGGCTGTATAAATCTAACTGATATTAATAATATAAATATATCTAATATTATTAAAAGTTCTTCAATGTTTTATAATACTAAGATAATAGAATTAAATGAAACTAAAATACAATTACCTAATATACATAATGCATATGCATTATTTACCTCTATGCCTCTTTTATCAACTGTTAGTAATCTTAATTTAGGTACTGCAACAAATGTTAGATATTTATACAGTAATTGTCCGAATTTAGTAAATGTTAGTATAATTAACATTAATGGAGCTACAGATATATGGGGTATGTTCGAAAATTGTCCTAATCTTTCAAATAATAGTTTAAGTAATATAATGAAGACATGTATAAATGCTATAAATGTTACAAATAAATCACTTAATAGAGTATTTGAAAATTATGATTATATACATAAATGTATGAACTTACCTGAATATAGTGATATGATTAATGCTGGATGGAATATATCAGATTCAGCTGTATAAGAAGTTATAATAAATAGGAGGTAGAAAAAATATGATTGATGTAATCATACCGGCTTATAATAGTCAAGATACAATAATTAGAACTTTAAGCTCTATTGCAATGCAATTAAATAGAAAAGATCTTAAAGTAACAATAGTAAATGATGGAGGAAAAGATTATAAAGAAATAGTAGAAATCTTTAAACCACTAATTGATATTCAAGAAATAGGATATGAAGTTAATAGAGGGCCTGGATATGCAAGACAATACGGTATAGATAATACCAAAGAAGATTTTATAACATTTATAGATGCAGATGATACTTTTTATGAAGCATGTTCTCTTGGAATGTTACAAAAACCTTTACTTGATACAAATGCTAAATTTATAATAAGTCCTTTTATTCAAATAGGAAAGGAAATAGGACAACAAGCTCCTATGAATGCAAATCTAGTTTGGGTATTTGGTCATATGTATAGAAGAACTTTCTTACAACAACATAACATTAGATTTACATCTACAAGAGCAAATGAAGATGTTGGATTTAATAATATGTGTAATTTAATTGCTCAACATGATATGGGAGAAGAAGGTGGAAAAATATTAAATATCCCTACATATGAATGGCATTATAATGAAGCATCTATAACAAGGAGAGGTAAAGATGAATATGAATATGGTATATGTACTCCTGGCTATATTTTCAACTTACATCACGCTTATGATGTAGCTCAACGCGAGGGGGTTTCAATGAAGAAAATAGCTTTACCTGCACTTGAAACTGCTTTTTCTTGTTTCATATATTATAATGTAGCTCTTGCAAAAGAAGTTCCAAAAGAAACTTTAGCTGCTATTGAAGAATTATCTAGAAAGTTCTATTATGATTACTATAAACAAATACAAGATTATATTTCTAAAGATGAATATAAAAATATGTATACCAATTCAATGAATTCAAAAGGAAATCATTTACAAGGTATTATATTTAAAATGACTTTAGATCAATTCGTGGAATTAATGTTTTCTAAAGAAGTTGATCAATCTACGTATGAAGAACTAGAAAAAAGTGTACAAAATGTTGCAGAACAATTAAAATAATCTTTTATAGACCTGATCTATATTCAGGTCTATTTTTATGTAAAATATTAATAGAATCAAAATTATAAATATAAAGGAGAGACTAACTATGATTACAAAATTAAATTTAGAAACTGAAGCTAATAGTTTAGCTACTAAAGCTGATGGTAAAGCTGTTTTAGATACAAAATTTAATCAAGAATATATTATAACAAATATAGATGAAAATATATTAATAGAAGAAGGATATAAATATATTGGAGATAGTGAATATACACAATGTCCTATATATCAAAAAGAAAATATATATGGAATATTTATAGATAATTCCTTCAGATTAGGTGAAGGATTATTAACAACAGAAGAAGAATTAAGAAAAGAAGAAGGAGAGAATGAAGGATAATGTCATATGCAAGAATGTTAGAAACAGGTACATATATATGGCCAGATGGAGAAAATGTAAATTTTAAGACAACTCCTATTTCTAATAGTGACATTAATATCTTTCTAGCTAGATTATATGATACTCGAAGAAATGAATTTAAAGAAAGAGTATTAGAAGGTAGAAGACTAATAGAACAGAATAGGATGGATAAATTATGTTAGAATGTAAATGTGAAGAATTTTATAAACAAGATAATCCAGCAGAACCTATCAAAGTTGGAGATATAATATCTTTAGATCCTAATACAAATAAAGTTAAACGAGCTTTTAACAAAGGTAAAAAGCAGGATCAACAAATTATACGGTATTTGTTATAAAATTGAAAATAACCTTATTTATGTCGCAAATAAAGGCATATATGATGTAAATTCTAAAGGTGGTATTATGTGCTTAGGAGATAAGGTAAAAGTATCAGAAGTCCCTGGCAAAGCTGAAGCTATAAGATATGATAAATTAGATGAAAGACAATTTGGTATTAGATCTGTTGGGAAAGTAATTAAATTATATGAGAATTATGATAAAGTACAAATTCTTATAGATATTGAATAAAATATTGATTTATCGATTAAGTTGTTATATAATAATGATAACAAACATCTTTTGCGAGAAGTTATTGTTATATTTTTGTTATGAAAAGAAGACTAGTTATAATAAATAACTAGTCTTTGTTTTTATGTAAAATATTATAGAAGAGTAGGTAGAAAGTATTAATTATAGAAAGGAGCTCACATGCGGACTTTTAAACAGACAAGATTCAAGAATCTATAGAAGATATTTTAGTGAAATGTGCAAATTAATAGGCATTTCTGTTGGCTATCAATATATAACAGAGAAAAATATGACAATTCATAGCGAAGATAATAGTAAGCTTTCTCTACCTATAAGAATTGATGTCTTATTTGATGAAAATCCTTCTGTAGATACTTTGAATAGAATAGGATGGACCAGTGAATTAACTGAGTCTCCTGTAATAGTTAACATGCCTTACAATACTCCTAAATTAACAGTTAACACTAGAATCACTATAGAGAGTACAGATGGTGTATCAAGACCTAGAGTTTATAAGATTACTAAAATACAAAGTGACCTTGAATATCCTGATGCATTCACTTGTGTGGCAGTGCCTGTTTTCGATCAATATCCTCAAAAAAATCAATATACTCTTGTTAATCATGAAAAAGTTTCTCAAGATAAGGCAAGAAGAACTTCTAAAGATCAGCCAAATATGTCTTATATTACTGGTAATGAGGAAATAGATAATACTCCTGAAAGACATAAAGAATGGGAGGAGAAATATTCTTTTATTGATGATCGAAAAAGTCCTTATAGTGGATAGTTGCTTATGTTAATTAAACAGATTCAATTTACTAATTGCACTGAAGAAGAGTTAGGACTTATTCCAGATTTTTTAGAGTGGTTAATAGATAACATGTATATGAAATTAAATACAAAAATAAATAGACGAAAAATAACTCTTAGATTAAAATATCTTATGGAAGTTCCTTGGATAAATTGGAATAAAAAAACTGATATAACAGATACTCAAACTATAATGGAATGTATATATGATTCATTTTCATATGAAGAACAAAATTATGGTTTATGGGTACTTACCACTAACTCTAATGTAATATTACCAAATACTACTACTTCTTTTGATAGAATTATCAGATTTTTAGAATATGGTGATATTAAATTCAATGCTACAGGTATGTTTAATAAATTAAATAATGAATATAATTACCATAAAATAAATAATTTATGGAAAACTTTTATATTGACAAAGTATGGAATCGGGATAACTGATTCAAAATTATTAACAGATTAGGAGAGTATTTATGTCAGAAGAAATTTCTAGTAAAAGAAAAGTAGAACAAAGAATAAATGAACAAGATGTTTCTGTATATGCTTATGATAGATCTATTGTAGAAGATTTTAGAGCTAGATTTAAAAATTCAGATCCTAAAAGTAAAGTAAATGAAAATGTACAAATAGGTGCACCAGAATTAATGTTTAATATATTAGGATCTTTAGAAGAAGATAATGTAGTTATGCCTTTTATATCTTTACAAAGATTAGATTGGCAGTTAAATCTAGATAGACAAGGATTTCAAACCTTTATAGGTGATAAAGTATATACAAGATTAGGACCTGATGATAAACCAACTCAGGTTAGAGCACAAGTAATTCCTATAACAATTAATTATAGATTAAGTGTATGGAGTGCTGATAGAATAACTAATGATGCTCTTGTGAGAGAAATATTATGGTATTATCATCTAAGACCATCTTTAATGGTTTATGTAGGTCATGGATTAAATATAGCTCATAAATTTAATATCTACTTTAACTCTGGAATAGAGGATAATTCTGATATAGCTAATCATGTTAATAATGGAACTTATTTTAGACAAGATTTGACATTTTATACAGATGATGCTTATTTATGGAGAGCTAATTGGCAAGATACTGTTAAGATAAATACTAATGTATCTTTTAGTTATGAAAATAGCGACTTGACAATTAATAATAAAGATTTAGTTAAATAACGTTATTAAATTTTAAAACCCTATTTAATTTTTATATATAAAAAATAGGTAAAATATTATAAATGAAAGAAAAGGAGTAAGATTATGACCAGAGTGATTAATATAGGGGCTCAAGCTATTAGTTTAGATCATATAACTATAAATCCTGGAGATAGTCATACTTGGCTTAATTCTGAAGTATCTTTTTCTCTTAACAGAAAAATAATTAGATTAAGAGGTATGGGACTTATTCAGGTTGAAGAATATTCTGATTTATCAGATATAAATATACAAGAACCTCAAGAAGAGATAATTGAAGAACCTGTTGAAGAGATTAAGTCTGAAATGGTTAGAGAAAGACCTAAAACAAGAAAAAGAAGTACTGGAAAAAAATCTCAAAGAAAGGAAGCGTAATATATGTTATTATTAGAAGCAGTTGAAGTTCATGATAAATTAAATCCAGATTTATGGAATAGTGATAATACAATAAAAACTGATGTATATAAGAAGTTATATGATATATCTCAAGAATTTTTAAAATTTATAGAAATACCTTTAAATATAGTTGATATAGAAATAGTAGGATCTAATGCTTCATATAATTATAATGAAACTTCTGATATTGATTTACATATTATAGTTAATTCAGAAGTTAATTATGTTGATCCTGAAATATTAAGGACTTTATATAATGCTAGAAAAGGATCTTTCAATGATAATTATGATTTAAATATAAATGGTATTCCTGTGGAATTATATATTGAAGATGTTAAAGATGGAAATGCTACAAATGGAAGATATTCTATATTAAAAAATGAATGGGTATCATTTCCAAAACCTATTACATATGAAATACCTGATATATCTGCATCTTTAGAAGAATATATAGATAAGTGTGAAGATGTTTTAAATGGAACAGATCCTGATAAAATTTTAGAATTAATTAATGAAATATATATGATGAGAAAATTAGGATTAGCTGAAGATGGAGAAGCTTCAATAGGTAATTTAGTATTTAAAGAATTAAGATCTATGGATATGTTAAAAATTCTTAAAGATAAATATTATGAATTAAGATCTAAAGATTTATCTTTAGAAGAAGGATTAACTACCACTACTAAAACAATAACTTTATCTAATAATTCTATAACATCAATAACTAAACCACAAATATATTTTAAAGGAGAATAAAAAATGTCATCTTTTTCAGATTATAGTAAGAAAGTTAAATATGATTATATATTAAATGCAACAGTGCATATTGATAATAAATTTCATGATTTAAAAGGAATAGAAAGTCTTATAGATAATGAAGACTTTCTTCAAATCTATTTTCCACAACCAGGTTTAGGTAGAGTATATGTTGATGTAAACATGGAAAAAGGATTTTTATTCTTTAGATTTGGTATAACTGAAACAGATAAGAAAGAAGATTTTACATCTAAAGATTTAAAAGATGATATTATAGAAATGATTTTATCACTTAATAAAAATATAGATTATTTTAAAGATAATAATATAGAAAGAGGTGATATTAAATTGCATATAATTAAAGATACTGAAAGTTATGATAGAAAACTTGTTAATGAAGGTAAGTTAACATTTGTTTCTGATATGACCGAAATTCTTAAACTAACTGATGAAGGTAAAGTTGAATATTACATAAATAATGGATTAAAAGAATCTTTTGATTTTTCTAAACAAAAAGTAAATACTCTTTGTGAATCATTAGTTCAACAAGGGGCTTGGCTTGAGGAAAGTGAAGAAATGAATTATAATAATATAGATTTAGAACAAACAGAACAAGATTTAAAAACAGGAATTGCTCAAGTAGATAGAATTCAAAATTTAAAGGATGAATTAATGGATAAAGTAGATAATTTAATTAATGAATCAAACCAAGAAACTTGGGTTATTAAAAATAATAAAACAAATAGATATTTATCTGAGAAATCAAATAATGATTATTACTGGGTAAAGGATATAGAAAAAGCTAGAAAATTTTCAAGTTATGAAGATGTATTTGATTTCATTGAAAGAGAATCTAAATTTGGAAATAACGGAGCAGATAATTGGGAAGAAGTTCAATTAAATGAATCAAAACAATTTCCTTCAACTGAAAATACAAAGAAAAGATTATGTTATAATGATATTAAGGGATTAAATTTAATAGATAATTATTTAGATGAAGATCAAATAAAATGGATAGAAGAAAATATATCAAATAAATATCACTTTGAGGAAGGCTTTAAAAATATTTATAGTTTATTAGAACTTGATGATAATGATCATTTTATTAGTATTGATGAATATATTGATAATATTCAGTATATGAATAAGTTAGATAATAAGGAAGGAGATAATAAAAATGTTTAAATCATTTAAAGAACAAAAAGAACTTAAAAAGAAAGCTGAAGGTAAAGTTGTAGAATTACCTAATGAAAAAGAAGTTCTAGAAGTTAGTACTGAACCAGTAGATACTAAAATAGAAAAAGATGATAAAAATACTTTTGAAGAATTTAAAGTACTGTATAAAGGACAAATTGATGATAAATGTTTAGAAGATTATGGAACAATAGAAGATGAAAAATTATGGGAAGATACAGCTAAAGAATTATTTATGGCTTCAGAAGACTACATTCCAGATGAAGATGATAAAGCTGAAAAAATAGAAGAAGCTAAAGAAGTTAAAAAAGAGTCTAAAGTTACTGATTATATAGATAAGGATGAGTTAGATATATTAATTAAAAATAATAAAGTATTAGGTAATGTCACAAAAAATTATGAAGCAATAGAAGATATGATATTAGATGTAACTACAGACATGGGTCATTCATATTATAAAGTAATCAAAAATGATGATGGAAGTTTTGAAGCATATTGGATAGATAAGAGTGGTAAGAAATTAGGAGATAGTTTTATTTTAAAGGAAAATAAAGATACATCTGATAGATACCAAGTAAGAGAATTTGAAGGACCTGGAGCAAAATTTGGAGTATATGATACTAAAGAAAAGAAATTTGTTCAAAAAGGTTCTAAATATATAATGAATGCAGCTTGCAAAGATTTAAATGAAAAAGGTAAAGTTACAGAATCATCAATTATAAAAAGTACTCTAAAAGAAATGATGAGTAGAAAGCAAGAAGCTATAGAAGAAGGAGCTTGTATATTTGAATTAAAATTTGACTGCTCTAATGAAGATACTTTTGGAGTTGGTTATGAATTAGAAAATTCAATATCTGATATATTATATAAAGTAGCTGATAAAGTTAAATCAGGAATGCTAGATAGTTCTATATTAGATATTAATGGAAATAAAATAGGATCTTATGGATTAGGATATGAAGGAGTACAATCAGGATTAACTGAAGCAACTGATGCTGATATAGAAGCAGCTAAAAAAGATTCTATAGAAAAAGGATTATATTGTGAAGCTAGAGAAAATGATGTAGAAAAAAGAATTAATCAAGCTAAAGAATGGAAAGAAAAAGTAGAAAATGCAGTTGAAGCTGATGATTTAGAAGATATAGCTAATGAAATATTAGAAGCTACTGAAGATATAAAAGATATAAATTATGCAGGAGAGGATATATATTCAGGATTTCAAAGAGTAATGGATAACGGAGATGCAGAAGCAAGAGGTCCTGTAACATATGTTAAATCTGTAAAAAGAGATATGCAAAATATTTTAGATGATTTTATTGATAACTATGAAGAAGCTTTTAATGAAGAATCATTAGATGAGTCAAAAACTATTAAAAAAGAAGGATTATATGATGAATGTTATCAAACATCAGATAGAACTACTTTAAAAGAAATAGCTTTAAATGCTATATATGTTGCTGATAACGATAATTTAATTATAAAAGAATTAAAAAGTAGATTATCAGATGATGAAAAGAAAGAATGGAAAATAGAATTAAATAATTTTATAGCTAAACCATATGATTATATAGCTAATAATTATTTCAGAATGCCTCTTGAATTATTAAGAGAAATAGCTCTTGATGCTGTTTATGTAGCTAATGATGATGCTACAATAAGAGAAGAAATAAAAGAAAGAGGAGTTATAACAGAAGAGGTAGAAGAAGAAATTGCTGTTACAGATGGAGAGAATTTGGTTAATAGTGCAATGGTAATATATGTATCAAATGAAACATATATAAAATATTATAATTTAGATAAACCATTAACTATTAATGAATTAAAAAATATAAGATTAAAAATTAAAAATCATGAAATGTATGTAACTGATATAGCTGATAAATTAGGAGCTAAAGAAGTTAAATCTAAAAAAGAATTAATACCAAATACTTATATCATGAAAATAAAAGAAAGTGATTTCGATAATTTAAATGAAGGTATAGAATGGAAGAAAGATGTTCATGATAAAAATTATGATTATCATAATGATGAAGATGGTAAATATAGACGTTTTGATTATGATGATACTGTATATGATCATGGAACATTTAATGTAGATGGTCAAAACTTCTCAGTAACACATATGATAAATAGTTATAGAGCTCCTCAACATAATAGTACATTTAGTATAAGTTCAATTCATCCATATGATGATGCTGATTATCATTGGGCATCAGCTAAAGAAGATGAAGGTTTTTATACAATATATTATAAAGGAAGACCAGTAGAAAAAATAAATGTTACAAATGTAGCTGATGATGCTGAAATAGAAAGAGTAGCTAAAAGAGTATTAGAATTAGATGTAAATGAAAAGATAGTACCTAAAATTGATAAAACTTAATCTATAAAAATTGATAAGAGAGTAGTAATACTCTCTTATTTTTATGCTCGTTTAAAAATTTCAAAAACTATTCTGTAAAATATTATTGATAGATAAGAGTATGCTCTAAATCTATCTAAATTTAGTATACGAAAAGAGGAGAACTAAGTATGGGAAAAGCTACTATTATAGAAGCTCAAAACTCTAATACAGTATATGAACAAGGTTCAAAAGGAATATTAGGAAAACTAAAAGGAATATTTGCAGATTATAAGCATGGTACTAGAAATGCTGATAGACTATATACTGAAGAGTTATGGGATAATAGAGTTTTTGGATCTGAAGATGTAATGGAAGCTTTGGAAACAAAAACATTATTTGGTGAATTAGATCACCCTGAAGGTGATAGATGTGAAACACTTGCTAAGAATGCAGCTATATCAATTACTAAACTAGAGAAAAGACCTGAAGAAGGAGTAATATATGGAGAAGCTGAAATATTAGATACTCCAACAGGTAGAATAGTAAAAGCATTAGCAGATTCAGGAGCAAAATTAGGAGTAAGCTCTCGTGGTATGGGAGAAGAAATATATGAAAATGGTCAAAATATAATAGATCCAAATACATATGATTTCATTACATTTGATGTTGTAGTTACTCCTGCAAATACTAAAGCTAGAGTTGCTCTTGCTGAAAGTAAACAGCTTAATACTTTAACTGAATCATTAAAGAAAGAGATTAATGAATGTGAGACAGAAAATCAATTGCAACAAGCTAAAACAGTTTTAGAAAGTGTTGCAGTTTCTGATAAAGAAAATTTAGTTAAAGAAGTTGAAAATAAATTAGCTCAACTAGATGCTTCTAAGACAGAGAATAAATTATTAGAATCAAATAAAGCTATTGCTTTAAAATTAATAACAGAAAAATATGAAGAAGCAAAAGCTCAACTTGATGAATCATTGGAGGCTAATTCTAAATTAGCTGAAGAAAATTCTAAACTTGTTGAAGAAAATACTTACTATAAAGATTCAAAAGAAATGTTAAAATCAAAATTAAAAGAAGCTAAATGTACTGAAACTAAAGAAGTAGAATCTTTGAAGAAAGAATTAGAAGAAGCTAAACAATTAAATGAAGCTAATGCAGTAGATGTAGAGGCTCATGAAGAAACTCTAAATAAATTAAAAGAAGTTAATGAAAAGAAAATAGAAAGACTTCAAAAAGAACATGATGAAGAAATAGCTCAATTAAAAGAATCAGTTAAAGCAGCTGAATTAAAATTTACAAGATTATTAGAAGCAAATAAAGTATTATCTAAAAATATAGAAAACTCAAGTAAGATACTTGCTGAAAATGAAACACTTAAAAAGAAAGTAGAATCATTAGAAGCTGATAAAGCTGCATCAGCTAAAAAATTAACTGAAAGTAAATTAATAGAATCAAATAAAATAAAAGAATTAGAAGCTGAAATAAAAGCTTTAAAAGAAAATAATGCTAAATATGAAGAAGCAGAGGATAGATTTTCTAAACTTGCATTTAATCCTATAGGAACAGTTAAGGCATTGACAGAGAATTTCGGTAATAGAGAGGAATTATCTGAAGATGAAAGAAATCTATATAATGCTTTAATAGGAAAATAATAAATTTTGAAATTATGTCTGTAAAATAATATTAGAAAATTAAAAAGTTCAATTTTTAAAAAAGTGAACGTAAAATATTATTAGATTAGGAATTAAAATCATTTAAAAGATATTTAATGAGATTAATGAATATATAGTTTTTAAAGATATTAGAAACAACTGGTGGTCAGTATAAAAACCAAAAAATTATTAAATAAGAATATTACCTGTAATTTAAATATAAATTACAAATTTAAAAGGAGGAAAATTATCATGGCTAAAGTTATGACTAAAGAATCTTTAAACAGAGAAATAGCTAGCAACCCAGTTGCTACAAAATATGCTAAAAGAATTGGTCTTTTAGAATCTGCAAGACAAGCTGTTGGTGCAAAACCAATGAGCACATTTGAAAAATATTATGCAGGACAATTATTTGAAAATATTCAAAAAGGAAGCTTATATGAAGCTTACACACAAACAACAAACGTTGGAAACTTCAAAAGAGATGCTTTCAACATTGTTAGTTTAGCAATCCAAAATACAATATTACCTGAATTAGTATCAGTACAACCTATGTCAACAGCAGCTCAATTACTTCCAATTCTAGAATTCAGATATGGAACAGATAAAGGAGCTACAGCAGCTGGAGATCTTATATTAGATGCAACAGGAATGGGTAAAACAGATCCTGAATATGATAGCAAAATAATAACAAATCAACCTTTAACAGCTGGAGATACTAACTATTTAGCACCATTTACACCAATTGATGCTGGATCAGTTAAAATCGTAAAAGCTGATAAAACAGTTATTACAGATGATGGAGCTGGAGCTTTATCAGATGGTGGTACAATCAACTATCAAACAGGTGAAATTATACCTGCAGCAGCATTTGTTGCTAAAGATACAATTTCTTATACATACAACAACGCAATCGTTCCTAACTATCTATATCCAGAATTAGATGGACATAATACACAACAAGTTGGAGATGTTACAATTGGTATTAACCCAGTTCTAATTGAAGCTGAAGAACACAAAATTAGAGCAGTATATGCTTTAACAGCAGCTTACAGAATCAATAAAGAATATGGTGTAAATATGCCACTTGAATTCGAAAAACAAGTTGCTAATGAAATTAACAAAGAGAAAGAAAGAATAGTAATGGCTGATATCTTTGCTGGA
>Ga0247609_10000884_pt1 | contig 38190 bp, 39 predicted proteins | sample 172DNAGHGlowgp2_FD_193487 | JGI IMG/M metagenome (GOLD analysis project Ga0247609, IMG submission 193487) | Sheep rumen microbial communities from Palmerston North, Manawatu-Wanganui, New Zealand - 1728 DNA GHGlow gp2 | ecosystem: Host-associated > Mammals > Digestive system > Stomach > Rumen ... | reverse complement strand
ATTCAATGCTAAGTGCTTGTAATGCTTGATATGAGATTACTGCTTCAAACTTCATACCAAATGGTTGAATATCAAATCCAGAAGCTTTAGTAAATCTATATCCTTGAAGAATCGGAGTAAGGTCAGATGCTTTATCCATCTGTGTATCACCACGAGTTCTTGCAGATAAGATTCTATCAGTTACCTCTGCTTCTACACTAACACCATCATACTTAAGCTCTAATACAAGCTCAATATAATTTGGGTTAACGATTCCTGCTTGAACATGTTTTCTTAAGAAATCACGCTCAAAGATTCTGACATTAGAATCATCATATACTCCTCTTTGCTGTGCTTCTACATCAAGAACAAACTTATTCTTATGAAGAGTTCCTACAAGTTGAGGATACTTATGACTTGTATTCTTAAGTCTCTTAGATACTGTCTTGATACCATTATTGTTAATGATAGCATCACCATATAAGTCAGAGTGAGTAAGTTCATCTCTAAACATATAATTTCTCGTATCTACATATGGCTGAAATACAAATAATTGGTCTCTTTCAATTTCAGATACATCATTAATTACATCTGCTGTTCCGAAGTTACCAATTGTTACAGGTTCAGCACCAACCTGAAAGTTAGGATTGTAACGCTTATACTTCTCTAAGAGAAGGTCATATACTCCATCTTCTAATACAAGAATACTTCTATCTGTATTATTATAGATGAGATTAGAAATATGCAGGATATCGTTAACGATATCCTGCTCTACACTGGTAAGAGGTTCTTTATTGATAAGAGCTACTACCATATTATTGATATTGAAGATGACATCCTGTGTAAGACAGGATGCATCTCCTTTCAATAACTGTTCCACAATCGAATGCATAGGATTCATAAAATCAATCTCCTTTATATTCAAAGAGTTTACGTTCGTTATCCGTAACAGGAGTAAACAGAAGTCTCTCATTATCCTCAATTGGTGTAAAGAGTTTCTTTTCTTCCTTAGATACATTAACGAACAGCTTATCTTTTTCTGGGTCTAAAAATACAAACAGCTGGTCATTCTGCGGGTCTAAGAACTGAAATACATTACCATACTTAATCAGAATTTTGTTGAATACAAACTTGATTCCCATAGTCTTAATAATTGCGTTCAGTATCTCAGCACTTCTTGATTTAGCATTCTCAGATAACTGTACATCAAATTTATATGATGTCAACATTTGCTTAGCATCTCTTCTACCGATAGGAGAGTTGCTATAAATCATCATGTTGATACAGTCAATTTCAGCACCCATAGCTTTAAGGATATTTCCTTCCATCTCACCAAAACGAATCGGTGTATTGGAATGAGTACGAATATACATCTTGGATGCTTTAGACTTAGAGTTCATGTTTCTGATATTTGTTGCAGACAGAGATGTTGCAGAATGTTTTTCTTCAGCATTCTGTTTCATTCTATAGATATACTGCTTTGCAACAATACTAGGTTTCTGACTTTGTACGAATCTAATCTGTCCTCTAGAACCTACGATAGGAACATCGAGGAAGACTGGTTTAATCCACGGATAATCACCATAGATTTGCATAAGTTGTTCAAACGTTACTGCTTCAGAGATAGGTTTAAGAGCTATATAAAGTCCATCACTATCTGGTGTTAACATATTCGATATAGCTAATAAAGCATTATCATCATCGACTTGTAAGTTCACCCCTTCAATAAAACTATTTGCAAATTCTGGCGATAGATGATTATAAAAATCATAAATTATTGAAACCGTCTGTTCTACATCAAATATCTTAGTGTGGATAGTATCTACAAGATTACTTGCGATAAAGTTAAGTGACAGTTCAAAGAGCTGACCAGGATTCAATCTGTTAACACATGTAGCTTGATTCCAAATAAGGTCAACTATTATATCTGTACCACTGATTCTAGGCATCTCTTCGTCTGGAATAACTCTAGAGATAACACCTTTACCTCCAGTTCTAGAAGTAATCTTATCTCCTTCTTCGAGAGGAGCTTTTTCATACAATGTAATCTCAAGAATGATATTTGAAAATACATTGTCTTTGAAATATTGTTTACCTTGAACTACACTAAGACAGTTACTATACATCTTACTTAACTCATAAGATTTATGATAGTCACTATTGTTAATATAGTTCTTCATGACATTAACGAATTCCTGACAGAATCTTTTATAATTACTGTCATAGAATGCTAACTGACCTTCATATATTCCATTGTTAGAAGATGCTATATCTTTATTACAGAATATATCAATGTCTACAACTTGAGCATTATGACCTTTTGGTTTAAAGGTAATATCGTTAATCATCGGTGTTCTGAGTCGTTCAGCACTCTGAGTAAAGAACGATTCATCGTTTCTTTCTGTTCGTGTACCACAAAGCATACCATTCTTTACAAATTCTCCGATATCTGGTATAATCTTATAAGAGTTATTATCTCCATATAAGTTAAGCGGGATATCATTATCATTAATAAGAATAGTTACCTTCTTGATTTCTGTTCTAGCCAATGCTATAGCTGCACTTCTAGATACTTCAATAGCATCTTCAGTTGTATTTGCATCAGCTACATACATTGCAGTCAGGTTCTTACCAGGCATATAATTATCAAACTCATCAAAAGACTTAGACTTTTTAATGGTTTGACCTTCTGGAATTGTAGAACCCTGTACGAGTTTATCGAGATATTCGTTGTCATACATAAAACCATAAGTTTCTGTATCGTGACAATACGATACTCTCTCAATAACATCCATATTATTGTTTTCATCGATTACAATCAGAAAGTAATGATGACCAGGTTTATTAGCAAATTTTTCAATCTTTGCAAATACACGCCAGTTCCTATCTGACTCTATAAACGATGAGCTATGCCATCCAAACAGGTTCTCATAACCTGTAGAGACATAAGGGATTTCTGGGTCGACTAAACAAACATGCTGTTGATACTGAGAAGAGAACATGTTCTTTCTTGCAGCAGAGTTCTCGCTTTCACAAGGCATGTTTAATCCAACGCCAATCATTCGTTCCATGTCGTTGTTATACTTCTTTCCTGCCGCTTCGATATGTTTATCTATGGCGGGGTCAGAGTATATCTTTTCATAAATTCCGTCCTTCATGACAATTTCCTCCTTTTTGATAGATTATTGGTGTGAGATGATTGCTCATCTCACACTAATAATATACACTCATACCTCAGTTTACATTATTCATTACTCTAATCTTATCAATAATCATGTTTGTTGCCTTAGACATAGGCATTGACTTAAGTCTTGCATATTCAGCAAGTTCTGTCTTAAGATATGTCACTACTTCTTCTACGAAGATATTAAGAAATTCGGGGTCTTCGTAGAGTTTAGATTTAAATCCTCTCTGAGAGAACTTACAATCACTTCTGTCACCGAAATACAGATAAGCACCTGCACCATTTACTCTACCTGCATTCTTAAGCATCATATAGAGAGACAAGTCTGGGTCGAATCCAGTAACATAGTTAAATATCAAGTCTACTGCAGATTCAGTACCAGAAATACCAGAACGAGACTTGACATTAGAAATGGTTACATAACAACCATTAATACCAAAGTCCTTATCTGAAGTAAGCTTAGAACCATCGTCCATTCTAAAGATTGTAGAAGAATAGATAGGTGCGTTACCGCCAGGAAGAGTTTCATTCTGTTTTAACCACTGAGTCTTAGCCTTAGTATGAACAATTGTAGTTTCTACCTTATCATTAATATGATTGATTGCTATGAAGATAATGTTAGCTTCTTTGCAAATTTGAGTAGTTCTTCTATAGAACTGTGCAAGAGCTTTTGCATTTGCTGTAACAGACATCTGACCAGACATCTCTTCTTCTTCAGCAATCTTCTCTGTTGTAAGATAAGGAATAGAGTCTACAAGATATATCGTAGGTTGAAATTTATAAATCTTCTGACCAAAGCAATCAACCAAACCAGTATCATATTTATACTTATCTGGATTACTGATTTTAACATCATGAATGACTTTAATACGCTTGTACACATTTTCAATTGTAATACCAGCATTTCTCATCTTAACTTTCTTAGAGAACTCTTCATCGCTAAAACCAGTTAAGTCCTGAAGTCTATCTTTCATCATACCAGTAGCTTCAGTAATATCAACAAACATAATTCCATTAGTAAAATTACGAATAATGTTTGAAGATATCTGAACACCATAAGTTGATTTACCACAACCAGAACGTCCGATAATCATATACATGGCCCCATCTACAATTCCGATAGAATCATAGCTTGTCTTAGAACCATCTGGATAAGTTACATTGATAATCTTACCACATGCCTTGTAGTCAAATGATAAGAAACCTGTCGGATACTGAACATCAAATTCAGCTTCATTAATCATTGAATAGTCTTTTGTTTTAGCTAATACATCGTTAACCTCATTCAAAAGAAGATTAACTTCTGCAGCTGTTTCTACTGCTTTACTCATAATAAAAACCTCCTATACGTACCCAATAAGGTACAATTATTTATAAAATAGTTGTCGATGGTATTAAAAGAAAAAGTATACCAGAGTGGGTGTGTACCACTCTGGTGTTTATTAAATGTGAAGTGTGAAATCTTAGTATCATTAATTATATGTTAAAACTTATTAATTATTACATCCTCAGAATATGGAGTCTCGTTAGAATTGGTTTTCTTTGCTGTAAAACCACGCTTCTTTTCGTAACCACCATTAGTATCAACCTTTGTGTCAGAAGGTGTACCAGAATTACCAGTAGGTTTTCTTCTCTTGCTACGTCTAATAACAAGTTCATCTTCTTCTGTAGTCTCTTCTGCATCAAACTGAGAGAAGAAGTCGTCATTATCATTCTTCTTTCTTCCAGTAGATGTATTCTGAGATATAGTCTCCATACCAGAGATAGCACTGAAGAAATCATCATCATTAGTATTTGTAGTAAGATTCTTCTGATACTTAGCATACATACTCTGAAGCTCTTCCTTAGGAAGATTCATACCAGATGCAATAATTCTTACAAACTCTGGCTCATCAGCCTGATACTGTCTATGAACAAAGAATTCTTCGATGGTAGTATTACCACAAAGCTTCTTCTTGATAGCAGAAAAGCTAGTATCAATAACTCTAAGGTTATCATCAGAGATATTCATAAACACACCAATCTTAGTAGCAGATGGTTCGAAGTCAAGAGAAGAAGAATAATCAATTGCATCAGATACAATCTGGTCAAACTGATTAGGATTCTTAAGTTTCTTATCAAATGTAACTTCTGTAACAAACATCATACCAGGATTAGTAATCAGCTTATAATGGTCAGTATCATCAATATTCTGCTCAGAATCTACAATGTCAAATGCATTTACAACCTTGAAAGCTGTAGAGATATCTGCATTTGCCATCTTTTCTGCAACAAAAGTATTGTTAGTCTTTTCAAGAAATCTCTTGTTAGATACAGTTCTGACAACAAAGTTACCGCCTTCAAGGTCTTTGAAATACTCAATAGTATTCTGCAGACCTCTAGTATCAGACTCAAAGCCACAAATCAATGTAATGATTACTGGCAAATCAAGCTGAGATTCGATATACTTTGCAAGTACTACAGATGCACCAGAACCCGATGCACCTTCTGTAGTAGTCATGATGTTTACATACTGTACATCATCAGGAATACGTGCAGAAATAACATTAGGATTATTTCTGAGATAAGCAAGCATAAGCTTCTTAGCAGCAGAACGTACCTTACCACATCCTGCATCTGGGTCTTCAGAGATGATAATACAATCCTCTCTATAATCTTCTGGAATGTCCTTAACAGTAGAATTAACAATACAGCATTCATCTCTGTCAAGAGTGCCATTCTCAATGCAATAAATCATTGCTTTGGTTGCACCTTGTCCACAACCAAATGTAAAGCTTCTGTTCATATTAAATTACTCCTTTTCATTCTTAGTATCGTTCTTCTTGTCAGAATCTTTCTTAGCATTCTCTTCAAGAATCTTACGATTGTCTTCCTCATTTAGAGGCTTGTACCCATAGCTGCCAGGCATTGGATAACCCTGCTCAGTGATAACACCAAACTTATCAGACATTCTAAACCCTCCTTTCATCATAGATTTATATATTAGTTATTAAAGCAGTATATATCCACACATGACTAGCATGTGTGGATATATACCGAATAGGAGATTTTTATTTATGTGTATTTGCGAATTTTTAGTCATTATTTATATGTTAGAGATTTGTAAAAGTTGAATATATTAGTTATATATAATTTAAGTGAGTAAGAGATAATATCAAAACAATTCAATCTCTAACTCCTGGACGTAGAAAGTCTATGTTCCAGAAAATAAATCTATTGGGTGTGGAGATAACGTCAAGAGCACCCGTGACGTATTACGTCGCATCACCCCAAGGAGGGGTATTATCATGGCAACAAGAAGAACAAATGACACAAACGCAGTATCTGTAAACAGCAATGCATCTGTATTTTTCAAACCTATTGTAGATACAGAAAAGATTGCTCTCGAAACAGCTGAACACCATAGACAGACTATCAAGTTCGATGTTTTAACTAACACATCGGATATTCGCAGAGTCGATACTGACGACTGGGAATATCTTGAGTCTGAGGCTGCACGGTTTTTCCAGACAACTAAAATCCTCTTCTATTATGACGGAAAGAAACGCAAAGAATACAGCTTCTGTGGTAATGCTATGCAGGTGTTGGAGGAAATCAGAAAATTCGAATCTGAAGTAATTACTGAGCACACTGCTGCATACGCTGACAGAGATGCAATCACTATCGATGAAATTCAATATAATGGCTTCTGCTGGAAAAGCAAGAAAACTGGTCAGCATTGTGCAATCTATTGCGTGACAGACGACGAAATCCAGGAACAAATTGATTGCAGCGACGTTACAGATTGGGACGAATAATTTCATAAACAAAAATAACAGTGCAGGCTTGGCGGGCGCCTGCACTGTTATCAAAAGAATAAAGCGCCTTTGGCAAGCGCTTTATTTCTTGTCTATACGCATCTTTTTCATGCTTAATGTATATGGCGTCATATAGTCTTGCTCTAATAGATTACTCATGATACCACTACCAATCAAATATACGTCTACAGTATTACGTGCAACTTGGTTAGACTTATCACTCTCTAAGTCTTTCAATGATACTTGACCAGTTGTATTAATCTGATTGTACATTTTATTTTTTGCTTCCATATCATCTGCTTTAGCACGAGTAAACTCTTTTATAGTAGCATCCATATTCTGTAACACAAGTGATTCAAGTTCTCTATCCGATTCAACACCTTTACTATTTCCGACAATAGCACCTGTTTTAGGATTACGTGTATTGATATCTGTATTATAACCTGACTTCTTAGTAACAATTTGTTTAAGCTTTTTAAGATTCAGATATCCAACCATTGCTTCGTTAGAGTTAGTTACAGGTACTCCATCTTTGTTTCTATAAATACTAGGAAAAGATACTTTTTCTAGTACAGGTACATTGATAGCCTTTAAAGCATCGATACATTTCTTAGGATTTGTTTCTCTATCAAATGCAGTAGTTTGAAGTCTAAATGGCAATCTACGTTTACAAAATTCCATAAACTGTTGGTCTGACATCTTAGCAAACATTTCTTTATAAAAGTTTGAATTAGCCTTTGTTGGGTCAGCTGCATCAAAAAACTTGTATATCAAAGCCTCAGCTTTCTTACGATTAGCATTCATAATACTATTCTCCTTTCTGGTTATTATGTAAAAGTTGAAAGAGTAATTTTATTATTATTTATATATTATAATAGTGATAGCAACACAATGGTTCTATCTGAACTAGCGAGGAACTAGAATAATAATAAAAATTTATTGGAGGAAATCACAATGAAAGTAAAACTTTATGTAACCTACACAGATGGTAGAAAAATCGTTTACAACGGCACAATGACAAAGCCGAAGCCTGAGTCATCCATAGTATTTGATTATTACTGCAAAATAAAGGTTATACCAACTATAAAGCAAATGATTGCAAAAGTAATCAATGACGAAGGAGACTTTATATGTAGACGAGAGGTAAAATTTCCATGGAATATTTCCCAATACGGCAATAAGTGTTACTTCGGTATCACTATTTGTGGTGATAGAGTAGTGCATGATACAGTAACCACGCTCATCAATAAAAATGATACCAAAGAATATGGCTATGCCATTCAGTGGGTCTATGATGAAAATGGTCATATTATGCATGACAATAAGGGAAATCCGCTCGGTAAGACAATTAGAGTTAGACTTGAGCACGACAATGGTGCTAAGACTATTAATGAACAAAATTTAATTCCTAATATAAGGAAGTTAATGAGTTCTATTAATAATATCTAATGCTGAATACATAAAAGAAAACGACTGTCGTGAGACAGGCGTTTCTTTTTTGTCTTTAACATCATTATAATATAAATCAACATAAGGAGGTAATATATATTATGAATAATCAAGTTATTGGTAATATTATTCTTGAATCATCACATGAAGTTCCAGAAGTAGCAATCATCTCTGAAAAAAATGGTAAAGTTGAAGGTACTGGTATTATACAGGATTTGGGAATTGAGCACGAGAACCGTAATGGTCGTATATATGAACTTAAAGATATGAAACCTGAAATTGAAGGTGATAGAATTCAAAAGGAATTAATACCTACAGGTAATATGTGTGGTCATGATGGTCATCCTTCTTCTACAGAACTATCTGTTCAATCTGTTATTGACCCTAAATTGTGCTCTGTTAGATATACTAAAATTTGGTTAGAAGGAAATGATGTACATGCTAACTTTAAGAGTACCAACAATGAGTATGGTAAGGCATTTAATGCTGACCTAATGGAAGGTGTTAGACCTTCTTTCTCTCTACGTGCATTAGGTAGTGTAGATAGAGAAAGAAATGGTAAATGTTATGTCAGGAACATAAGAATTATCACATGGGATAGAGTCATATTCCCATCTCATAAACGTGCATATATGAGTGGTTTAATTACATCTAAGAATGAAGCCGCTGTATTAGAATCTGCAGGATATGATATGTCACAATACGATAAATTTAATGGTACTAAAGCACTAAATGAAGGTGTTATTCTTCCGATTGTAAATCAACAGGTAGTAGACTATATTAAACAAGAGTCTGCTAATGTAAAGAGTATTCTTAATACATTTGATACATTATATGAATCAGCAATTATCTGTGGAGATGGTAAACAAGTACAACTTAATCTTTCTGATAACAGAGGTAAGATTCTTGTTAACCTTGAACAGTATATCCAAGATGAGATTATGCGATACGCTTGGAATGGTTAATATATATCTGGGATGCTAAATATTTCTTTTATATATTATTTATGTGTAAGAGGTAAGCAAAAGCTTTTAAACGATATGAGCCTCTGGAGGTATATTATGAGAAGACCAATTACTACACTCTTTCTGCTTCAAAGTTTAGATGGCAAAATTTCTACAGGTCCATCTGATAAATTTGACGTAGATAAAGATATCCCTAATATTAAGGGTAATCCTTCAGAAGGATTATACCAATATTATGATGCTGAGATGGAAACAGATTTATGGTCTATTAATAGTGGTAGGGTTATGGCTAAAGTTGGTGCTAATGATAAGCCATATCCAAAGCAATCATGTCCAGTAACATTTGTTGTGATAGATAATAATCATCTCACTCAACATGGAGTTACTTATATGGCTAAAAAGGGTGAAAGGCTTATTATAGTAACAAATAATCGTAATCATCCAGCGTATAATTCAAAAGAGACTAACATTCAAATTATTGAATATAGCGGTAAGTTAAAAATGAAATGGATGTTGGAGCAGTTAGCTTTATCTGGATGCAAAGCTGCTACAATTCAAACAGGTTCAACATTAAATTGTGAATTTCTGAGAGAGCATGTTATTGACAAAATTAATATTGTAATAGCTCCAATTTTAGTTGGCGGCGTTAATACAGCATCGCTTATTGATGGAGTAGATGTAAAAAGTCTATCTGATATAGGGGTGCTTGAACTAAAACAAATTAAGAAATTGAAAAATTCGTATATAGAGCTTTTCTATGATGTAGTTAACAGTTCTAATGAAACATCTGAGTATAATGATTTATTTTAATAAAAAAAAGAAGTCGCTCATAAGGCGGCTTCTTTTTTGTATCACTATCACAACTTTTAATATAGTTAATATATATATTTGGGTTGCTATCATGGCAACTCAGATTTCTTTTGTATATTATTAATGTGTAAGAGGTAAGCAAAAGCTTTTAAACGATATGAGCCTCGGAGGTATATTATGTCTAATATTATTATTGTAAATGGTTTTACACCAGAATCTTTTTATCAAGAGATTGAAACAGAACAAAGACATTTCTCTACTACAAGAGAGGAGTTTTTAAAAGAACTCAATACTCATCAGGAGGAATCAGCTATTAGTTTCCAGGCATTATACAATTACATGTCCGACCAATATGTACTGGAACAGTTTATTGCTAGGTGTACTACTAACAAATTCGGTACACTAAAAACCAATCCTACAGAGTTAGAGATGATATTAAAAAATTGGTTATATGGTTTAAGCACACCTGATAATTTAAATATAACCAATACTCGTGCTCTTGGATATCGGTGTAAATACTATTCTTGGTGTAAACGTCGTTATGGCTTTTTCTATGGTGAAAGCTATGTCGATTATGCTGAATATAGTAGATGGTTAAAGAAAAGAAGTCGCTCATAATGCGACTTCTTTTTTGCTATGCTCCGTAAAAGTTTACTATGTTACTTATATATTATTTAAGTGAATAAGAGATATACTGAGTCTCAAAAACTTTTCGATTGAAAGGAGCGATTATTATGATGATTACAGTTAAATTGAGCCATGAAGAAATAAACAGATTCAATACCGCAGAAAAAGAAAACCATGAAAATATTTTCATGGTTGTAACAGATATTAAGGGTGATAAATATTTAATCGCCCACGGCATTGGCGGTTATGTTATTGCTGACGATGGTATCGGTAGGACAGCAAGCCAGACTTATGCAAGATTAGTAAAGTTAGGCAAAATAGAAAATGGAGAACATTTAAATATCGCTTGCTGTTTTGGCGGCGATATTAATAATGATTCTAAGAATGTAACTATTGTGAATAATGAATCAGCACCATTGTTTATAACACGCCAAATATTAAATAACGGAACTGGTAGATTAACAATGTTCACAAAAACAAAACTGCATGACAGAATTAAGGCTGCAATTTCTGTCTTTTTATAATAAAAAGAAAACGACTGTCGGGAGATAGGCGTTTCTTTTTTGTCTCACTAGCACAACTTTTTAGTAATGAAAGGAGATGATTCCTAACATGGCTAATAACGCTAATTTGAAGATTACTGAAGTTATTGATAAAGAGATATATCCTATTGTACAAGGTGTATTGTCTAAGTCATTAAACAAGTATAAAGCACTCATGTCTAAGTTTATGAATGCTAGGTCTACATCTCTCTATGATACTTTCCCTGCAACTCGTTGTACTTATGGACAACAAGATGCAGATGAGTTATATGCTGTTTTTGGTAAATCAGAAAGGGAATTACAAGAGATTATTAATAAGACTTACTATTCTCAAATTCCAAACTTTAATCCACGTACTGCTAAGAGTCCAGTAACTGTATTATGTATTACTATTATTAAGTATTTTCTATCTAAGAATGATAAGAAGAATCTTGATGTAGCAATTATATACATGTCTTTCTCAGGTGGATTTTACCCATCTATTCACTATGGCTCTTATCCTACCGCAGTACCAGCGGATTATAGATTCGTATGTGACTATGTAGTTAATAATGAGTTATCTAATAAGTTTGATTTAAAAAGAACAGGTTCTGTAGTTGGAACCATTCAATCCATAGGTGCTACATGGGTTGATGCATATAAGGATAAGTTCAAGGGAGTTACAGATGATGAAGAATATGTATACGTAATTCAACAGTTACATATGCGTATTAAGTCATTTATTCAGAATACAGCAGAAATCTATTATAAGTGTTATAAGAATCGTGAATATCTCACATATGATAGTGATGATATGTCTGAAGATAACTTTAGACTTACCGAGAATGATAGTACTAAGATTGAAGCTATTACTAACCGTGCAATGACATGGATTACTACACATGATGTAGATTATCGTCTATGTAAGATGTGTAGTGATAGTAATGTAAAGACAGAAGAAATCAAATCTATTATTGAAAGTATTGTTAAGAATACTGATAATATAGACACTGTAAGAGAGTTAATTGCTCTTATTACAGCAAACTATTTTAAGGCTAGTAAAAATAAAGATGTAAGAGATATTGAGTTTATCTCCTTCTCTATTAAAGCTAAGCCTAATACAAAAGATAAAGATATTCTACGACAGAATGAAATTGTAGATACGTTCTTGTGTGAGAATAGTATTGCATATAATCGTCGTAAGAGTAGAGAAGCAACAAAGAATAGTTATAACAGAGCAGTTTTAACATACTTTGTTCTAGTAATCAATCAATCTAATAAGTGAGGTGTGTAAGTTGGGTATATATGCAAATAAAGCTTTATTAGAGCAAAAGTCCGACCAAGCTTTTATACAAGCTATTAATGAAGTATACTTTGGTCGTACAGCTGGAATCAATAGATGCTTCAATGCATTCTGTGACTTTAGAGAAAAGTATACCGATGATTCCTTTTTAAGAGGAATCAAGCATATAGATGTAGACCATGATAAAGATTTAAAGAGATTCTGTGAAGAGATGGAAAGACAATTTGGATTTGAATCTTTTTCTTTTATTGTTGTAAATACTCTTGAAGTAAATATGATGACTGTACCAATTGCATTTTGGCAGAATGGTGTACCATCTAAACATGATATCAAAAACTGGGTATATATGGATAAAGAAGGATATCACTTTAATAAAGATGCACGTGCTAGTTGTATTATTATTTCTTATGCTCAAATGTTATTCGATGCTAATCTTTCTAATGAAGAAGCATTTTCTATAGTGATGCACGAAGTAGGACATAACTTCCAAGCATTTTTAAATGGTGATATGATTAATATGTCTTTTGTAAGAAGTATTGTTCTAGCATATTCTCTTATTATAGATATCTTTATTAATCTATATTATATGAATCCTACTGGAATTATTACAGATATAGAGACTATTGTATTATCCGCACAAGGAACACATAGAGGATTGAGTAAGGCATTTAATAGACTTACTGAAGACACAACTAGAAATAATTTGTATTCTTATTTTAACTTTATTTCTGGTATTCTTAAAGTTCCGAGAAGCATTGCTACTGCAGTTATTATGTTGCCATTAGCACCTATCTTAGGATTAGCTAGTGGAGTAACGAGTTTGCTTAGTTCGTTTAGTTCACTGATTGGTTTGTTCTCTCATACATATGGTTATGCTGGAGAACAAATGGCTGATAATTTCCCAACTTATTATGGTTTTGGTGTATCTAGAGTATCTAGTGAACTTAAGAGTCATAGTCCATTTGGTCCATTAGTAGAAGGTGCTGGTAAGATTCCAGTAATTGGCCATATTTATAACTTTTTACTTATGCCAGCCCAGATGTTAATTGATATCGGAGATGTACATCCAGGTACATCTACAAGATGTAAATCTGTTATTAATAGTATGAAAACAGATTTAAATGACCCATCTTTGTCTCCTAAGTTGAGAGCTCAATTAGCAAAAGAAATTTCTAGTGCTGAAAAAGAAATGGATGATTATTTTAAGAAAGCCAGTGATGTAAAAGACCCAGAAGCTCTTAAAGTATTCTATGATAAATGTATCTACGCTTCAGCAAACGGTGGATTTAAATATAGAACATTCCGTTCTATCTTTAATCTAGATAAAGGCGTACAGCAGATGACCCCTAGTCTTAAAGAATCTACTAATATAGCTGATACAAAAATTATATGAGGAGGTTTTATTATGGACTTCAATGTAAACGATTTCTTCTTATTACTGGAAGCTGACGATGAATCTAAAAAAGAAGAAGATGAAAAGAAGGATGAAGATAAGAAGGACGATGAGAAGAAAGAATCTAAAGAAGACAAAAAAGAAGAGGATGATAAATCCTCTGATGAAGATGATTCTGAATATAACGACCTTATGGATGATGATAATGCAGATTCTGAGTCATCTGATGATGCTGATATTGATTCTTCCGATGATGATGAATACAATGACTTGATGGATGACGATATTGGAGACTTATCTGCAGATGATGAACCAGTAGCGGACGATTCTTCTGATGACGATGGAGATTATAATGCTCTTATTGTTGTTAAAGGTGGAGATGAAGATGGTGGAGCGAGTGGAAGTGTATATGATGCACTTGCAAAGCTAGGATATATATATGTAGTTATCTCTAATAATATGAAGCATATACATCTTAATTGTGCTGGAAGAAAGTTCGATGAACTTCATAGACAAAGTGAAGAATATTATTATCATTTTAGCGAGAAAGCTGACCAATATTTTGAACTTGCAGCAGAATCTCCTATGGTAAAATTAGATAATCCTACTCGTTCTAAAGAGCATGTAGAAGATGTAGATGTAGAATCAGAAGAAAATTATACATTTGAAACTGGTATATCCAGAATGTCTAATAACCTTAATAAAGCAATTGAGTATTTAAAGACTACTAGAGAAAAAGCTGGTAATGATAGGACTGATATTCAATCTACACTTGATGAAGAATTGACATATCTTAATAAACAATATAACTTTATTCTTCGTAAGAAGATGATTAATGATGATACTGCTACAGAGCCACCTGTAACTGAATCTTACAATTGGTTATTCTAAAGAAAAATCCCCACTGGTCAAATCCAGTGGGGATTTGTTTATTCTACGTTACAAACCATCATTACATAATCTCTAGCTTCTTTTAATGCTTCTTGTAAACAAGAACCTACAGTATCAGCATCTCCATCAGCATCATCTACAAAGATATTAATATCATTACCTGTTAATGTAATATTAGCACTATTGATTTCATATTCTCTGAATTTCTTTTTATAGATATCCATAATATCCATAGCTGTATTAATAGATGGTTTGATTTTAGTAAGATTAATCACTAAAGTCAATGTCATCAATTCCTTCCATATGTGCACGAAAGATAAGAATATCACTATATTCACACATAGCCTTAAGCTGGTTATCATATAGCTTTCTAGGACAAGTAGGTGTGAAATTCAGTGTTCCATCATCCCAGGACTTAAGCATCTTCTTAAGACCGTCGATACGTACCTTAAGCTGGTAGTATTCAGCCTTAAATCTTTCCTTGTAATCTTCACTTGTCATCATATCGATAGTATCTTTAAGAACCATTGTAATTTCCTCCTCTAAATTATAATTAAATCAAGAACAGCATTTCTAATAGCAGATGACATATCATAATCATCGACAGTAATGTCGTCTGAATCATATGTTATTTTTATCTCACTAGTATAATGGTCTATTCCTTCATGCAATTGATAGTCTTCTTTTTTAGTATTAACGCTAACTGATGGATTGATAATAGTTTTGTGTAATTCTCCTATAACTCTAATAAGTATATCTTGGTCACAAATTTTAGTATCGTGACCAAGATAATACGTTTTTGTTATAATACTCATATCAGTCAAGTGTAGTCCAGTTAGGACAAGGAGAAGAAACCTTAAGACCCTCATGTGCAGGAATGATGGTTTCTGCCTTTTCATATCTAGGAGTTCCGTCATCGTTTACACCAGTCTTCATTGGGAACTTCTTTTGAGATTCAGGAATCTCCTTAATCTGAATTGAAATATTAGACTTCTCAGTAGCACCGAGATTAATCTTTCTTCCAGTTCTGAGAGCACAGTTAAAGAAATCCTTAGACAGAGTGACCATAGTCTCTGCATCAGACTTCTTTACATCGTAGTTATCAGCAATAGACTGAGCTTCAACCTTAGGCATCTTAGTTGTAGATGCAATGATATTAGCAGTCATGTCTCTGAAGTCTCTTGCAGGACAATGCTGTTCCTGAGTAGCGTAATCTGTAACAACAAAATCCTTGTCGTTAAGCATAGCTCTCATAACAGTTACCTCGTCACGTCTAGATGCAGACTTCTGTTTAAGATTGTCATGAATGTCTTTAATCAGGTCCTGAACGTTCATTGTAGATTCCATAGTGGTAATCCTCCTTAATTAGTAATAATTTGTGTATGTTTACCATCTTTCTTTAGGTTATCCCATTGAAAGACAAATAAAGCATCATTAGCGTTGTTCTTTCCATTCTTTTTAATAAATTCATTCAACTCTTCTGGTGTTGATGAAGCTAAAAAAGAAATGAAGTCTTCTTTTTCATTCTTTGACATAGGTGATTTAGCCATATACATACCTCCTTAAGCAGTCTGAGACTACTCATTTATAAATATGTTTCTGGTTTAGTAAAAAACATACGTATTGCGTTCTTTAACATTCATATAATAAAGGAGGTTGATACGTATGATTAGCGAGAATTCTATGATGAGTATCCCTGTAAATGAAGTTGATGTAATTAAGATTCCAGAGAATGTACCAGATTTTGAATTTGAAGATTATGATTTGATGGATGATAAAGATAGAGAAAAGTATATTGTTGATTTAGAGCGTCATGTTCGTTCTTCTTTTGAATATCGTCAAATGGTTCAATATCTTAGAGAGTATATGAATATGAACTCTTGTGCTTTTATTCCTAATATTAGTAACGAGACTAGTAGAAGAGTTAGAATTGAAATACATCATTCTCCGTTTACTCTAAGAGATATCTGTTGCGTTATATTAAATAAAAGAATGAAGAATGGCGAAATGTTAACTATCGAATCTGTTGGATATGAAGTAATGTTTGTACACTACTCTCTAATGGTTGGACTTATTCCTTTATCCGAAACAGTACATGAGTTAGTACACACTCAATATCTGTTTGTTCCAACAAATAAAGTATATGGATACTATAAGGCATTTGTCCAGACATATTATAATTATATTGACCCAGAATTATTAAATAAGCTAGATGAATTAGAAAAGCTTACTATTGCTGGTACATATAATGATACATATAAACAAGTGCTTGAGAAGAAGTATATTACTATTGATATGGAAGGTAATAATCAATTTGAGAAACTACATGAATTACAGAGTATGTTAAAACAAAGACTATCTGATATTAAAGAAGCCGATAAACCTCAAGGCACATTTGCAGGTTCAGCTATAATGCATCCAGAAAATCTATAAAACAGAATAACTCCCAGGGCATGGAGACCCTGGGAGTTATTCTACAAAAAGGAGACATTAAAACTATGTTATGATAAATGCCCCAATTCAAAAAGTGAGGAAGACTGTTCTACTCCGCCTAAGATAGAACAGTAATGGGCCACCAGGGACTCGAACCCTGAAACCGCTCGGTTATGAGCCGAGAGCTCTGACCAGTTGAGCTAGTGGCCCGTATATAAATAAAATTGGTTAGGGTGGAGGGATTCGAACCCACGTATAACAGAGTCAAAGTCTGTTGCCTGACCGCTTGGCGACACCCTAATCATTATTAATTAGTTACATTGACAATAAAAAATAATCTTAATAAATGGGGGAAAATGTACATTACCGCTTTTTGGTAATGAACTGTACATTTTCCCCCATTTTAGAAAATTAGAATACTTCTTCAACAATAGGATTTCTGTCAGCAAGAGTCAATCTAGTAATCTTTTTAATAGTAATGTCTCCGCCTTCGATTACACAATAACCGTTAATCTTAATACATGGTTCTTTTAGCTTATGATAATATAGACTATCCAATAGCTCTATTTCAAGATAGTTATTATCTGTTCCTTCTATATATCTTATAGCTTTGCCAACTATTGTATCTGATATATCTGGATATTCAGATAGTAATGGTCTATTAGGGTCATCCTTTCTGGGAACATAGATATTTACACCATTTTGGAATAACATCTTTTCGTGTACTTCATCGATATTAACGATTTTAGCTCCTGATAATAGATACTCCATATTTCTATCGTTTAAGAAAAACGGTACTTTTACTTTTACTTGTTTCATGATTGAATTAAACTCCTCTCGTAATCATGTACTTTGTTTTCAAATAGTTTCAAATACATATCACCACATCGTTTTGCATCTGGACCTTTGATAATATTGTTATTATTCTTAATGAAGTGATATAATACATTGATATTATTATTTTTATCAACTTCATATAGTAAACGTATCTGAAGGTTTGATACACAACACTTATAGACATAAAAATGCCCGTCAATGATATCATGAATAATAACGCTATCACCAAATATATTGGTGATAGCGATATTTTGTCTTTTATATTCTTCGTATCTTTGGGTGAGTTTATTAATTGCTTTCGATATCATTCTTTGGCTATTCTTGTCAAGCTTCTTGTAAGACTTCTCATCATGAATAGTCATATCGATTCCCCTCTTTTCTTTTTATTTTTTGTATACCTTAACTACTTCTCCACCCTTAATCATCTTGTTACCAGTACCAATGCTAGTACCATTAGCAATTGTTGCAACAGGAATTTCAACGGCTTCTCCAGTAGGGGCAATCAGGCATACTAGGGTGTCATTATTATTAACTCCATAGATAGAAACAATGTTATCAGTCTTTCCAAGTTTGATAACATTACTACCTGCTTTAGAACGTCCTTTGATAACAGAATCTGGAATGATTCTATTAACGTAACCATTCTTAGTTACAATAACGATATCTGAGAACTGCTTATTCATTGCTGACATTCCTTCTACGTTAGTTGTTTTAGAAGACATAGATACACATCCTCTAGCATTACGTTTAAGAATCGGAATATCATTAATATCAATTCTCAATGCTTTCTTAGAACCATACACTACAATCTCTGCATTATTACCAAACAGTAACAAGTCAATGATTTTATCGTTGTCATCAAGTTTGCAATATACAAGACCAGATGTTGGTACAGCTAAGAAATCGGTTGTTGTCATTCTCTTAATAAATCCTTGTTGAGTAAGTGTTACAATGAATCCCTTCTTGAACTGTTCCAAGATAGGCTCATAAATAACTGCAGTAATCTGAGAGTTGATATACTTATTGATAAGTCTGATATCAACACCATTACTATTCTTATCTGCAAATGGAATCTTAGAGATTGGGATGTTATAGACTTTACCGAGATTGTCAAATAACAGAATACTCTTACTATTATCTCCTGTAAGAACAAATTTAATTATATCATTCTTAGGTTTAGTAAGTGTTTCATTTTCTCCAATCTTTTTAATGAAGTTATTTTCAGTTAGTACAACCTTGAATGTACCAGCAGTAACTCCATTAGCTTCTGTTTCACTGATGAGTCTACACTTTCTAGGCTCACCATATTTTGATTTAATATCAAGTAGTTCCTGAATGATGATACTTTCAATAGCACCATCTTGAACAATGCAATCACGATAATAATTAGTTTCTTTTACAAGTTTATCCTGTTCTGCTTTATAGTTTGCAAGATAACCTTTAGAAAGCTTCTTAATTTCGCAATTGATAAAGAACTTAGCTTGAATATCTGTCATGTTACACTTCTTAATAAGAGCCTCAATGATAACGGAATCATCTGTAGTCTTATTGGATTTGATAATCTTAATAATTTCATCAGACTTACCAGATTCAATAGCCCAGATATAAAGCTGAATCATATGAAGACGAGTCATCTTTTTCTGAAGTGTATTTTCAAAGTATCTGAACTTAGTCAACTTTCTAAAGTCAATCCATGCTTGAAGATATCCTTTATAAGATAATCTTTTTGCAGGATGTTCTTTATCATTGATATCCAGTACTTTAAGATTTGTTCTCATGGTCTGCATAAGTGCTGTATTCTTATACAGTTCATTACGAACATAGTTAGGGTCTGTACCTGGTTTAAGAATCAATACGAATCTCATATTATTTTCAGAAGACTGCTCTTCCATATCAATAATACCAGTAATCTTATTTTCTTTAACCATGTTCTCAAGCTTTTCGATTACAGTCTCAAGAAAAGTAAGATTAGGAACAGACTTAATTACAAGTGTCTGACACTCACGATACTTACGTTCTACACCATTGTAAGGTTCAATGTCAACGACACCTCTGACTTTGAAGTTACCGAATCCCATTTTAGAAATTGATGCCCAATCCGTATCAACAATCTCACATGCTTGACACATATCAGGTACAAGTACAATATTCGTTTTAGGATTCTGAATCAATGCGATTGTAGCATCAATTACTTCACATATATTGTGACTAGGTACATCTACCTTGTCACCAACTGCGATACCGTTACAACCATTGATAAGAAGAAGCGGTACTTTACACGGGAGAAAACTAGGTTCTAATCTAGAATTATCATAATTAGGTTCCCAGTCTATAATCTCTTTACACTTTACTAGTTCATCAAGAATACATTCTTGTGTAAACTTGCTTAACCTTACTTCAGTGTATCGAGCTGCGGCAGGGATATTTTGATAAGTATTACCAAAGTTACCCTGACCATTAAACAATGGAATTTTAGTCTGGAACCAATTTACCATTGTATACAAAGCTCCTTGTATAGAGCTATCACCATGTGGGTGATATTTACCCATTGTACTTCCTACAATGTCTGCAGACTTTCTATTATTGTCTGCTGCATCACAAATGAAGCGTGCTGTAAATATAATACGTCTTTGTACAGGTTTAAGTCCATCTCTGAACTCTGGTACTGTACGATGTCTTTCTACATACAAAGCATATTCCTTATAATCTGCATGGAACTGCTCTGATGCGTTCTTTTGAATAATCTTTTCAGGCATTGAAATAACCTCCTTAATGATTTTATTAAGCTGTTGTTATTCAGCTTATTCATAAATATAATATATAATAGCAATAAAGTTTCCCCTCTAGGTGTTACCCTAGAGGGGTGGAGGTAAGAGTACGAAAACTTGGAACTGTTTTATTCAGCATCATGTTTTGCATCAGTGCTATCATCAACTTCTACCAGCTCTTCTTCAGCAGCATTAGTAAAAGCTTCTTCAATATCCTTGAAGTGGTCATCAATAGAATCAAACTTGTTAGTGATGCTAAGCTCAGTGATGTAAGTGATTTCACCAGTATCGAAATCCTTATAGCATCTTACGCTCATAACATGCTTATCAGTAATTGCCTTAGCATTATCTTCAGTCATAGAAACTGTAAAGGTATTATCATTATTGAATTTAGATACACTACCAATAACAATAGTACCTTTAGCTGTCTTATCACCGAGGAACTCAGCTCTAGACATCTTTACAGGGATAGAAATCTTGTCCCAGCTGACTTCATTGAGAATGTTGTAGAGAGAATCAAGTACCTCAGCATAGAAGTCTGTGTAAGCAATTTTAAACTGCTTCTTGACGTATGTAGGCTTCTTCTTCTTTTGGAAGTTAGCCTTTTTGTCATCCTTCTTGAAGTTGTTGTCGTTCTTGTTGAACTTAGTGAATTTAGCCATGAGAAATTACTCCTTTTTAATAAAAATTTTTGATTTAGTATACTTAGTGCATCTAAATCATTTACAATTAAGTTATTACGTTAGTAAAAAATAACGGGTGACGAATCACCCGTATATTTTATTAATCTTTGAGTAAGAGGTCTTTATTAGAGTTGATATATCTCATCTCTTCAAGCTCTTTCTCAAAGTTTTCAAAAGTATACTGTACCAACAGTCTATCTCCATCAGGTCTAAGCGTACTAGGTCCGAGCATTGCAGGGTCCATTTCACCAAGACCTTTAAATCTTGCCAATCTAGGAGGCATGAAGCTATTAAACTCACGCATTACTGTATACAGTGATACTACTTGACTATTAAGAATATATTCATGTTCAGAACCATCGATATATGGAATGACTTCTTTACACTCTGCAAACAGACGGTCATTCACAAATACTTCATGATACTTCTCATTTGCTACACCCTTAATGATAATCATATTACCATTCTGCTCAAGCTCTAAGAATCTGAATTTTTTCTTGATTGTTGATTTGAACTTAGCAAATGGTTGCTTTCTATTAACAATAATTTCCTCTAACAGATAAGAATCTATTGCATACGTATTAGCAACCTTATCAAGTTCTGCTACATAGTCTGCATTATTATAGAGAAGTCTTGTTACTTCTTTTGGTGTTAAGTCCTTGTTCTTAATTGTCTTGATTATATATGCCTTACTAAATTCTTTCTGAATATACTTAACAAAGTCAAGCTTATCAGTAAAGAATCTGTATCCCTTCTTTTCTGGAATACCATATAATGGCGGTAGAGCTGCATATACACGACCAGCCATAACAAGTGGCTTACAATATACTGCTAAGAATCTCAATACAAGTGTTCTAATATGAGCACCATCAGGGTCAGCATCTGCCATGATAATTACTCTATCAACTTTACACTTATCCAAATCAAAATTCTTACCATATCCACCACCGATGATTGTCAGAATACCAGCAACTTCCGCATTGGCTAGTACATCAGCACGAGATTTTTCAAATACATTAGGCATTTTACCTCTAATAGGAAAGATACCTTGTGTAGCTTGGTCTCGTACATTTCTTGCACTACCGAACGCAGAGTCACCCTCAACTATTACAAGTTCACAATTACGTCTACCATTTGGCTTCAGATATTTTGCTGGAAGCCCAGATATAGAGCTAGCTTCGAACTTTGTAGATAGCTTGACCTTCTCCTTATCTTGTCTCATACGCATTTCTATAATTTCTTTGAAGTATTTACATAACTTCTGTAAATCACTAGAATGTGTTTTAGACCATTCGTTCAATCCATTAATAATAGATTGACTACAGAAGGGTTTCATATCAGGATTTGCTAAAGTTTCTTTTGCTTGTCCATTATAGCTTGCATATAAATGACAACTACAAACTGCTAACTTTAATCCTTGTCTGATATCATTAACCGTACAAGTAAGTTTACTCTTTGTATTAGTTAAGAATATCTTATTCATATAGTCTCTGAAGTATCTTGTTATACCATCGATACACCCATCTATATGAGTTCCTCCATCGGTTGGACACGTATTGTTTAAACTTATAATAGCTTCTTCACCATTATCTATGCTTGTATCATAAGTGAACGCAGCCTGTATTCTATGAGTACCATCATCATTAAATATAACAATAGGTTCGATATATGGTGAAGTAGTCATATTGATAAGATATGACATAATACCATCTCTATTTTCAATACTTTCTACTATAGCTTTTTTGCCAGCTTTATTTATACCAATATATTCAACATGTGTCCCTATAGCAGTACTTGGAGTAATAAGTGCTAATAAGTCGTATACATCTTTACAAGTTGTAGTAACTTCACCTATTACACTTTCATTTGGTATAAAACTAATTATAGTACCCTGGGCTCCGTCAGGACACTTTACATTAACTTCTCCTTTAGACCATAAATGTCCTTCATTAAACTCAGCATGGACTGCTTTTCCTACAACAAAACTATCTACAGTAAATTTAGTTGATAGAGCACAAGTTACAGATGCACCGCAACCATTCTTACCAGCAGAATAGTTATAAGGTTGTTTATCATAGTTTGAACTAGTATGAGACGAACCAAAGATTATACCAATCTTACCATGAGGAACACCTCTACCATTATCAGATATAGTAATTTGGTGAATCCTCTCATCATAGGTAACATAGATATTTGGAGTAAACGCATTACCTTTCAATATTTCATCTACAGAATTCTGAAATATTTCTCTAGTCATTGTTAGGAATGCTTTTGACCCAAATACTTTACCTATATACATATCGGGTGTTTGACGTACTTGTTCAACAAAGTCTGAAATCTGTTTGATTTCATTACCATAGTTTTTAGCTCTTTCTTCAAGTGATTCTTGAACTTTTTTAGCCATCTTATTACCTCCTTAAAAAAGAGAACTATATTTAAACAGCTCTCTTTCCAAAGCAATTGTACACTCATCCGAAGATGAGTGTACAAGCTTTGTGTTTTGTTTAGAACGGTGCAGCTGTAGTTGTTGCATTAGCAGGAACACCAGTATTTACAGGCTGTCCAATCGGTGGATTGAACGTCTGGTTAGGCTGTGCCTGAGGTGTTCCAGGGAAAGGTACGCTAGGCTGGTTCATCTGAGGAACCTGCTGAGGCTGACCACCCTGAACGAATGGATTACCTCCCATCATCGTACCACCATTGGGCTGAGTAGGCATACCCATACCCATCTGCTGCTGTACCTGAGCTGCTTGAAGAATTGCATTTGCCTGTGCAATAGCATTAGGGCTAATACCATACTGAGGCTGACCACCGTAATTTGGCATAACAGGCATTGGACCTACACTTGAATCGTTTACAAAGTAATTTGGAGCTTGACCAAACTGACCTGCAAACATCATTCCATTCTGGAAACCACCCTGATAACCAGTTACACCAACCTGCTGACGTACCTGATTAATTACGTTATTGAAATTTTTTCTGCCATTAGCATATGCTGTCGGTAGAAGCTTATAAAGAACACCTGCAGCAATATACATCTGCTTAGACATATCTTTGTCTAAAGATGTATTCAGGAGTTTAGTTGTTGACACAACATCCTTGAGCATATCAAGGAGCTTCTGTACAACAGCGTCCTCAGCTAATATTATATTGAATTCTTCTCCAGTCCATTTTGCACGGACACGGTCTGTCTTTGCATCGACAAGTTCAATGCATAGATTTGTACCATCACGGTAGTCCCAACCTGCTACCGCTGAATCACTGGGGGTGAACTCGAAGTTACTACCGCCTTTTGATTTAATGATATCCATTTCCTCAGGTGTAGAGGATGAGGATTTTGCAGGAGTCACATTATTAAATGTGAGTCCAGATTGGACTGCGAAACCTTGGTTTGTAGGCTGTCCGAAATAATTGTAGCCAAATGCATTGTTCATCATCATAGTAGATGACCTCCTTAAATAATATTATTTTATAGATTAGAGACGGCTAATCTCTTAATCACATGAATGATATATAACCATTTACATTTTTGTTAGAGTAAATGTAAATGATTAAAGAAACTTGGTAGCGTTAGAGTCTACAATTTCATCATCGGGACGTAGACCACGCTTTTCTGTAGTAGGAGATGGTTGACCCATAAAATAAGTATGTTCATCAAATAGGTCTGTCATCTGTTTGAAGTATCTCTTACGAGTTTCTTCATTAGTTAAACCTTTACCAACCTTCTCTTCAAAGAAGTGGTCAAGACTTAATCTATCTACTGCTACTTCTACAAACGTTATAGCGTCATAATTCAATGTAATAATAGACATTGGATATAATCTACTATCAGTTGTCTGAGTAGGAACTGTATTAGGACAAACAATATATAAGATTTCATTATCATCATCCCAAAGGAAACAAGATGTAGCTTCATCCCATTGATAATTAGTTGTTGGTCCCATTACTCTAATAGGAAGGTTCATTTTCCTGTCTTCACCAGGAAGTTTATGAAATTCCTTTCTAAGTTTGATTATCTGTTCTTTTGTCATAATAAGCAACCTCCTTATAACGTTAATTATAAGAAAGTTGCTTACTTTATTTTAGATAAATCTGTTTGGCATAATCAGATTCTTATACTTCTGATTTGCTGCAAGAGAATACAGATTAATCATACATGTCGGGTCCTTTGTAGCCTTGTATGCTTCAAGGAGCTGCTTTGCAGTAGCATAGAAAACATACGAGTTATATACATTTTCCCATACTTCGTAATACATTGCATTGTCTCCATTATTGAAGAATGCGGTTTGAGTATTTCTATACTCATCCATACATCTTACAATATAACCGAGATTATTGCAACGATTAGTACAAAACGCAATAAGTGCATTCTGTACAGGTTCAGAGACAAGATACCACTTGTCTTCATTTGAGGACAGATTGCCATAAGAAATATCACTAAGGATATTCTCTGACATCTTAATAAGTTCATCAGGTTTAATTTCATTCACCCAGTTACTTCCTCTTTCACGCTTCTTACGAGCAAAGATTGATTCTCTTGCCATAGTTTATTCCTCCTCTTCATTCATAAGTGTTCCTGCATTGCCACCGAATCCAGTAGCAGGTTTTTGAGATTCTTCTACTGCTTTAACTATATCATAGGAAGGAGCATTATTATTCTCTTTCCAATCAGTAAAGCCTTGAATAGACTCTTCCAGAAACTCCTCATCAATAGCTTCATCGGGATAAGCTTGATTACAGAGTTTAATGAAACGATACAGGGATACACCCTTAGCGGCATCGACCCCTTCTACCATTACAATAGACTTTCTGAGGTCTGTACCATTTTCTCCATCTCTGGTGAGATATTCTTTGATGGTATTGAACGCATTATGTCTACCAACAACGATAAATGCTTCGCCATCAATTTCCATTGGATACTCATCCATGACACCTGCAATGTTAGAATACATTACTATCATGTAGTTACGCATGATAATATAATATACCTTATCATCTACAGACTTAAGATGGGATGGAACAACTCCCGTTTTTGCAATTTCCATTACCTGTTCCTGAGTAATGTTTCCGTTGATTTGCTGAAATAATCCAGACATTTTAATTACCTCCTACGGTGTTTTTATAATAGTGTGACGAATCATTTTGGACTCATCACACTAATAATATACATATATAACAAATTTTAATAATACTGTCTTGGTCTACGCTTTACATATATACAGTGAAATCTGAATCTTGTTATACCTACATAGTTAAGGTTTCTGTTAATATTTTTATTCAGATATTCTTCTATATAGATGCCATGGTCAAATTCTGCACCTTGAGCCATATGTGTTGTGATAGCATAACCGTATTCAAATTTATTACCTTTAGAGAATCTTGTACTCATTATAGCATCTCTAACAGATTTATCACCATTAAGATATCTATAATCTACATCTATTCCCTGAAAGTAATCCATATTATTAATTAAATCTGGTTTGAAATCAAGTTTAAATGTCTGGTCTGTTCTATTGAATACAGACATATCAGGTCTAGATATACAACTTCCTAACAAGCCATTGGTTAAGTTAATACCGCCTGCTTCAATATGCCAGTTATTCTTCCTACAAACAAGTCTTTCTCCGTAATGAGGAAAGTCTCCATGGAAACCTAACATATCATGTCTTATATGGTTAATGAACTTATCACGAGTTACATTCTTACCACAGATTACTATTCTTGAATTAGCAATCATTTCATCTGTCAGTTGGTCTTCATAAATTACATCTACGTTCTTATAATGACCAATAGGAATCTCTCTTCCTTGAATTGCTAATTGAGAGAATGTGATAATGGTATTTCCTTCAGCTTGTCTCATGATTTCAGTTAAGAAATGAACAGTATCAGGATTAGTAAGATATCCAGGTTTACCTGCTATAGGCGGTAATTGGTCTATATCACCCATTGCTATAACTGGAATACCCATACTATCTATAACCTTTCTCATATCTTCTGGAACCATACCTGCTTCGTCTACAATAATAAGGTCTACACCTATTAATGCTTTCTTAGGTACAAATTCAAGTCTTGTTTTAACTTTATTGAACACTGGGTCTACAATAGGCAATCCATTAATACCAAACATAGGTTTCTCTTCAAAGTCGTATAACCAAGAAAAAATAGTACCTGCATTTGTCATTCCTTTTGTTCTCATATTGATAGCCGCAGAGCCAGTATATGCCATAGGAGCAATTCTCTGTCTGTCTATATGAAGCATGTCAATAATATAATTAACAATCCATGTCTTACCACATCCAGGCGGTCCAGATAATTCAAATGTCTGATAACTCCTATGACGCCACCATTGGATGGCGTCATTTACGAGTTGCTTTTGTCCGTTATTCAATACTACCTCATTCATTTTATTTACCTCCCGATGTTCTTATAAAAGTAATAGCTTGGTCGAGAGCATAGAAATCCTTATATGGATACTGGCATCCTTCCATCTTATAAAGTAAATCAATCCAACAAACTGTCTCATTAGTAAAGCTGTTAGATACGATATCACCTCTATTAGTTCTACATACAGCAAATACTTCATTAGGACGAATAAGCTCAGATGTCAGGAAGAATGAGCTAATCTGAATATTAGGATTCTCTTTGAGATAGATATATACATATCTCTGAAATAAAAAGTTTGCAAGCTTTCTGTTAAAAAAGGGGTCAAATTTAATGATATTGTAATCATTAAATGCGATTTTCGGATAGCAAATTGGTTTACCATCTAACTGTACAAGTGTTCTGCTATCCTGTTCTGTACAGATATTATTGTTTACGCCGAGTTCGAGTTTGAATATAAGGTCATATTCAATTTCGTCAATCATTGTAAAATAGGGTGTTGGGTCAAACTGTTCCTTTTTCTTAGCCATGGTTAAGGCTCCTTTACATTTTATTTGTCACAAGTTGAACCTTGTAACACTTTTATAATATACAAATTGAGGGAGGTTTGAGTATGTATAAGGACTACTCCAATTACAATTTTGTTCACGAAGCCATATTATATGAAACCGTAGATAAATATGAAGAACAGGGCATTAAACACCCTTTTTATATAAAGGCGTTAGTACCTCTTGAAACTGAAGCTGGTCAGACAATCAATATCAATAAGTCTAATGTATATAACAAAGACTTGACATGGTTATCTACTTATACAATGACTAGTGAGATTACAATAGATTTATATATACCTAAGTATCTCATGATGGATTACCCTAAGAAATACATACCTAAAGGAACTAAATTTTTGGTAGCATTTGTAGGCGGTAATCTAAACAATTGTCAAATAATAGGGAGGTGTTATGAATGAGTACTAAAACTAATAAAACGTTTACTCTAGACCAATTTGCTGATAGTAAATCGTCTAATACAGTTTCATACTATAGTATGAGTCTATTAGAGAAAGACCCGCAAAATAATATAGAGTATGACGTATTTAATGTAGTTTCAGACTATATGAATGAGCTTAAAGCTATGGCTAAAGAGGTTACATTATCTGAAGCTGAGTACTATACTTATAGGTTTAAACCAAAGCTATTAGCTCACTATCTTTACGGTAATGGAGAACTTTACTTTATCATTCTTTGGTTAAATGATATGTGGTCTGTCAAAGATTTTAACTTGAGAACACTAAAACTTATTAAGAATAGTGAACTTGCACAAGCCTTAAGTTCTATAAATGCTTCTGAAAAGTCATTTATTAAGGCTTATAATGAATCAGCGCTCGCAAGTTATTAACGAGCGTTGATTGAATTAATATAATCAAGATATGCAGGCTGGTCAATCTTGGGTACATATACAAACAGACCGTTAGAAGATGTGTCTTCTTCCTGTTTATATGTCTTTGTAGGCTCAATGAATTCATCAGTATCCTGTATTTCACCATTCTTCAACATCATGAAGTGCGAATATAACATTGGGAAGTCATTTGTTGTGAATTCCTTACCATATTTGATTCTATAATCGTGAACCAAACGTTCCTCTTTACTACCGCTAGGGTCATAGAGTCTGGTATACATATCAGAATATCTTGAAATACCATTGAGTTGATTAATCATATCGTTCATAATATTCGCAAACTCCTTTCTCTTAAACTTTGCTCTGAGTTGTTTCTCAGGACACATAGCATTAATATTATTAATACCATTAATCTTCTGAGGTTGTGTTCTCCAGTATACATCATATAGCGGTTTAGTTCCATCATCATACAAAGTAACGGGGTTCTGCTTCTGCGGAACCTCTTCTTTTTGTCCTTCGAGAATAGGAACTCGTCGTTTACTATTATCTGGAAGCTGTACATTTGTATCTTCTTCACATTCCACTTTCTTATGAGACAAGTCTAATAAGAATGCTGGTTCATGAGCATTAACATCATTAACCAATTTAATACCATCAATGCTATCATAAGGATGATAAACTCCATAGCTATAATTGAGAGGTTTGATATTAGGCGTATATCTCTGTTTTACAAGTTTAATAGCCAGATACTTTTCATTTGTACTTTTAACCATAGACGGTGTAATAATGAAAGCTGCATCGAGATTATTAAGAATAAGCATAGATTCACCTAAGTTACTTCTATCAATTGCTCCTAAGAGATTAAGATTACCTTTATCTCTCAATTCATCAACCTTTTTATTTGCTTCTCTGTTCAACTGACCTGCTGTAAGAATAGGAATATCCATAGTAGATGCAATTGTCTTGAATTCATTGATAATTGAACCAAGTCTAAGACGTTCTTCTGAAGCAGAAAAAGATTCTACAGAACGAATTACATTGATATAGTCAACGATATAACAAATAACCTCGTAGTTATATTCTGCGAGTTCATCTGCTAATTCATACAGATATGCTGTTGTAACAGTATTACTCGGCTTATACTTGATAATGATATCAATCGGGTTATCATCTGTAACCTTAAGGCCGCTTTCTCTCATCATCTTGATGCTATCTTCTGCATCATAATCAATCATTCTACCCTTACCAGTAGACATAGAGAACAAACGAGTGAAAGTTTCTCTCTTCGTATTTTCAAGTGTCAAGTATACCACAGCAGGCTTCTTGGTGGGGTCTTTTGTTTTATATTTTCTATTGAAATCTTTAATCTGAGTTGCAAAGTTAAGTAATGTAGTAGACTTACCTTCACCCTGAAGACCAAAGAATCCATATACACGACCATTCTCAAATCCTCCACCGAGAAGACAATTCATTGCATACATACCAGTAGCAAGTCTAGAGGAAGAATTAGAAATATATGCATGTGTATCCTTAGCGTAATCTTCAAAGATTCCTTCTCTAAGAGATACGAACTCCTCTTCAGCTTTATTGATTTTATTGTTTCGAATCATTGTACTACATGTAGCAATCTGTTCTTTCCAAGCATCAATAATTTGCTTTTTCTGATAAGAATTTGCATTATCAAAATCCTTACCAAAGTTATCAAAAGAATGAATATATGCGGCAAATGAAGCACTATCTAACAGATTAGTTACTGTTTCATCTACATACGTTACATCCTTGTTAGACATTTCTTGAATATTGATATTATAGTTTCCTGCATGATTTACATCATTAGAAAAGATATAATCTCTTACTTGAGCTCCATTAACAAGACCATATCTGATTCTTGCATCGAGACCAAAACGAATAAAATCTAATCTTTCAATATCAGATTCAGTTTTATAATCTTCCATATTGATAAGACTAATAAGTGTTTCTATATTAGCATATCCTTTAGTTCTGATACTACGGTTATCAGAAATAAGATATGAACAAATCAAGTCAAGTAATACATAACTAAGTTTCTGAGTTAAAACTCTTATTGGCTCATTACTATGATTAGTAGTAATGCTATTGTATTTTCGTGAAATTTTCATTTGACAAACAACCTCCTATTACGTAAAGTTCCTTTAAGTGATTGTTTGTACAGTAGTAGTTTAATACAAAAAATGTCACTCAGAGTACTTATTTCGTAAGCTGAAGAAAGAGGGTGATTAACACCCTCTTTGTATTATAACGAACCAAGAATCTCTACAAGTTCATCTACTGTTATAAATGTCTCTCCCTTAGCTTGATTGACATATTGTACAAAGATTTCTTGTGGACTCATATTATTATCCAGAATATAATTGTATTCTGAAAACTTATCATCATTCTTTTGATTCTCTTGAACTGTCTGTTTGAAACCACTATCTTCTACATCAATAATGATATCAGTCTTATTAGAGAAATATTGTTTTACTACATCTGTTGTAGCATTTACTTCAGAGAATCGAATCTTTATATAATCAATACCTTGAGATTTTAGATACATGATATGTTCTATGATTTCTTTAGGTTCACTTTTCAACATATCATCCAGATTGATAGTATCATATCTAAAAGATTCTATAGTTTCAAAGTGTACATAGTATTGATGAGATACAGGATGATATACACAAATTATAAATCCTTTATCCTGTTCTTCTCCAAACTTCCATCTTAATGGAGAACCAGAATAATAGATATGATTCTGATAACAACCTGCAACGTGTACATGTCCACATAAGATAGGACCATTACATCTATGAAAACAACGGATATCAAAAGTAGGATTTTTGGTAGCATTTAAATCTGCTTGATTCATTCCATATATAGCACCTTTGATATTACCATGCATGGCTACCATATCATAATCACCAGAATAGAATAAGGCATTCTCATAGTATTCATATCCTTTACCATATTCTTCTGGAATACAAAGTACTCTAGTCCCTTTAATTTCTTCAAACTGCATATGTTCTACGATTCTAATATCTATACCAGAACCGTAATAACGATAGAATAGTTTAAGTTGGTCTGCATCATGAGAATAAGTGCCATGAATTAATACAAGTGTAGCATTATTCATTCTACATAACTTAGCTATCTCATCTACAAATAACAATGCATACATTACGGCATCAGAATTAGACATAAATTTGTGATGGAAAAGGTCACCATTGATAAAGAAAGCATCAAAGTGAATTGGCATAATCTTATGAACAAGCCTTTCCATTAATAATTCATACTGTACTTTTGGGTCCATTGCTCCAAAGTGAATATCTGCAGTATGAATCTCTACGAGTGGTTTATTGTATAACATAATAAGACCTCCTAATTAGTATTAATAAGTAGTTTTTGTAAATTTAAAAATCTATACATATATATTATTATAGTGAATGTAGAGGTCAGACAATGCATTCTGAAGCCCCACGAGGATATGGGGAAAATTTTAACAGCTTTTCGAAAGGAGCTTATTTATGAAGTATTATGTTTACGATAAGGATGGCTGCGGCTATATAGACAGCATCCTTGTAACAACTAAGCCTGTAACCGACTTCTACTGTGAATTAATCGGTGTCTATGACAACGCATATGACGTGAATCACGAAGCCTCTAGATATCTTTATGATATCCAGAGGCAAATCGACATTCATTGCGATTATGATTATTATGAAGGAGGTGAAGCGTATAAGAAATTTACAGAAGACGATGTAATCGAGTTTATTAAAGATGACGACTATGAAGATGACGACGATTACGATGACGACTATGAAGATGACGACGATTACGATGACGACTATGAAGATGACGACGAAGAGTGGTAATTAACCACTCATCATCATACATAAGCGCTGGTGACAGCAGCGCTTATTTTTTTTAGTATTTTTACTCAGTTATTAACAGTTATATAAGGAGGTGATTATATGGATAATCCAACTTACCTCTCTTTTGACTCTGGTATTACAGATGATAGAATTTATGCTCATAGAGGAGATATATTTATCTGTAGCGGATTGTTTAAAGAGATAGATACATTAGATAAGGATGACCATATTCTTGGTAAACCTAGCAGACCAGTATTAATAATTTCTGAAGATGAATACAATAGAGATATTGTAAAAGTATTAGCATTTTCTTCTAAAGAAGGTTCTGGATACATTGATTCAATCAACGCTTATAGAAGCATTAGGGTCCCTGGAGTTAATAATAACCCAAACCCAAGTTTTATTGATGTGTCTCAAGTATTTACGATAAATACACATCAATTGAAAATTAAATTAGGACATGCTTCTCAAGAGATTGTAGATGCTGCTGTAGCACTACATACTTTACAAAATATGAATCAAAATAGCGTTGGCACTATGATGAAAGTTATGAAAGACAGATTCCCAAACGCACAAGCATTTAGACAAGCTAATACAGTTATTACTAAAACAAGTACAGTGAATTGTATTAGTAGTCCACTTACCGATGTATTTACTAATGTACAACGTGTTAGTGAAGAGGAACTGTTATGTGAAATTAAAAGTACCTTGATAGAACCAAATACTAAAGATGATGCGTATATACTATATCAAGAATGGTTAAATCTTGGTACAGACGTCTTCAGAAATAAGTATGGTTTAACTAAGCAACAATACTATTCGCTTAGAGATAAGTGTGTAAATAAGATGCTAGGTAAAGTAAGTAACTTTAAGAAATATGACTGGTCGACATAATAAGTGGGCTACATATGTAGCCCACTTTTATTTTGTAAATTAAAGAAAAAGACAACTGTATATTATTTAGGTGAATAAAGAATGATATCTCACGGTCATTCGATATTCATATCCGACTCTGATGGAGGTAGACATGACTACCATGCGTAAGAAGCATCAGATATAGTCGAGAGGGTTATGTCCTTATGGTTTCTAGAATAGCCTTAAACTAGAGTAATTTTAACTATGCTCCGAGAAGGAGTAAATTAATTTGGAGGTCATTAAAAATGGCTAGTAAGAAGAATAACGCAAAGAAAAATGTAAACAATGCAAATAAGCTTGCCGAATTAAAAAGACGGCTGCATCAGCATGATGTCATCATTATGATTGGTGATAATGATAAGCGTATTGCCCCTGCAAAAGTATGGAGTACTTTAATCGAATCCTCTGTAGCACAGCAGCAACCTGAAAAATTAAATCTTACTGTTGCTACAGCTACATCAGCTTTTTGGCTTGCAAAAGCTGGTGACAAGTTGACAGAGCAGTATGGAACATCTCATGAATCTCATTTCGGATTCACAATGAGAACAGTCTCTGAAATGAACGAGCTTAAGGATATTTTCAGCGGAATCGATTATATAACAATGTTTTCTGCAACAAACGGCGAATGTGAAAAAATCGACATTAAAAACATAATCAAATCATTTATTGGCGATGATATTAATTGCTTAGTATCTGTACTCGATATGGAAATCCTTAATTGGATTTTCAAAAGTGTACAGTTCTTTTGTTCAGACTTGCTTAATGACCAGGGATATACGACTCCTCCCCAGTTTTATCAAGTAGAACTTCTGGGAGAGGAAATTGTAAGAAGTTGGTTAGTAACTTCGAAAGATGTTGAGACATTATTTACTACAGATAATAGTGTCCTCATTGAAGATGATGGCGTAAAAATTTTGCTTTCTAAAGCAGCTCCTACCGTTGAAGAAATCTTTTATGAGAATGATAATTATTCTGTTGTATCTGTTCATAATGCAATCAAAAATATCATGACAGATTACTTTTGCAATCATCTGTCTTGAACTAAAATAACTCATAAGTAAAAACTACCGTTAATAAGGTAGATATTACTTAGAGTTAAAATTTACTTACAAACCAATCACAATGGATAAGAGGGCTGCGTCGACAAGCAGCCTTCTTTTTTGTCTGTCTAGTGGAACTTTAATATAAAACCAATATTTGAAGGAGGGAGTTATAATGTCAAAAACGTATAACAACACGTTTATTTATACAAAGTTTCCGTATGAGGAGCATATCTTTCGTTTCTTAATCAATGCAGATAGAATCGATAAAGATAGTCCTAAGTTTGAAGATGTAAAGTATGAGTTTAAGAAGAGACAGATTAATAACGGATTACTGAAAGTACTCTGTTCTAAAAATGTCATTCTTCTTCAATCACAAGCCCAGGCGTTGAATACTCAGTTTAGGGTCATTTGTGCTCGTGACCCTAAGTTCAAATCTAATACAGATTATAAAGTATTCATTGATTGTACTGGACTTATTATCAATGATAAGGATGGTAATTATAAATGCCGTAGTATTGATATCTTAATCTCTCATGTTATCAATGCTATGGTTACTATGATTTATCATAAAGCAGAAAACGAAGTATTGTCTACTCATCTTGTTAAAGATACTATGACTGCTTTCTCTGCTTTGTTTACTCATGTAATTGATTACTTAGCAAAAATCTCTGTAATTTCTTCTACTAAGTCTAAATGTCAATTCTTGTCATGTATGTATTTTGTAGAGAATATTCTTCAGAAGGACTTTAATGAAGGATTCCAGCATATGGCAGGCTCTATCTGTAATCTTTCTGATAGAGAACAAGAGATGATTATGGTACAGTGTGATGAAGGTGACTTTGCTAATATCAAAGCTTTTACAGCTAAGCTATCTGATATTCTTAAGATACCTACTCTTAAAGTAGATAATATCATTGATAAGTGGATGTATCTGTATGGCACTAACACTGTATTCGCTCTTGAGTATTATCCTGCTTTGTCTGCTATGCTAACCGATGCATATTGTGGTGCTTATATCAATAATCAGAAGACTATTGAGAAAGTTGTAGGTAATACACTTGTAGAGTATTCTAAGAACGTGATTACTAAGGGTGGAGGTATGGTATGAGTATTTATCTTGAAGACACTCAAGGTAAAATCGTATCCAATCCTATTAATGAAACCAATACTAAGTATCCATATATTCCTAAGAATGAAGACAGTATAAAAGATGCTAATGAGCATCCTATAGACTATCAGTATATGTATAATCATAACGAACCTGTTAGTGATATTGATACAGATGCTTTTGATAGCTATAGAAATAAAGTAGAGGAACTTAGAACAAAAACAGAGAGTTATTATGAAGCTCTAGAGTCTTGTTTAGTTCCAGCAGAAATTCCAGGTATGGCATTTCAACCTTGGGAGTATAGAAAAGAGAAAGATAGTGAAGGAAAAGATATAGAAGTAAAGATTAAGTCTTTACAATATTTCTTCCAAGACCATCCTTCTAATATTGGTTCTGAAGCTAAAGAATATTGTTTTCGTACCAATAAAGTAAAGTTTGTAGATGATAGACATCGTAGACTAATCTATGATAGAACCATTCATATCATGTCTCTTGCAGAGGATGAAGATAATGGTGTATCATTTAAAGATGTATTACTACGTGCATTCTTTACTTATTATAATAACAAGTATTGGTGTAAAGTAAGAAAAATTAATGGCGAGTCGTATACGATTGATAACTTGATGAGCTCTATTATAAAAACTAATACTAAAACTAAAGATAATGAAAAGCTAGTTGTACTTGTTCCTAATGAAGAAACAGGTGAATTAGAAGAGAAGGTTGTAGAATCTGTATCTGACTTTGATTATGTAATGCAATCTGGTCAAGATATAAATACTACAATTCCAAGCACTGTATATAATCTATATAATATTAATTGGATTCACGCTTCTATGATATTCTTAAATGGACTAGCAATTGAATGGACTAAAGCTATTATCTCTGTAGATAATATAGATACATTTGTTATTGTATCTGGTATTAGACAAGAATTATCAGACTATCTAGATGATACTGAAGAAATTACAATGGAATATGTATATATTCCATTTAAGTGTATCTATATGATAGGTACTGAAAATGCATCTAATGCTGATTGTCCATATAAACAATTCCTAAACTCTAGTGGTAAGTTTGATACAGTACCATTTGTTTTCAATAAACGTTATGGTGCTATATTAAAGACAGATGATTTTTATAAGAATGCCAGAGTAAATAATTCTTATATTGATAGAGTTGTATGCACTGACCCAAATATAGTATATGCGGAATTCTATCTTAATGATAATAGTACATCTGGACATGAAGTTTATCTTCCTGATATCGGTATTCAATATAACCAAGACTTTAAGTCTTTTTGTAATACAGACTACAGATGTAAACTTAAACAGTTTAATTTTTTAGGATTTGAACTCAATAAAGATGTAAATGAAAACTTTAAAAGCTCTAATCTATTGACACTTAAGAACGATGACTTTAAAGTTGTTTGGCATCCATTCAATATCATGGATGTAAGATTCAAACGCTTATACAATAATAGACGTCTGTTTAAAGTATTCTATAATACTAAGGTATTATATGACCAAGATAATATTCTTCGTATTAAGAATCGTGATAGATTAGTAGAAGATTATGAAAAGTATAGAAAAGATATAACTGCTAATATTGAGACTTATCTTAATGAAATATATATTCTTACTAAGAAAGATATTGGTACTTATATAAATACAAATGAAAAGACTTTCACGTATGGTTATAAATATCACTATGTAACTCCATATGAATGCTTTATGTTATATAATGCACTTCAAGAGTTACTAGGAAAGCCTACAGTAAAATTTGATACATTTAGAAATATCAATGTAATAAACTATCCAA
>Ga0247609_10000883_pt1 | contig 38250 bp, 26 predicted proteins | sample 172DNAGHGlowgp2_FD_193487 | JGI IMG/M metagenome (GOLD analysis project Ga0247609, IMG submission 193487) | Sheep rumen microbial communities from Palmerston North, Manawatu-Wanganui, New Zealand - 1728 DNA GHGlow gp2 | ecosystem: Host-associated > Mammals > Digestive system > Stomach > Rumen ... | reverse complement strand
AATCAGACAGTTATCAACAAAAAAACGGACAGTTATGAACAATGCTGTTCCGAAAAAACGGAGCAAATCCGTTCATAAGCGACCGACAAGATCAAAAGGAAAGAATTAAACGACAATCCCTAGTGTAATCTTAACGAATCGAAGCTCAACTCCGTAATTTCCCCGTGAAACGAAGCTTCCTTGTTTTCAATAGTAATGGGATCTCCAACCTGCAGGTTCTTATTGATGTACTTCAACATATCTTTGACGTTTTAGGTGGCAAAGATAGGGCGGAGGTGTGCAAGAGAGTGGCCGATAGGAATTTTGGGAACAACTGCGTCCAAAAAATCTGTGTTAAACAGTTATAGAGTGATAAGAAAAAAAGAGAGTGCATTTTGGTATAAAGAATGGGCAGGGGAAAAATAGATTCTTACGTGTAGCTTTTTTTCAACATTTCGTACATCTTTGTCCCATGATCTTTAATAGTATCTCTGTCCCAATACTTGTAATCGTGATGAGCCACCAATAATTTTAAACTTTCAATGCTACCGGATTTTGCCCCATTAATATAAGCTTGTACATGAGCCGTTTTGACTTCATAAGACTCATTGCTTAATGCGGAATTGAGGCCTTGAGAGATCATAACTAGATTCCCAAAACTATCTCTTAAAACTTTATCATTATCTGTATCGTTCCATTTCAACTTAGAGTCGCTTAAGGGTGTTTGAGGTGCAATATGTTCGATACTTCTATTACGTCTGAAAATATAACTATCAGCAACAGCTAAAGCCTCTGGAGAGTTGAAGAAGATTGTTTTCCTATTTAGCCATATATATAAATCCAGACGCCAAAACCAGTATCTGATTTCTCCAAACGAAAGATTCTCGTATGGAGGTAAAATATTAAGAGCATTATCTTTTTCTTTGAATTCTTTGAATAAATCTTCAGCTGACGGTATTCCATCGTGATTCTTTATTGAAGATATGAGCCAGCCAAACCAACGGTAATGGGTGTAGTTTGAGGAGGACACGTAAAGCATAGATTCGAGCATCATGAGCTTTTTTAGCGATTCATCATCTTCGGTTAAATTCATGTCTAAAAAATAACCATATTCTGATGGGCGAATGAAACAAATATCTAATGCCAATCTACACTTCACAAGGAGTTCCATAAAATCAAAAATATCTTTCGGATTAACATTGTTCCCCTCATAAGGAAGATAAGTTTGGAAAGTTTCAAGTAGATTGGTGGGTTTAAAGAAATCTGAAATAGAGCATGCGATTTTTCCATCTAATTTCAGATATAATGTTTGTAGAAGTAAATAAGGAAAAGTCAATGCACAATATGAATCTTTTGCGCTTTCTTTTTCTGATTTTGGTGGAATGGTTGATGCTGAGACATTTGCAATAGAAAGGGATGTGTCAACTTCAAAGTCATTAACGCCGTTTATGAGACCATCATTAATTATGCTCACAATGTTTCCCTTTAAAGCCTTCTTCTTTCGTTCTCTGTATTGATCCTCACTCTCATTATGACGTTTTCGTATCAATAAGGTGTCGACATCAGAAAGCTTATTCCACATGAACATATATTGGTTTATGTTTATGGGGAGATTTCTCAACAACTTAACTTTTAAGATTTCATGTTGTTCCAAATTTTTACCGGAGGTATTCATTCGCTCAAAATATTTGTTAAGGTCACGAGGCTTATAACCTTCCGGTAATGTTGAAATGAAAAAACAAAGATGATGAAGTATATAAGATGCAAAATCAACAGCATCCGATCTCGAATCACTATTCATATTATTCATGAATGATGAAATAACATCAAAACCATTTCTCATATTTGAATTAATAAACGTCGCTTTTTCTATTGAGCCTCCGTCAATTAATGTTTGTAAGAATGCATCGTCTAAAGGACGTGACATAAAATGTAATCTTGGACGTTCGTCAAATAAAAATGATTTCCATTCGGGATCATAGCTTTGCAGGACACATCCCATAAGCATCATTACCGTGAAACGTTGTTGACCATCAACCAGCTCGTTTTCTTTTGTAGAGGTAAGCATACCCACATAATAATCCTCTCTGCCTTTGCTGGAATAAAATGACTTTTTCAAATCCTCCATCAAAGTTAAGATATTGTCTGTCTTCCATTCAAAAAGACGTTGATATATAGGAATTGAATAAAATAAGGATTGCTGAATAATACTATATGGTGAAAGTTTCATTTGTTGAAATTTTTAAATAAATTTGAGATAATTGAATTTTCTAGTTTTTGAGATATTACCATAGCTTTACTTCTCATATTTAATTGAATTGGAGACATATCTTTTCTCATTGGATATGATAATTCTTTTGCCACATTTCTTGCTTCAGCAAGAAAGAAGGTTGGGGATGATGCTTGGTCTATCATAAGAATCAACTCGGAATCTCTTGTATATTGCACTATTGATTCTTTTTGTGCTCGTTTATTTAGGTACCTGTGTTGAAGTATTATACGCATAACAACGACCAAAGCATCAGCAAGGTAGTAAGAGCTGAACTTCAAATAATAGCCAAATAAAATACTTTCTATTGCATCTCTGTACCATTGATGACTCCCTCCAATCAGACCTTGATGTAAACATTCATATTCAGAAGTAGCAATAAACTGGTGATATTTACTAAGATGTTGCTCAACGTATGAAAAGAAATGTGAACCACCTTGAATAGGCTCATTAAAATAGAAGGTTTCACCAAAAGGAGGAATTTCATCAATGATAGGAGCAGCTTCGTATTCTTTTTTAATACGAAAATTATTGGTTCCATCCGTGCAGTCCTTCTTCCGCATCCATTTTCTTAATCTATAAATATATGTATCAAGGGTTCTTGCGTAATCGGGTTGTTCATCATCTTCATTCTTCTGTCTTCCATCCTCTATCATTTTATTCCAAATTTGGGCAGCTCTCATAGATTGTAATTCATACGTCTGTGGTATAAAGCGTAAATGATGAGCCTTAAGCAAATCATAATCAGATAATTTAATTCCACGCGAATTTTGATTTGAAAAAAAAGTGTATGCAAGATCAATGGGCGCGTCTTTTAAGACAAGAACGCTGAATTCCAATAATTTTTGCAATTGATTCGATAAATGTTGGTTTTTTCGTGAATTCCTTTGAACAAAAGATTTGATAAGATACTTATTATATGCAATATAATCTAAACTTCGTTTCGATTCAATTTTTTCATCCAACAATTTTGGGTATGTGCCAAGCTCAAGCATCAATAACGACAATGTTATTAAGCGTTGCTGACCATCAATGATGTCATACTTTCCATTAATGCTGTGAAGTATAATTGTTCCTAACCTGTAAGGAACAGAAATATTATCTTGATTATCCATATGATCGAAGACATCGGATAGCAGACATTTAACATTATCTTCTTCCCAACAGTATATTCGTTGGTACTCAGGAATTGATAGAGGTAGGGCAAGGATATCATGAAGATTTTTAGTGTATAATTCGACATTTGCCACCTGATGGCATAAACTATCAGCAGTTTCTATTTCTCTGGGTTCTATAGGTGATTGTTTTTCTGTTAACTCTTGAAGCATGCTGTCAAATACACCCATGAAATTATATAGGTTTGCGAAAAAATCTTCCGGTGTGTCGATTTTCTTTGACAAACAACACTTATATCCATAAAACCATTCTAACCATATAAGTTCTTCATTATACTGGGTTCTGTTGCTGAGTTCGTCAATTAGCCAATTATATTTCTGTTCCCAATCATCACCCTCGAAATGCAATTCAATTCTTCCATCCCAGTTCGAATCTATTCGGTATTCATAATGGACGTTTTTGTCGGGCAATGGGGTTAAGATTTGAATATACCTGCTGGTTTGCCATGATCCAGATGGGTAATAACACGTTCCCATACGATCCGGGAATTGTTTCCTCAATTGATTTTCTAACCAATTATTAATTGATAACATATTATACGAACAATACTGATTATACCATCTTTTTTACGCCGTTCTGTTACATGCCATACCACGCAAAACCCGAAAGAAAAACGACTCCGCAAAACTACAACTTTTTCCATTTACCTCCAATCTTCTACCCCAAAATCATCGTCTTCCACATCCACCTCATCCAAATAATCCTTCAGCGTCTTCCCGGTTGGGATGAGTTCGTCCTCGTTAGCTTCAACCATCGAGACAAAGAGGTCGCGCATGATGTTGGTTCCCGACTCGCCGGTCTCGGTCGTGAAGCAATCCGTCGGATTATCAAGGACAACGAAGGAATACCAAGACCACATCCGTCTGAACATTGTCCTCACGGCAAACCATAGCGCGAACATACCGCGTGTGATTTCGTCTGGGACGATGGGGAGACCAAACTCCTCCTTGATCAGCTCATCCAGTGGCGTGTCGCATCGGAGGAAAGGCGCCTCTTTGATTTCTTGGTCCATCATGATGGACAGACACCGCTCAAATAGGTAATGTTTGTTCTGGCTCATTCGCGCACTTACGTTCACATACTCACCGTCTTCGTCCTTTTCGCAACGCAACAGCATCTCAATCACAAAAGTCATTCTTGAGAACTCATACCGAGGGGGGGCCGGATTGGGGTTGACAAATGTCCAGAAAGATTCAAGCAAAAGTCGTTTTTCCATTGTGTCCCATTCATCAGCGATTTTATTCTTGTAAATAAGAGCCGTACTGCCGCACTGGTTTTCGTGCAGCAGTATGGCCTTGATTCGTTCCACATCGTTGGTGATGTCGGCTGTGGAAGCCACAACCTCGTTCAGGATCTCAGTCCAGTCGCTCATAGTCGAACCAGGCTTGCGTGGCATTGGCTTTCTTGTAGTCGTAGCCATAACGGTCCATATACATGGCGACAATCTCCTTGGCTCCGTTGTAGAACGGGTTTGATACGTGGTGGTCTGTTGTGACGATGATTTCCATTTCCGGGATCAGAACGGTTCCGTTCACTCTGTGGATTGTTTTGGGTGTAACTCTAAACACTTTACTCATAACTGTTTCCCTGATACGTGTCGGGCGCAACTGTTGGTAATTGAAAGATGCGGCAAAGATAGGACAAGGGTGTGCCAATGTGTGACAGAGTGTCTTCTTATTTCATTCCTCCCTTTGCCAATTCCTTCTTGATGTCTTCTTCTTCCTCATCAACAATGCAAGACCACAAACTGGAATTTTCTAAATCTTCAACAGGAATGTATTGCTGATAGCGTTCGAAAAATGCCATATTGAGGATCGCAGTTTTTTTTTCATGACGAGTGTTTCGGTAACGATGGCGGGAACTATTTATAAGTTTTTCCCAATCCCAACGGTCAATGTATTTGTCAATGAGCTCGTAAGTGAGCGCAAGGTTGCTGTTTCCTGAAAGTTCGGACCAATCCCAGCGGTCTTTGAACATTTCAAGTGTTTCTTCGGTGAGAATTTCTTCTGTTGCATTTGCTGAGAACACTCCCCAGTCAATCAAGTATCCCAATCTGCGTATCATGGCAGCGTCCCAATTGATACTTGAATTCCTTGAAATTTCTTCTCTGTTGAGTTCATCGCTGAAATTCAACATCATGTTTTCAGTGAGTGGATAATTGCGGGAAATGTTATCCCAAGCTTCTTTACGGATTTGTTTTTTTAGCAATGCGCTTGCCAAGTCTTGTTTTTCCATTTTTTTGATTGTTTTTTGTGAATAAATAGTTGATAATATTTGTGGCAAAGATAGCCTGTGGTTGTGCCAGTTCGTGGCACTGTAGAGACGCGGCGCGCCGCGTCTCTACATGTACATCTCTACGCCAGGAACCCAATACAGTTTCCTTTACCTCCGTTCCCGATCTTCTCGTGACGACACAGCTCTTCGATTTCCGCCAAGGTGGGGCGGGTGCCGTGGAGAACCTCCTCCATCACCACCTTGCGGACAATGTTGTCGATTTCTCCGCCGGAGAAGTCGTGGTGGGCAGCCAACTGGTAGCAGTCGTCATTGGTGAGCCAGGAAAGCTTGCTTTTCCAGATGCTCTGTTTGGCTTCCTCGGTCGGCTGTCCGAACTTGATTTTGAAGAGGAAACGGCGGGCGAAGGCGCTGTCAAGGTTGTCGGTGAGGTTGGTGGTGGCGATGAGGATGCCGTCGAGCTTCTCCATCTCTTCCAGGATGATGTTCTGGATGGCGTTCTCAGTCTGCGCCACACTGCTGGAACCGCTGGCGTTGTTGATGTTCTGGCGGCTGCTCAACAGCGCGTCAGCCTCGTTGAAGAGCAGGATGGGCTTCTGTTTCTCCTTTTCACAAAGCCTGCGATAGTTGGTGAAGATGCCCTTCACGAGTTTCTGGCTCTCGCCGTACCAGCAGGTTTTCGCCTCGCTGATATCCACGTGGCACACGGCCCGCCCCGTGGCGCGCGCAATCTGCATCGCCGTTTCGGTTTTGCCGGTGCCGGGCAGACCATGGAACAAGGCGGCAACACCTTTGGGTAATGCCTGTTTCTCCAACCGCTGCTGTAGCTCCGAGAATTTTTCATCGGCAAGGTTCTCCTTGAAGAGTTCTAACTGTTTGGACAGTTCTTTGTCGTAAAACAGGGGCTTTTCGGCGATTTTGTCGGGATAGATCAAGCTTTGACTGCGACTGTCGGTGCAGAAAAGATCGTAGTCCTCTTCCAAAAACAGCTGTTTGCCCTTGTCGGTGAGTACGATGGAGGCATCGGAAAACATGCTGTCTTGAGTCACCTCAATCAGTCCGGCTTTTTGCAGTTCGTGCTCCCCATCTTTGAGATCTCTGGCCACATCCATTCTCTGGTACGTCTCTTTATAGATGTCTTTCAAGGTGCACTCTATGTCGCTTTCACGATCGCGTGTGGTGACGAAATCGTCGCAGATTTCGTAGAAAAGTGTGCGAACCTCTACGTCAAAATTCAATTTGAGGAAGTTTTTCAAGAAAGTGAGATTTTTGTGCTGGTTCTCCAAAGGCTCTATATGTCTGAATAGCCGAAAACTGGACACTTTTTCATTTTCCCGGCTTTCGATGAGGTTCGAAACCGCATTCACAAACTGGTAACGGTCAAAATCAGATGCTTCAAGCGTTTTCAAATCCAACTTTTTGCCATCAAAAATAGCCTCTTTCACCTGCGGATTAATAATATAGTTGTTTCTATCACTGAACTGATGTGTCTTTTCAGCCAAAAAGATGCGTTTGCGCACCAGTTCTTCAAAATCGTTTCTCAACATCAGAAACTCCATGCTTTTGATGCCGAAGAACGAACTGATGTTGTCCTTGTCGAAGTCGTTGCGCTCAACATTTTGGGCGAATTCAGCCACGAATATGGCCGCCTGTAACGGCGTGACATCTAAATATTCGGCTAATAACTGGTTTTTCTTCACCACCTGTTCCACCATTTCGGTTTTGTAACGAGGCTCGTCGGCCACCAACGGTTCTCTTCTTTCATTGCGGCGTCTTGGGCGTTCATACTCCGGCAGTGTGCCCGGTGCAATGGCGTTAATCAATTGCGTTTCAGAGTCTTCCATCTGTACGGCGAGGAAGCTCAGGGTCTGGATCAGGTTGTTTTCTTTTTTCATAATTCCGTTGTTTTTGACGCTGCAAAAATAAAACGCTACTGTGCCATTCCATAGCACAGTGAAAAGTTGTGAATGAAAAATCTTGGCAATGCTATTTTTTAACTGTGCCACCAACTTTCACACCATTTGACTATCTTTGCCGTGTTGAATTTTGAATCCACAGACAATGACAAAAGACCTTATAAGAAAGTATATCTGGCTGATAGACACGGTGAACCAGGCGGGATTCGAGGGAATCACGTTCAGCAATATCCGAGGCAAGTGGAAACGGAACGACCTGCTCTCCGGCGGCGAGGATTACCCGAAACGCTCGTTCCACAACCATGTGGCGGCGGTGCGCGAGCTGTTCGGCATCGAGATTGCCTGCCACAAGAACACCAACTCCTACTATATCGCCAACAGCCGCGACCTCAAGGACAGTTCCGGCTTCAAAGGATGGCTTCTGGATGCGCTTTTGCTCAACAGCCAATTGGAGGAGAGCAGCCAGCTGAAAGACCGCATCCTACTGGAGGATATTCCCTCCGGCAAGGAGTTCCTGCCCACCGTTCTGGAGGCGATGCGCGACAACAAGATGCTGACATTCAGTTACAAACCGTTCTGGGTGGAGGACGACTACGTGTCGAACTTCTACCATGTGGAACCCTATGCGCTGAAGGTGTTCAAGCGGCGGTGGTACCTGCTGGGCAAATATGGTGACAGCCCGCTGAAGGTCTATGCGCTGGACAGGATGCAGGATATCGACATCGAGTTCGAGGATTTCACGTTGCCCGCCGATTTCAACGCGGCGGAGTTCTTCGGCTCCTGCTTCGGCATCATTGTCGGCGACGAGGAACCGCAACTGATCCAGCTGAAGGTCGATGCCTTCCAGTCCAAGTACTTGCGCTCGCTGCCGTTGCATCCGTCGCAGAAGGAGGCCGAGCGCACGGAGAACTATTCCGTGTTCACTTACTTTCTCCGTCCCACTTTCGACTTCGTCCAGGAGCTGCTGGGGTTGGGCGAAACCGCCGAGGTGCTGGCTCCCAAGACGTTGCGCAAGGAAATCTCCCGCATTGGCAAGACGGTTTGGAAGCGGAACTGTTGAGCGCTTTAACCTTTCCCGCCACCAAAACCATGCTACCCGTGAAATCCGCATGACCACCCACACTCGCCGCAGGCGAACCTTTCTGTGCTTTCCGTGATTGCCGTGTGACCTCCCCTTTTTCACCACAGGCGAATCCCAGTGCCCTGCAAAACACGGGCAAATGACCTGCGTGCGCATCCGCTTCAGCCCTTCTTTCCGTCGGTTCAGCCCTGTTTTTGGCCGTTTCGGCCCGTTTTTCTTTTCCCGGATCCATAGGGATTCTATTTTCGCGGCCATAAAAAATGAGGAAATGAAAAACGTTAAAGTATTGATTATTACGGCAGTTATGCTGTGTGCGATGCCTGCGGTTTTGGCACAACAGGTCTTGAATTTGGAAAAATGCCATGAATTGGCCCTCGCCTCGAACAGCCATCTGAAAATCGCGCAGGAGCGTGTCAAGGAAACGGAAGCGCTGAAAGGGGCTGCTTTGGCGCAGTTCTTTCCAAAAGTCAGTGTGAACGGCACTTACAACTGGAATCAGAAAAACATCTCTCTGCTGAGCGACGAACAGCAAGGCGCCATCAACAACATGGGCACCACGGTGATGTCGCAGGTGACCCCGGCCATGCAACCGGTCGTCATGCAACTGATGCAAAGCGACCCCCAGTTAGCCATGACGTTAGCGCAGAGTTTGGCTGGAATGAATGTGGAAGAAGCGTTAAACGGCGTTGGTCATGAGATTACGGATGCCTTCAACATCGATACGAGAAATATCTTCGCGGGAGCGGTCACGGTATCGGAACCCATTTATCTGGGCGGCAAAATCCGTGCCATGTATAAAACCGCAAAACTCACCAACCAGGCGGCACTCCTGCAGGCGGACCAGACACAGGAAAATCTGCTCATTCAGGTCGATGAAGCCTACTGGCGGGTGATTTCATTGCAACACAAACAATCACTTGCCCATCAATATTGCAATCTTTTGGATACGTTGAATCAAAACGTGGAAGCGATGGTGGCCGAGGGCGTGGCCACGCAAAGCGACCTGACGCAAGTGCGTGTGAAACTTAACGAAGCGCAGATGAGTCTGACCAAAGCGGAAAACGGCTTAGCATTGTCGAAAATGGTGCTTTATCAGCTTTGCGGACTGAACCTGACAGGCGATTACGAGATTGCCGAAGAAGAGGGCATGAGGTCTTTTCAGCCTGAGCAAACACTTGACATGCAGAATGTTTGGAATAAGCGGAAAGAGATCAAACTACTGGAAATCGGCGATCAGATGGCCAAGACGAATGTGAAGATGGCTACATCCGGCTTGCTGCCGAATGTGGCGGTGACGGGGTCGTATTTGGTGAGTAATCCCAACGTTTTCAACGGTTTCAGGAATAAGTTTGCCGGAATGTTCACCGCCGGAGTGGTCGTCAATATCCCTATCTGCCATGCGGAGGATTTCCTTGCCGTGAAGGCGGCCAAGCACAAACGCAATGAGGTGCAGTATGAGTTGGAGGAAGCGCGAAACGCTATCGAACTGCAAGTCAACAAGTTGAATTATGAGTTGGAGGTGGCGAACAAGAAACTCGTGCAGGCGCAAAGCAACCTGCTGAATGCGGAGGAGAACCTTCGTCTGGCGAATGAGTCGTTCGAGGCGGGCGTCATCAACAGCAGCGACCTGATGGCGGCGCAGACGGCCTGGATGTCGGCGAAATCGGAAGTGGTAGATGCGGAAATTGAGATCCGTATGGACTACCTCTATCTGCAGCAAGCCCTGGGAAATAACTGAAACCTGAAACTTGAAACCATATAATGTAGAATACGAAAAAACAAACAGATATGGAAAAGACAAACAAAAACTTATGGATTGGTATTGGTGTGGTGATTGCCGTGGTGCTCATCGTCGCCTTGATTGGAGTGGTAGCCTTACGCCCCGAACCGGAAGTTCTGATGGGCGAGGTTGTGGCCAACGAATACCGTGTCGCCAACAAGGTGCCTGGCCGGTTAGACACTCTTTACGTTCAGGAGTCCTCGCAAGTGCATGCCGGCGACACCCTGGCCTTCATCAGCAGCCCCGAGGTGGATGCCAAGCTCACGCAGGCGAAGGCCGCCCGCACCGCCGCATCCGCGCAGAGCAGCAAGGCCAACAGCGGCGCTCGTCAACAACAGATAGCCTCTGCTTACGAAATGTGGCAAAAGGCGCAGGCTGGCGTGGATATCGCCAAGAAGTCCTACGACCGCGTGCAGGCTTTGTACGACAAGAAAGTGGTTTCCGCGCAAAAACGCGATGAGGCCGAGGCTCAGTATAAGGCCGCCATGGCTACAGCAAACGCCGCTAAACAGCAGTACGACCTTGCCATGGAAGGTGCGCAAAGTCAGGACAGGCTGGCGGCACAGGCACTCGTGGCGCAAGCCAGCGGCGCCGTGTCGGAGGTGGAATCCTACATCCACGACCGCTTCCTCATCGCACCCTGCGACGGCGAGGTGATGGAAATCTACCCCAAGCGCTCGGAATTGCTGGGAACGGGCTCTCCCGTGATGTCCATCCTGGACATGAACGATGTCTGGTTCACCTTCAGCGTGCGCGAAGACCTGCTCAAGGATTTGAAAGTGGGCAACGAGGTGGAAGTGCAGATTCCCGCGCTGGGCGAGCAGACCTACAAAGCGAAAGTCACCTACCTCCGCGCGATGGCCTCTTACGCCACATGGCGCGCCACCAAAACCAACGGACAGTATGACGTGAAGAGCTTCGATGTCAAATTGGTTCCTCAAGAGAAGATTCCGGACATGCGTCCTGGCATGACGGTCATCATAAAACGTTAGTTCCGTTCATCATATTCATTGCATCATGAAACATCTGTGGAACTGCTTCTGTAGGGAGCTGGGGCTGATTAAAGAGAGCCCGCGCTACCTGATTCTGCTCACGGCGGGCATCCTCTTCAGCTATGTCTTCTTTCTGACGTTCATGCATGAAGGACAACCGGAGAACCTGCCTATTGCAGTGGTGGACCAGGACGGCAGCTACCTTTCGCGCCGACTGTGCCATGAAATTGACGCGACCCAGGGCGTGGATGTCGTGGCCGTCTATAACAGCCACAGCGAAGCGCGCGAGGCCATGCAACGACAGGAAATCTTTGCCTTCCTGGAAATTCCCGCAGGCACCTATTCCGAAGTGCTCGACTTCAAGACCCCGCACCTCGCACTCTATTCGAACAATGCTTACTTGTTGGCAGGAACCCTGAGCTACAAAACGTTAAGCACCATCGGAAAACTCACTTCCGCAGCGGTGCAACGCGAGGTGATGCGGAAAAAAGGCTATTCCGAAGACCAAATCATGGGGATGATCCAGCCCATTGAAATCGATGCGCACCTGATCAGCAACCCCTGGGGCAGTTATCTGCCGTATGTGCTCACCACGATGCTTCCCGGCATCATCGGTGTGATGGCACTGCTGCTTACTGTCTATTTGGTGACCAACGAATATAAACTGAAAACCGAGAAAATCTGGCTTTCAATCGCTGGCGACAATATGCTTAATGCACTGATCGGCAAATTGTTACCCTATACATGTTGGTTCACCCTGATAGGCATTATCGGCAACATGGTGATGTTCGGATTCAGCCATTTCGTCTGTCTGGGTAGTTTCTTTGCCCTTTCGGTGGCACTGCTGCTGTTCGTGATGGCGATGCAGGCAATGGGCGTGTTTCTTGCCGGACTGATTCCTGACCAACATCTTGCAGTCAGCGTCGCCGCCATTTACGGAATGCTATCATTCTCAATGTCAGGATTTTCCTATCCGGTAGTCAGTATGCCCCCCGCCTTGCAGGCCATCAGCTACGTATTCCCGCTGCGTCACTATTACTTGACATACGCGGACGTGGCGATGTTTGGCGCTACCTTTACGCAGTACTGGCCACATCTTTGTTGGTTGCTGTGCTTTATGATGGCAGGCTGCATTGGCGGATTGCTGCTGAACAGATGGGCCAAGAGCAATTCGGATGACGCAGGAATTGAGTGTTAAATATGGATAAACAGAAGATTATGAAAAATTTTTGGCATAATATAACGTCGGGATTGAAGGATATTTACGATGTTTTCACGCTGGAATTATACCGCATTTTTACCGATGGGGGAGTGATGCTGATATTCTTCGTGGGTTCGTTGCTCTATCCCCTGATTTTCGGGGCGATATACAAGCACGAATGTATCCGGAATTTGCCAGTGGCGGTGGTTGATGATTCACAAAGTGCTCCGAGTCAGCGGTTTATCCATGAGTTGGATGCCACGCCTGAGGTCAACGTCAATTACAACTGCAACACCTTGTCAGAAGCGGAAACACTGATGCGTCAGCGCAAAGTCAACGGCATTGTCTATTTCCCGAACGATTACAGCGACCGTTTGGCAAAAGGGGAGACGGCACGGCTGTGCCTCTTCTGCGACATGAGCAGCTTCCTCTACTACCGTAGCGTATTCACCGGTGCCAGCAGCGTGATGCTGGACGAAATGAAGCATATCGAACTCGAACGCTACGCCATGGCCGGAGTGACGGGACAGGATGCCGAAACGGCCATTACGCCAGTGCCTTACGAGGATGTGAAACTCTTCTCCCCGGCGGGAGGGTTCACCAGTTTCTTGGTTCCGGCACTCTTGGCGTTGGTCATCCATCAAACCCTGTTTCTCGGCATCGGCATCCTTTCGGGCACGGCGCGCGAAGAGGGGCAGACTGTCGCCATCGTTCCCGAACGTTTGCGCAACAGAAGTGTCTATCGGGTGGTCATAGGTCGATCGTTGGCCTACTTGATGATTTACATCCCATTGGTAGCCATCGATTTAGTGCTGCTTCCGCGGGTTTTCGGACTGCCCCACATCGGTCGTCTCGACGACCTCTGTCTCTTCTTCCTGCCGTTCTTGTTAGCCACCATAGCGTTCAGCATGACAGTGGGTTCCTTCGTGCGACAACGTGACACGGGCATCATCGTCTGCATCTTCTTCAGTGTGGTGTTGCTCTTCTTGTCGGGGGTGGTCTGGCCTCGCTCCAACATGCCGCTGTTCTGGAAGTATTTCTCCTACTTGTTCCCCTCCACACACGGCATCCAAGGCTTTATCCGAATCAACTCCTTGGGCGCGCACCTCAAGCAGGTACAATTTGAGTACCAGATGCTTTGGGTGCAGTCAGGACTCTATTTCCTGATCACCTGTCTGCTCTATAGAGTGAAATTCTTCAAATACGAAGACAGAGCCGTGTGTATTTGAATTTTATGTTATTTTGCAGCTTGTTTGAAGAAATATGGTTGCCAATACGAAAAACAGAAGACTTCCAGGGTTTCGGCTGAAGCCGTTGCACGTGATAAACCCCTTCACGGTGCGGAACGCCCTCTGGCTCTCCTTGCCAGCGGGAATCATTCTCACTGGAATCATGACCTTAGGGCGTTTGGACACCTCCACTTGGACGATTGCATCCAGTTATCATCCTGCATTGAGTTTGGCGCTGAATTGCGGACTCTTTTTCGTCCTTTTTCTCTTTGTTTTCAGTGTGGTGAAAAGCAAACTGCCCGTGGCGTGGCGATTTGTGTTGGCCAGCGTCGGCTCTTTGCTCATCGCCGCAATTTTCTCGCTGCTCTCTGTCGGACTGCAACATGTTATTTATGAGGGGTTTATGGTTGAACAAGCCTATAGCAGCAACGTGATTAAGGACGGGTTGATTGTCATCACGACCATCATGATTACGCTGCTGATTTTTAGTCTGAACCACCGCCATCAGATGATGTTGGAGAATGAACGGCTACAGTCGGAGAACTTGTTGGTGCGATATGAAACCCTTGAGAGCCAGTTGGACCCGCATTTCCTGTTCAATTCGCTCAACACGCTGAGCGGTCTGATAGGAATGGATGACGACAAAGCGCAGGAGTATTTGCAGCAGTTGGCATCAACCTATCGCTACACTATCCAGCAGAACAAACTGGTGCCGATCGAGGAGGAGCTCCGCTTTGCGGATGCCTATCTTTACATGATGAATATCCGCTACGGCAGCAATCTGAGGGTGGTACGCCTGTTGGATGGGATAGAGGACTTCGTGGTGCCCATCAGCTTACAGCAGTTGATCGAGAATGCACTGAAACACAATGTGATAAGCGACAAGCATCCGTTGGAGATTCGTGTTGAGGCAACCGACAAAGGCACATTGCGAGTCAGCAACCGCATTTGTCCCAAGGAGACCACCGCTTCCGAGGGCATCGGCCTCACCAACCTGGACAAACGCTACGAACTGATTGCTGGCGAGCACATCTCCATGCACAGCGACAACGAGATGTTTGTGGTGGAAATCCCACTGATTCCCAGACAGAAGGCAATGGAGATTCTTGAAAAAATGAAAGAATAGGTGATGCTATGAAAAAAGTGGTCATTATTGAAGACGAGGCGATTGCGGCTCAAAGATTGTCGAAAATGCTGTCGGAGGAAAATTCCGATTTGCAAGTAGTGCAGGTGCTTCAAACGGTGGAAGATACGGTGGAGTGGTTTCAGACGAATCCCACCCCCGATCTGGTGTTCATGGACATCCACCTCGCGGACGGGCTGGCCTTCCGCATCTTCGACAAAATCACCATCGACTGTCCGATCATCTTCACCACTGCCTACGACCAATATGCGTTGCAAGCTTTCCAGGTGAACAGCATCGACTATCTGCTGAAGCCCATCAATCGTGAGGATTTGCAGCGGGCATTGTGCAAATTCGGGAAAATCGAGGGAAAAGCCCCCGTGGCGGAAAACAGCCAGCTTTCTGCTTTGATGGAGATGTTTAACCGGCAGACACGGCAATACCAATCCTACTTCCTGATTCCGGTAAAAGACAAGTTGGTTCCGTTGGCCATCGCGGAGGTGGCATATTTCTATTTGGAAGACAAGGTGTCACGAGCCTTCACGTTCGATGGAAGGACCGTTGTGGTGGGCAAACCTTTGGATGTTATTGTGGAACAGTTGGATCCGCATCTCTTCTTCCGCGCCAACAGGCAATACGTGGTGGCTCACAAGGCCATCGAGAGCATTTCGATGTGGTTCGGCGGCAAGCTGAATCTTTCCCTTTCTGTCAAAGTCCCCGAACGCATTTTGATCAGCAAGGCCCGTGTGCCTGAATTTAAGGAATGGTTTACGGCGTGAACGGAATGGAACTGTTTGGGAGAATCCTGTTTCCCGAAACAGAATAAAAACGCACGGCCAATACAATGTCCGTGCGTTTCGTGTTTCGTGGTCTGCGGTGAACCCGCGTGGGAGGTTACCCCGCGATGATTCTCGTGCCGCAGTTCGGGTCTTGCAGACGTCCGGCCTCGGTGATGATGCAGGTCTTGCCGCTTTTCTCAACGTATTGGATGGCGGCGCGCACCTTCGGGGCCATGGAGCCTTCGGTGAAGTGCTTCTCTTCCAAGTATTTCTTGGCTTCGCTCACCGTGATGGTGTCCAACGCTTTCTCGTCGGGTTTGCGGAAGTTGATATAGACTTTCGGCACGTCGGTGAGGATGTAGAACTCGTCGGCGCCGATTTCGATGGCGGTGATGGCGGAGGCCAAGTCCTTGTCGATGACCGCCTGCACGCCTTTGAGGTAACCGTCTTTCATGGCCACGGGGATGCCGCCGCCGCCGACGGTTACAACGATGATGCCCTCTTCGGCTAACTGTTTCACCAACTTGACGTTCTGGATGCGAAGCGGCTTCGGGGAAGCAACCACCTTGCGCCAGCCGTTGCCCTTGGGGTCTTCGCGGTAGATGTCACCGGTTTCCTCATGGTACTGTTCGGCCTCCTCGCGGGTGACGTAGGGACCCACGGGCTTGGTGGGGTTCTGGAAGAGCGGGTCGTTGGCATCGACCTCTACGTGCGTGAGCAATGTGACAGTGTTCTTGTCCCAGCCCTTTTCAGCGAAAATGTGGCGCAGACCCTCTTCGATGAGCGCGCCGATGGAGCCTTGCGTCTCGGCCACGCAGAAGTTCAGCGGCATGTCTTCCACCTGGAAAGTCTCCTTGCCGGCCTTGTGCTGCAGCATGACGTTGCCCACTTGCGGACCGTTGCCGTGACCGATGACAATGTTGTAGCCGTTCTCGATCAGCGGAATCAGGTTGCGGCAGGTCTCTGTGACGTTCTCGATCTGCTCCTGATAGGTGCCTCTTTGTTTACTTTTCAGTAATGCGTTGCCGCCGAATGCGATGACGGCGAGTTTTTTCTTTTCTGACATATATTTCTTGTTTTGTGATCCCAGGGCTCACTTCGTTCACCCTGGGTTGACATGCTTCGGGCTTGCCACCCTTATGAAATGTCAACTACTAACTACTAACTGCTAACTGCTAACTATTTATTACCAGATGTGTGAGCGTTTTTCCGGTGCCATGTACATCGGGTCGCCGGGTTGGATGTTGAAGGCTTCGTAGAAGGGGTCAATGTGGCGCAAGGTGGCGTTGACGCGCCAGCGGCCGAGGGCGTGCGGGTCGCTCTTGGTGCGGCGCAGGATCTCAGCCTCCCGGATGTTGGCGGCCCAGACGGCGGCGTAGGCGAGGAAGAAACGCTGTTCAGGGGTGAAGCCGTCCATGTCGCCTTTGATCTGGCCGTCCTTCTTAGCCTTTTGGAAAGCGGTGTAGGAGACGTTCAGACCGCCGTTGTCAGCGATATTCTCTCCCAAGGTGAACTCACCGTTGGCATAGACGCCGGGCGCGACTTCGATGCTGTTGAAATGATCGACAATGAGTTGCGCTTTCTCCTTGAAGGTGGCGGCGTCCTGCTCGGTCCACCAGTCGGCGAGGTTGCCGTCCTTGTCGTAGTTGCGGCCTTGGTCGTCGAAACCGTGGGTCATTTCGTGGCCGATGACCACGCCGATGGCACCGTAGTTGGCGGCATCGTCAGCGTTCATGTCGAAGAACGGGGGTTGCAGGATGCCGGCGGGGAAGCAGATCTCGTTGGTGGTGGGGTCGTAGTAGGCGTTCACCGTCTGCGGGGTCATCTGCCACTCGGTGGGATCGACTTTCTTGCCGATCTTGCTCAAATTGTAGGCCATGTCGAATTGGCGGGAGTTCTTCACGTTGGCGTAATAGCTCTCCGTACCGATGGTCAGACCGCTGTAGTCGCGCCATTTGTCGGGATAACCGATCTTCACCGTGAAGGCAGCCAACTTGTCGAGGGCGTTCTTCTTGGTCTGGTCGGTCATCCAAGTAGAAGCCTTGATGCGCTCGCCGAGAGCCCATTGCAGGTTCTTGACCAGCTGTTCCATGCGCTCCTTGGCCTCTGCCGGGAAGTAGTTTTTGACGTACATCTGACCGACGGCCTCGCCGAGACATTCGTCAAGGTTGTCGATGACGCGTTTCCAGCGCGGACGGTTCTCCTTGCGGCCGGAAAGGGTCTTGCCGTAGAAATCGAAGCTGGCATCCACGAACTCGTCGCTCAGATAGCCGGCGCTGTTGCGGATGACGTTCCATGCGAGATAGGCTTTCACCACGTCGAAGTCGATGACTTCCAGGATGTTGTTCACGCCTTGGATATAGGTGGGTTGACTCACGTTGAGTGTGTCAACCTTCAAGTTCAGGGTTTTCAGATATTGTTGCACGTTGAGGGCGGGGATCAGCTGTTGGAATTCCGCGGGCGTGCATTTGTGGATGGTCTGGTAGGGGTCGCGCAGCACGGTCTTGTCAATGGCGTATTGCGCCAGCAGGGTCTCCAAGGCCATCACGCGGTTGGCCATTTCGGTCTCGTAGCCTTTGAAGCCGGCCATCGCGCTGTAGCCCGACATGCCGAGCATCTTCGCCACCAACTTAACGTACTCATCTCTAATGTTTTGCTGGTCCTTGTCCAAATAGTAGTCGCGGTCGCCGATTCCAAGTCCCGACTGCCAAATATGGGCGATGGTCATGCTGCTGTTGTCAGGGTCGGCGGAACCGAACAGGGCGAAGAAGGGCGTTTGGCCGTTCATCAGCATTTGGGCGAGCTGCACGGAAAGACCGTCGCGTTGGAGGCTGTTGATGGTTTTCAATTCGGGTTGGATGGGGTTGGCACCGCCACGGTCGAGGTCGCCGGTGGCCATACCGGTGTTGTAGAAGTCCGCGATTTTCTGCTCAATGGAGCCGGGAGCGTTTTTCTGCGCGGCGATTTTGGTCACCAGTTCCTTGAGCTGCGCCTGGTTGTTCTCCGCCAGCACGTCGAAGCTGCCGTAGCGGGCGTATTCGTCGCCCAGTGGGTTGCTGGCCATCCAGCCGCCGCAGGCATACTGGTAGAAGTCGGCCGTGGGCTTCACGTTGCGGTCGAGGTTGCCGGCACTCACACCGGAGGTCGTTTTCTTGGGTTTCTTGGGTTTCGCTGGGGTTGCCATACTTGAAGATGTCGCTGAAAAAACAAAACCGAGTGCCAAAACACTCGCTAAAACAACTGTCTTTTTCATTCTTAACTTATTAAAAATCAATATTGTATAATAAAAAATACCCCTTGTTCGGGGGAGCGGCAAATATATAAAAAAAATGTATTTTTGCGCCTTTGAAATTTCAAACAAGAAGAGATATGATTTATTTAGACAATTCAGCGACATCTTTCCCGAAACCCAATGAGGTTTACGAGTTCATGGACCATTTCTATCGTGTGCACGGCGTGAGCCCCGGACGCGCGGGGTACGATGCGGGTATTGAGACCGGTGAAGTGCTCACCGAGACCCGCCGTATGCTCACCAAGCTCTTCAACGGCGGTACTGACGAAAAACGGCTGACATTCAGCTACAACGCTACCGACTCCCTGAACATCCTCATCCAAGGTCTGGCCGAGAAAGGCACGCACGTGATTACCACCATGTTGGAGCACAACTCCGTGCTCCGTCCTCTTTATCACCTTGAGAAAGAGGGAATTATCGAGGTTACTTATCTGCCGTTCGACGAAGCCGGCTACGTACATCCCGAACAGTTCGAGGCGGCTATCCGTCCGAATACGAAGATGGTGGTTTGCACGCACTGCTCCAACGTCATCGGCACGGTGCAACCTATCAAGGAAATCGGTAAGGTCTGCAAGGCCCACGGCATCACTTTCGTGGTCGATGGCAGCCAAGGCGCAGGTGCGGTGAAGATGGATATGATTGACTATAATGTTGACGCATACGCCTTTACGGGACATAAATGCCTGATGGGACCCACAGGCATCGGTGGTTGTTACGTGCGCGAAGGCGTGGAGGTGCGTCAAACCCGCTTCGGCGGCACCGGCGTGAAGTCGGCCGTCAAGGACCACCTTGATGAATATCCCTACCGTTTGGAGGCTGGTACCATCAACATGTTGGGTATCAGTGGTCTGCATGCGGGCGTGAAGTGGATTACCGAGAAGGGCATTGAGAACATCCACAATCAGGAGATGGCCTTGTGGAAGCGTCTCCGCGACGGCATCATCAATGTGCCTGGCGTGATTGTCTATTGCGCCACCTCCGTGGAGAACCAGAACCCGGTGCTCTCCATCAATATCAAAGGTTTTGAGGCCATGGACGTGGGTACCATGCTTGACGTGGATTACGACATTGCCTGTCGCACGGGTCTGCAATGCGCCCCGCGCGTACACGAGCAGCTCGGCACTTTCGAGATTGACGGCACCGTGCGTCTGAGTATCGGCGCCTTCAACACCGAGGCAGACATCGACGCCTGCATCCAGGCCGTCAAGGAGATAGCCGCGATGAAAAACTAATTCCGAACATTTTTGTTTTGTAGAGACGTGCCATGGCGCGTCTCTACATTATTATATATGCTCCATGAGCAGCCTCGAAGAGGCAAAACGCACGAAGTGCAATTAACCCCACATAAGCGACGAAGGAGCGCAATGTGGGGCGTAAGAGAGGAGAGCCCCAAAGCGCAATGTGGGGCGTAAGAGAGGAAAGCCCCAAAGCCCAGTATGGGGTCTGTCAATGGTCAACAAACGGTCAATGGTCAAAAGTCAACAGTCAAAATGGGTCGGGCACCTCGCGGTGCTGACAGTCTACATTATCTTCGGGGTCAACCCGAACTGTTCGAAGGCGGTGGTGCCGGAGTACATCACCCCTGAGGCCTACACGACCCTGCGACTGTTCGTCGGGGCGGCGGGCTTTTGGCTCATCTCCCTGTTCGCGCCAAAGGAGAAGGTCACGAAACGCGACATGGGCATTATCGTCCTCGGCGCGGTTTCCCTTTACAGTACGCTGTGGGCCTTTGCGGAGGCCATGCGCTACATTTCCCCGACATACGTGTCGCTGATTTCGGCCATGTCTCCCTTGGTGGTGATGCTCATGGCCGCTGTTTTCCTGAAGGAGCCCATCACCACGCGCAAGGCCGCCGGAGTCTTTTTCGGTATCGCGGGAGCTTTGATGATGATTCTCTTCTCGCTTCGCGGTGACGCGCACTACAGCAATATCGGAGCGTTGCTCTGTTTCGTAAATATCTTGTTTTACGCCACTTATCTCCTAATCACCCGCGCCATCTCCCCCAAGTATTCTCCCGTGACGATGATGAAGTGGATGTTCCTTTTCTCGTTCGTGCTGAGCCTCCCGTTGGCCATCCCCACGGTGAAGGATTCGCCGATGCTGCTCGGTACCGCGCCCGCCATGGCCTACGTCAATATGGGGGTTGTTGCCGTTTTCGCCACTGTTGTCGCTTATTATCTGCTGCCCGTGGCCCTGCGTCGCCTGCGTCCCACCACCGTCAGCATGTACAGCAATCTGCAGCCCCTCATCACGGCCGCACTCGCCATCGCCGTCGGCCAGGATATCTTCACCTGGAATAAACCTGTAGCCCTCGTGCTGGTCATATTCGGCGTCTTCCTCGTCACCACCAGCCGCGCGAAGGAAGTTGGCAGTTAGCAGTTAGTAGTTAGCAGTTGGCGGAACAGTCTGCGATTTTTGAAACCTGAAACCTGAAACTTGAAACCTGAAACTTGAAACTTGAAACTTTGAACAATAATTCACCATGACCATCGCCCTCTTTATCACCCTTTTCCTCTTTCTCGTGCCGGATATCTACATCTCCGTCGCATTCTTGCGCCACGCACCAGTGTTGTGGCGGGTGCTCTTTTTCGTGCCGACACTCGTGGGGCTGCTTTCCGTGCTGGTGATGTTCTATAAGGGCTTTTCCAGTACTTTCGGCACGATTTTCCTCGTCGCGCTGCTCTGTTTTGCATTGCCGAAGCTCGTTTTTATGGCGATTTCGCTGCTCGCCAAGCTGTTGGGAATTTGGAACATGGCGGCCGCCTCTACGACGAATGTTGTCGGTATAGTAGCGGCCGTCCTCATTTCATTGATGGCCTTGTATAGCTTGACTTTTGGATGGAAACAGCTTGATACCGAGTATGTTGACCTTTATTTTGACGATCTTCCCGAAGCCTTCGACGGTTACCGTATCGCGCACCTGAGCGACCTGCACGTGGGTACATACGGCACGAAGACCGCTTTCGTGGAGAAGGTGGTGCGGCTCGTCAATGAAGAACACCCCGACGCGGTGATGTTCACAGGCGACCTGGTGAATGTCGACCCGTCCGAGCTTCCCCCGTTCACGTCGGTGTTGTCGCAGCTGGATGCCCCCGACGGGGTGTTCTCCGTTCTGGGAAACCATGATTACTGTCTTTACGGCGACCCGAGCCGCTGGTCTCACGTGCGCGAAGGAGCACTGAAAGTGGCTGATATAGAGCGTGGTATGGGTTGGACGGTGCTGATGAACGAACACGTCCTGTTGAGCAGGGAAGGGGACACGATTGCCGTCGCCGGGGTGGAGAACAAGGGCAAGCCGCCTTTCCCGGAAATCGGTAGTTTAAGCAAAGCGGTGGAAGGCATAACCGATTATGACACAGTGAAATGCGAAAGCGGGTACTTTACCATACTGCTCACGCACGACCCGTCGCATTGGCAGATGGAGGTCGTGCCGGAAACGCACATTCCGCTCACGCTATGCGGTCACACACATGCAGCGCAGTTCCAATTGGGTCCGTGGTCGCCGTCCAGTTGGATGTACAAGGAGTGGGGTGGGGCGTACCAGTCTGGAAATCAGCAGCTTTATGTCTCCACAGGCCTCGGCGGCACCTTGCCGTTTCGTTTCGGGGCTTGGCCAAAGGTGGTCATCCTGACCCTGCATAAACGTTAGGAGCCACGGCATTCCTATAGGAGCCACGGCATTCCTGCCGTGTAATCATTATAATTACCAGAATCCATTTTTGAACAAAATGAATATTTCAAGTGGACTCAGTTATATGACGTCCGAACCGCAGGAATGCGGTTCGCTCCTAAATGATGTCCGAACCGGGGAATGCAGTTCGCCTCTAACCATCGGCAAGGTCAACGGTCAAAACTCTCACGTCTATATTTTTGTATATTTGCCGTTTGAAAAAAATAGAATATAATATATTTTAACATTTTGATTTTGAAGATATTATGAGAAAGATTCTCTTGATGACGATGATGATGGCCGCCCTGTTCTGCGGCACTTTGACGGCTCAGAACGCCGATCCAGTGTTGATGACTGTGGGCAAGGAGACAGTGACGAAGTCCGATTTCATCAAGGCCTACCAGAAGAACAGCATGTTGAGCGATGCCACCGAAGCCGACCTGCGCGACTACCTGCGCCTCTATAGCGATTACCGCATGAAAGTGCAGGAAGCGAAGGCCTTGCTGTTGGATACGGCGAAGGCCTTCCGGAAGGAGTGGGAAGCCTACAAGAGTCAGTATGCACAGCAATATCTCGTTGATACAGAGGTGAGTGACCAGATCCTGGAAGAAGCGGTGGAGCGTGCCCGTTACCATGTTCGCGCATCACACATCTTGATTCGCCTCCCGCAGAATCCAACCCCGAAGGACACGCTGGCGGCGTATCATAAAATTATGAAAATCCGGGACGAGATTCTCGGCGGACTTGATTTCAACGAGGCGGCGATCCGTTATTCTGAGGATGAGTCAGCGCAAGACGGCATCAACCCACAGAGTGGGCGTTTCAGATACGGCAACCACGGCGAACTGGGCTATTTCTCTGTCATGGAGATGGTTTACCCGTTCGAGTGCGCTGCTTACAACACACCGGTTGGGCAGGTTTCCATGCCCGCCCGCACCCAGTTCGGCTATCATCTGGTCTATGTTCAGGACAAAATCCCTGCAATCGTCAAGATTTATGTTTCCCAGATTTTCCTTAAGGACACCTCTGCGCTAAACAAGAAGGTCGACCACAGCGAGGTCATGGCCAAGTGTGCCCGTATCAAGCAGGAGTTCAAGAGTGGTGTGAGTTTCGACACCCTTGCCGCCCGTTATTCTGACGATCCGAGCACCAAAAACAAAGGAGGTCGCATGGAGCCGTTCGTCCCGAACCGTCGTCCCGGCGACTACGTTGCCGCTGCTGTCAAACTGAAGGATGGAGAGATTTCCGAACCGGTGGCTTCCAGTATCGGTTGGCACATCCTGCGTCTTGATTCCGTGGTGTACACGACAATTAACGATGAGTTCAAGTATCTGATTAAGAACCGTCTGGGCCGTGACTCACGTTCCAAAAAGAGCAAAGAGTCACTGGTTGAGAAGTTGAAAGTGGAATACAATTACGAGGAGAAAGGCAAGGCTGCGGCCATGAAGTTCTTCAAAAAGAACATGCCGGACACCTATTTTCAGACCAAGCGCGTGGTGGCTGATTCCCTGCCTGGCATTGAGAAGCTGAAACCGATGTGCACGTTCGCCAACCAGACGTTGACCGCACGTGACTTCGGCAAATATCTCGACCGTTTCCAGGGGGCGCAACTCACTGTTCCGGTGGCTTTCTTTTTAGAACAAGTGTTTCCCAATTTTGTGAGTGACAACATTTTGCGCTACGAGAGCACACGCTTGATGGATAAGTATCCCGATTACCGAGACGTGGTGAACGAGGTGTATGACGGCTTGCTGATTTACGAGGTGAACGCGCTGAAAGTGTGGAACGCGGCCATTAAGGACACCGTGGGCGCCGAACAGCTTTACGAGCAAATGAAGGACGAGTTCGCTACCGGCGACACTGCGCAGCCGTACAAACCATTCGATCAGGTGCGCGCCATCGTCATCAGCCGCTATCAGGATCAGTTGGAGAAGCAGTGGATCAACGAGTTGCACCAAAAGTATCCTGTGAAAATCGACGAAGAGGTGTTCAAAACTATCCTCAAAAAATAATTGTGAGAAAATTCGCCGCCATAGTATGTCTGCTGTTGCTGGTATGTGCAGCCTGTCACCGCAAGAGTGACCCGGTGGTGGCACAGGTTTACCAGTACAAGCTCTATGCCTCCGAGGTCCGTCGGGGAATGCCCGTCGGGCTTTCGCAGGAAGACAGTCTCACGCTCGTGCGCGACTTCATTGACACTTGGGTGAAAGAGAAGTTGGTCTTGCATGAAGCTGAGAAAAGACTCTCCCCACGGGAGAAAAACTTCGACAAGGAGATGATGGATTACCGTAACTCGTTGCTGATCAACCGCTACTATGACAAGCTTTGGAGGCGGGATACGGCTGACAATAGGATTACCGAGCAGGAAATCTCCGATTTTGTGCGTTCGTTCGACAGCCGTTACACCGTGGACAAGGAGATTGTGCGGGTCAATTACGTCAAGTTGCCTGCCAATTCCGCCACGTTGGCATCTGTGAAGGAGATTCTTTTCGACGAAAGTCGCCGTGTGGAGGAGAAGGAGGCTTTGGTGACGATGCTCGGTGACACAATTGAGTACTTGCTTGACGACGATGCCTGGCTCTACCTTGACGATTTGCAGAACGAGGTCGCGTTCGAGATTGACGCGCACAAGGCCGCGGGTAAGGGCGAGAAAATCCGGATAGAGAAGGAGATTGGAGACCAGATTGTGCTGCTCGTCGTTCTTGACTATCGTTCACAACGTTCTGTGAATGAGACAAAAGAGGAACGCGCCGCCGCTGGCATGCTTATTTCCAACCAACGCAAAACCCAGTTTATCAACCAATACGTACAGGACCTTTATGACAAGGCATTGAAAGAGGGAAAGGTTGTGTATTGACCTTTGACCTTTCATCCTTGGCTCTTTTACCCTTGACCCTTGAACCGTAGCCCCATGATAAGAATATACAACAAGTCGAGAAATCCTCTGCCGGCCTATGCGTCGGCGAATGCGGCAGGCATGGACCTGCGAGCTGACCTTCCGGAACCAGTAGTGCTGCATCCGCTGGAACGCAAGCTCATCCCGACGGGACTCTACATTGAGCTGCCCACAGACTGCGAGGCGCAGGTGCGGCCCCGCAGCGGACTGGCTCTCAAACATGGCATTACCGTGCTCAACAGTCCCGGCACCATCGATTCCGACTATCGGGGCGAAGTCGGGGTCATCCTTGTGAACCTTTCCAGCGAACCTTTCACGGTGAACCCCGGCGAGCGTATCGCCCAATTGGTGGTCGCTAAGTTCCAACAAGAGGAGTTGGTCGAGGTCGCCGCATTGGAAGAATTGTCGGATACGGAGCGTGGCACCGGTGGTTTTGGCCACAGCGGAAAACAATAATTGTACTGATTATGAAGAAATTGACTGTTTGGATAGCGTTCGTGCTCGTCTGTGCGTCTGTGTATGCGCAACCTGCGAAGAAGATGCGGCAAACGGCCTCTAACACGAAGGAGGCGGTGACGGAGCGGCAGATTACGAGCCGTTTCAATGCGGGGCTGCGGGCCTTCTACACCGCGCAGTACGAGGAGGCGGAGCAGGCCTTTTCGGGCATCCTCACCGTTGCGCCGAAGCACGCGCCCTCGTATTATATGCTTGCCCGCGTTTACGCCGGAAAACAGCAGTATATGGAATCGCAGAACGCTATCAAACAGGCGGTTAAACTTGACAAGAACAATATCTGGTATCAGGTTGCGCTGGCCGAATCCTACGTGCGGACCGAGAGTTTCAAGGAAGCGATCCCGTTGTGGGAGAAAATCTGCCGCGAGATGCCCGACAATCTGGACTACCTCACGGCCTTGGCCGTTTGTTACGAGAAGAACGGCACAGCCGACAAAGCTGCCGAGATACGTGCCCGTATAGGGAAACTGTCGCCACCGGATGCAGAGGACAATCCGTCCGAAACGCCTGTCGCGACAGGGAATGGTGGTTATAAAACACAGGGAATCAGTGCGTTGAAATCCGGTCAATACGATGTGGCCGTTGCTCAGTTGTCGCAGGCGTTGAAGGAGGACGACACCGACTACGACCTCTGGAGCGCCTTCGCGGAAGCCGTCGCCAAGTCGGGCAAATGGTCGGAGCTCACCGCTCGGGAGGAGGATCTGACCACGCTTTTCCCGCAGTCGGCGGCACTGCTCACCTCTTTGGCCGGCGCCTTCTTGAAATCCGGAAATCCCGAAAAGGCGGTGGAATACTATAAACAGGCTAAAGCCTTCGCTTTCGAGCCCGCTCTGATCCAGGAAATCAAGAAGGGGCTGTTCGAGGCATACACCGCGATGGGGGATACAGAGAGTGCGGGGAAGTATCGGTAGAGAAGTGTACTCTGTTGAGCGGAAATCACATTTTTTTACAAAACAACTAAAATTTTCCGGGTTGTATCAAAAAAAGATTATTTTTGCAACGGCTTTTTTTTGCAACCAGAATTTTAGTTTGTGACGCATAACTACTTTATAATCAATCAATACTCACCTCCTTCGCGCACTCAGTACAAAAAATCATGTAGCGCAACATCTAATTCGCCCCAATTTTTATTTTATACCGAAATGCAAATTTACTGTAATTTAGTTAAATTGCAGTCGGGTTTGCCGTGTTTTGAAATCAAATAAATCGTATATGAAACATATTATATTTTCTTTGTTTTTTGTCATGGTGATGACGGCCGTCATGGCGCAACCCGAGACGATGAGCGGATTTGTGGCGGGTGCCGTCACGCAGAACAGTGTCTACTCGGTGTTAGGGCAGCCTTTCGTGGGCACCAGCGAGGGTTACGGTTACCAGATTGTGGAGGGCATCGCGCAGACGCAGTTGGTGCGCAAGAACATCAACGTCATGGTGAATGTGGGCGACGGGTATTCCGACTACGGTTTTTCCTACCCGGCCACCACGCCGGCGGGCATATACCACAACAGCGGCTATTTGGTGCACGGGGCAGAGTATTTTTACGATTCGATTAATGTGCTGACCCTCAATGTTGTAGGTCCATTCACTTGCGGCGACCCCATTATGGATGTCGATTTCAACGAATATCCCACCGTTTACGTGGCAGGTCATTGTTGGACGCAGAAGAACCTCATGGCCGAGCACTATCCCGACGGAGTGACGGCGATTCCGAATGCGAAGGTCTATCAAGACGATGCGGCGAACCTGCCTCTTTACGGCCGTCTCTACACATGGTGCGCGGCGGTGGGCGTGGCGAACGACTGCTCGGCATCCCCGGCCGTTGACGCCGACGGTTTTGTGCAGGGTGTCTGCCCCGACGGCTGGCACATCCCCACGGCCGCTGAGATGGAGGCGTTGCGCACGGTGAGTGTGCCCGCGCTGAACGCCACCACCTTGTGGATTACGCCCAATGCGGGAGACAACACCAATGCTTCGGGCTTCACTGCGGTGCCCGCCGGCAAGTACAACGCCTCGCTGCTCCGCTACGAGGGGCTTGGCACGGAGGCCGACTGGTGGAGTACCAGCGGCGCCTACGACCCTTCCACGCACACCACCACGGCCAACGTCTATGTCTGTGCTTGGTACTGCGACGGCCTGCTCACCCAGACCCAACTCGCCAACGACGCCGTGAGCGTCCGATGCGTGAGAAACAGTTAGCAGTTAGTAGTTAGCAGTTAGTAGTTAGCAGTTAGTAGTTAGCAGTTAATGGAAGATGCTACACCCTACATAAGGAATATGTTCCTTGAGCTGCCTCGGAGAGGCAAAACGCGCGATAGCGCAATTAACCCCACATAAGCGAAGCGCAATGTGGGGGCGCAATGTGGGGTGGGGCCCGTAGAGAAGAAATAAGAAAAAACCGATAAATATGAAAAGAACATTTACCCTTTTCGCAGCGATTCTGCTGCTGGCGGTCGGAGCGGCCGCCCAGAAACTGAGTTACCAGGCCGTGGTGCGCAACAGCGCCAACGAGCTGGTGTATGACGCGACCGTGAGCGTGTCGCTGAAAATCCTGGCCGCCGACGGCGTGACGGTGCAATATGCGGAGACGCAGACGACCACCACCAACCAGAACGGCTTGCTGACCCTGATCATCGGGGAGCACCCCACCGGATCCTACAGTCTCACCAACGTGAACTGGACGGACGCGAGCATCAGGACCGACATCACGCTGCCCACGGGCGACGTGGTGACGAACACCATGCCGGTGACGGCGGTGCCGTATGCCCTGTACGCCGACGGCGCGGGCGGTAACCTCGACCAGGTGCAGAGCGACTGGACAGAGACCAACACCGCTTCGAAGGCTTACATCCAGAACAAGCCGAATATCCCGACGGTGCCGACGAACGTGAGCGCGTTCCAAAACGATGCAGGCTACCTGACGGGCTACACCGAGACGGACCCGCAGTTCAATGCCTGGGACAAGGACTACAACGACTTGACTAACAAGCCAACTATTCCGACGGTGCCGACAAACGTGAGCGCGTTCCAAAACGATGCAGGCTACCTGACGGGCTACACCGAGACAGACCCGCAGTTCAATGCTTGGAACAAGGACTACAACGACTTGACAAACAAGCCGAATATCCCGGTGGTGAACAACGCCACGCTGACCCTGAAGCAGGGCAACGCCACGTTGGGAACGTTCACGGCCAACGCTTCAGTGAATCAGGAAATTGAGATTCCAACACAGGCGATTCCGGACCAGGTGAACGCCGACTGGAACGCTACGGACGGTCCGGCGAAGATTTTGAACAAGCCGACTATTCCAACGGTGCCGACAAGCGTGAGCGCATTCCAAAACGACGCGGGCTACCTGACGAGCTACACCGAGACAGACCCGCAGTTCAATGCCTGGGACAAGGACTACAACGACTTGACAAACAAGCCAACTATTCCGACGGTGCCGACGAACGTGAGCGCGTTCCAAAATGACGCGCAGTACGTGACCCAAACCCAGCTCGACAACGCGGGCTACATCACGGGCTACACCGAGACGGACCCGCAGTTCAATGCCTGGGACAAGGACTACAACGACTTGACAAACAAGCCGACTATTCCGACGGTGCCGACAAGCGTGAGCGCGTTCCAAAACGATGCAGGCTACCTGACAAGCTACACCGAGACGGACCCGCAGTTCAATGCCTGGGACAAGGACTACAACGACTTGACTAACAAGCCGAATATCCCGGTGGTGAACAACGCCACGCTGACCCTGAAGCAGGGCAACGCCACGTTGGGAACGTTCACGGCCAACGCTTCAGTGAATCAGGAAATTGAGATTCCAACACAGGCGATTCCGGACCAGGTGAACGCCGACTGGAACGCTACGGACGGTCCGGCGAAGATTTTGAACAAGCCGACTATTCCAACGGTGCCGACAAGCGTGAGCGCATTCCAAAACGACGCGGGCTACCTGACAAGCTACACCGAGACAGACCCGCAGTTCAATGCCTGGGACAAGGACTACAACGACTTGACAAACAAGCCGACTATTCCGACGGTGCCGACGAACGTGAGCGCGTTCCAAAACGATGCAGGCTACCTGACAAGCTACACCGAGACCCAATCTCTCGCCGATGTGACGGCCAAAGGCAACTCCGCCGGCAACCGCCAGCTGAAGAACGTGAGCGACCCCACGGACGCACAGGATGCCGTGACCAAGAGCTATCTGGTCGCGCAGACCGAGACCATTACGGCCTCGATACAACAGCAGTTGGCAAACCTTGCCGACCAGTACCAACAGCAGCTCGGCGCCCTTACCAGCTCGTTCCAACACCAGCTTGACAGTCTGGGCGGCGTGATTGAGGCGCAGCAGCACTTGCTCGACAGCCTGATTAACGGTGGCTCCACACCTATACCTCCGACCCCTGCCGCTCCCACGGCAACCACCTCCCCCGCCACCAACCTCGCCGCCACTTCCGCCACCCTCAACGGCACCGTTTCCAACCCCGACAATGTGACTATCACGGCGCAGGGCTTCGAATGGAAGACCACCGAGGGCGGCACGTACGCACAGGTGAATGCCGCGGGCGAGACGATGACATATAGCCTCACGGGCTTGGCAGCAAACACCAGCTACACGTATCGGGCGTTCGTGACCACGGCGAGCGGGACGAGTTATGGCGAGGAGGTGACATTCACGACCCTTTCTGCCGGCAGCACCGCCGTCATCGACGAGAAGTCCTGTCCGGAAGCCCAGACGGTGACCGACCACGAGGGCAACGTGTATGCCACGGTGCAGATCGGCAACCAGTGCTGGATGCGCGACAACCTGCGGACCACCACATCGCCGAGCACGGGGACGTACCTTATCCCGGCTGCGAATGCTAATTACACGTACACGGGCAAGCAGGCTCGCTGGTTCAACAACGACTCCGCCACGTATGCGCCGATGAACTACGGTCTGCTGTACAATTGGAACGCGGCGGTGGATACGTTCAACACGACATACGGGGAGACGAGCGTGAATACCAGCTCCAGCAATGCCGTGTCCGTGACATTCAACGGCCACCGCAGGGGCATCTGCCCGGCGGGCTGGCATCTGCCGAGCGACGCGGAGTGGACGGCGATGACGAACTATGTCAGTAGCCAAAGCGCATACACCTGCGGCGGCAACAACATTTACATCGCCAAGGCGCTGGCCTCCGAGACAGGCTGGAACAGTTCTACAGACAACTGTGCGGTGGGCAACACCTTGACGGCGAACAACGCGACGGGCTTTTCCGCCGTTCCGGCGGGCGGCTGCGTCGGTTCGTCGTTCAACGGCGCGGGCGGCTACGCTGGCTTCTGGTCCTCTACGCAGCTCCTCAGCAGCGGCTACGCCTCCTACCGCGACCTGGACTACGGCAACGCGCGCGTGTACGGGACCAGCATCGGCAAGAACGACGGATCTTCTGTCCGCTGCCTCCGCGATGAGTCCGGCAATACCGTCCAGGCTCCCACGGCGACCACCTCCTCCGTCACCAATATTACGGAGAACTCTGCCACGCTCAGTGGTTCCGTCACCAATCCCGACAACGTGACGATTGCCTCCAAAGGTTTCGAGTACAAGGCTCTGGGCAGCACCGCTTACACGCAGGTGGCCGCCACGGGCACGGACGATTCGTTCAGTGCCACTGTCTCTAACCTCGCACCCTCCACGGAGTATTCTTACCGTGCGTTTGTGACCTATGACAACAATACGGTTTATGGCGGCGAGGTAACGTTCACGACGTTGTGCGGCAATGTGCAGCTCTCCATCCAGGCGACCAAGACCTCAATCTGTCCTGGTGTTGAGTCCGTTACCCTGACTGCCTCGGGTGCGGAGACCTATACGTGGTCGACCAACGAGACCGGTGCCAGCATTACGATTACCGCCCCGGGATACTATACGGTTGTCGGACAAGATGCCAATGGTTGTGAACGCTTCACCGACATTTACATTTATGAGGAAGTCTGTGCCCCGGTACCCCAAGTGGCGACCCTCGAACCGACGCACGATCCGGAGTTGTATTATCACTATCTTTCGGGACAGATCGTGTCTGACAACGGCAGTGCGGTGACGGAGTGTGGCTTTTGTATTAGTGACGGCGATCAAGAACCTACCTATCCGAATTCGGCAATGTCGGTGCAGAATTGGACAGGGAACACGTTCAATAAAGATCTCCATGTTTCAGATTTCACGGAGGGTGTCACCTATTATGTCCGCGCCTATGCAAGAAACAGTGCGGGAACCGGATATGGTGAAACGGTTACGATTAAATGGCCGAAACACCCGATTGTGAACTTAAGCGATAATGATATTACCAATGTTACAGATAATTCTGCTGCGGCGACCGCTTCAGTGGAATTGAGGAATTGTACAGGAATTGTCGCGGCCGGTTTCTGCTGGAGAGAGATTGAGAATAATGTGTATCCTACGCTGGAGGACAGCCACACGGTGGAGGCAGGCAGCACATCGGATTATTCTTTCTCCAGTGCAATAACTGGTTTGACGCAGGGGATCGAATACATCGTTAGAGCGTATGTTACGACAGACGAAAATTTGACCGTGTATTCTGGCAGTTCGTATTTTACGACAAAATGTGGGGCTCCCACTTTTGAGCTTTCCGCGTGCGGCGATGATTGCGTTGAAGTTACTTATGATCTCACCAATACGGGTGCTATGGATGGGATTGGTGCTTACATTCAATATAAAGAGGCCGCCGCTTCTGTAAATAGTTGGTATGAGGAGTATGCCTTTTCTTCTCCTTACTATATATCATACTTCCTTCCAAACACCGAGTATGAAATACGAGTAGGTTCACATTGCGATGACGAGTCAGTGAGTTGGTCCGAGTCTAAGTATTTCACGGTTCCGTACGGCTCGTCCGCTCCTACACCCGCTGTCACTTCCGCCATTCCCTGCACCATCACCTCAGGGCACCCAGCGCAAACGGCAGCCTTGGGCTATACAGCCAACGGCGCAAACCACGGTTTGGAGACAGTCACTTCTGACGGCAAGATTAACTCCGTGACCGACTACGACGGCAATGAGTACCCTGTGGTGCAGATCGGAAGCCAGTGCTGGCTGGCCCAGAACCTGCGCACCACGCGCTACTCCGACGGCACGGCAATCACTCCGGGCGGCAGCAGCACTTCCGCCACGACGGCCTACTATTACGACTACAGCAGCTCGAACATCCCGTTGGCGGACCGCGGCTACCTGTACAACTGGCCTGCGGTGATGCGCAACTCGTCCTCCAGCAGCGTCACCCCGAGCGGGGTGCAGGGCATTTGCCCGTCGGGCTGGCACGTGCCGAGCGACGCGGAGTGGACGCAGCTGACGGACTACGTCAGCGGCCAGAGCGAATACGTGTGCGGTGGCAACACGAGCTATATCGCCAAGGCGTTGGCCTCCAAGACATACTGGAACACGTCTAGCGGAACGTGCTATGTGGGTGACACCCAGAGCGCCAACAACGCCACGGGTTTCGGTGCGTTGCCTGCAGGCAAGTACTACAATGGCTGCAGCAATTTCGGCGACTACACCGACTTCTGGAGTGCCACGGAGGCCTCCAGCGGTGGCGCTTGGTACCGCAACCTCTGCTGCGGTTACGCCTACGTGTACCGCAACAGCTTAAGCTGGGTCTACGGCTGTTCCGTCCGCTGTCTCCGCGATTAAAACAAACAGATCAAAGCAGAAATTCCTTAAGCCCGACAGGGCAAAAGGGATTTCTGCTTACCTTGTGAATCCGCGCCAAGCGCGATAGCGCAAGGCGCGAGCGGAATGCAATTAGGAATTAGGACATTAAAAAAACGCGTCGGAGTCCCGGGCGCTACGGATCCCGGGAGAGTGCGTGAATCATATTTATCGGGCGGCCCACTGCAGTTAGTAGTTGCAGTTGAGAAAGATGCCATCGGGGATTTTCGGATACCCTTTGTCACAGATTCAGTGGCTGCTGTTTCCCGCCGTTCCGGCAGGCAACTGCAACGGTTCGTCGTTCAACAACGCGGGCAACAACGCCACCGATTTCAATGTGGATATGACCTTCCATCCCGAGGAGATTGCCCAGATGCTCGGCGATTACGAAAACGACAGGCATACGGGCATGGATATGAAGGCGATAAGCGAGGAGATTTACAAATACACCTCCGGTTATCCCTATCTTGTCAGCGCCATCTGTAAGATTATCGACGAACGGTTGGAGGCCGATTGGGATTTGGATAATGTGCAACGAGCGGTGAAAATCATTGCCAAGGGAGAAAATGTCACGTTAATCGATGACCTTTCCAAGAATATAGAAAACAACCCTGAATTGCGAGGTTGTGTATTGACCTTTGACCTTTCATCCTTGGCCCTTTTACACTTGACCCTTGAACCGTAGCCCCATGATAAGAATATACAACAAGTCGAGAAATCCTCTGCCGGCCTATGCGTCGGCGAATGCGGCAGGCATGGACCTGCGAGCTGACCTTCCGGAACCAGTAGTGCTGCATCCGCTGGAACGCAAGCTCATCCCGACGGGACTCTACATTGAGCTGCCCACAGACTGCGAGGCGCAGGTGCGGCCCCGCAGCGGACTGGCTCTCAAACATGGCATTACCGTGCTCAACAGTCCCGGCACCATCGATTCCGACTATCGGGGCGAAGTCGGGGTCATCCTTGTGAACCTTTCCAGCGAACCTTTCACGGTGAACCCCGGCGAGCGTATCGCCCAATTGGTGGTCGCTAAGTTCCAACAAGAGGAGTTGGTCGAGGTCGCCGCATTGGAAGAATTGTCGGATACGGAGCGTGGCACCGGTGGTTTTGGCCACAGCGGAAAACAATAATTGTACTGATTATGAAGAAATTGACTGTTTGGATAGCGTTCGTGCTCGTCTGTGCGTCTGTGTATGCGCAACCTGCGAAGAAGATGCGGCAAACGGCCTCTAACACGAAGGAGGCGGTGACGGAGCGGCAGATTACGAGCCGTTTCAATGCGGGGCTGCGGGCCTTCTACACCGCGCAGTACGAGGAGGCGGAGCAGGCCTTTTCGGGCATCCTCACCGTTGCGCCGAAGCACGCGCCCTCGTATTATATGCTTGCCCGCGTTTACGCCGGAAAACAGCAGTATATGGAATCGCAGAACGCTATCAAACAGGCGGTTAAACTTGACAAGAACAATATCTGGTATCAGGTTGCGCTGGCCGAATCCTACGTGCGGACCGAGAGTTTCAAGGAAGCGATCCCGTTGTGGGAGAAAATCTGCCGCGAGATGCCCGACAATCTGGACTACCTCACGGCCTTGGCCGTTTGTTACGAGAAGAACGGCACAGCCGACAAAGCTGCCGAGATACGTGCCCGTATAGGGAAACTGTCGCCACCGGATGCAGAGGACAATCCGTCCGAAACGCCTGTCGCGACAGGGAATGGTGGTTATAAAACACAGGGAATCAGTGCGTTGAAATCCGGTCAATACGATGTGGCCGTTGCTCAGTTGTCGCAGGCGTTGAAGGAGGACGACACCGACTACGACCTCTGGAGCGCCTTCGCGGAAGCCGTCGCCAAGTCGGGCAAATGGTCGGAGCTCACCGCTCGGGAGGAGGATCTGACCACGCTTTTCCCGCAGTCGGCGGCACTGCTCACCTCTTTGGCCGGCGCCTTCTTGAAATCCGGAAATCCCGAAAAGGCGGTGGAATACTATAAACAGGCTAAAGCCTTCGCTTTCGAGCCCGCTCTGATCCAGGAAATCAAGAAGGGGCTGTTCGAGGCATACACCGCGATGGGGGATACAGAGAGTGCGGGGAAGTATCGGTAGAGAAGTGTACTCTGTTGAGCGGAAATCACATTTTTTTACAAAACAACTAAAATTTTCCGGGTTGTATCAAAAAAAGATTATTTTTGCAACGGCTTTTTTTTGCAACCAGAATTTTAGTTTGTGACGCATAACTACTTTATAATCAATCAATACTCACCTCCTTCGCGCACTCAGTACAAAAAATCATGTAGCGCAACATCTAATTCGCCCCAATTTTTATTTTATACCGAAATGCAAATTTACTGTAATTTAGTTAAATTGCAGTCGGGTTTGCCGTGTTTTGAAATCAAATAAATCGTATATGAAACATATTATATTTTCTTTGTTTTTTGTCATGGTGATGACGGCCGTCATGGCGCAACCCGAGACGATGAGCGGATTTGTGGCGGGTGCCGTCACGCAGAACAGTGTCTACTCGGTGTTAGGGCAGCCTTTCGTGGGCACCAGCGAGGGTTACGGTTACCAGATTGTGGAGGGCATCGCGCAGACGCAGTTGGTGCGCAAGAACATCAACGTCATGGTGAATGTGGGCGACGGGTATTCCGACTACGGTTTTTCCTACCCGGCCACCACGCCGGCGGGCATATACCACAACAGCGGCTATTTGGTGCACGGGGCAGAGTATTTTTACGATTCGATTAATGTGCTGACCCTCAATGTTGTAGGTCCATTCACTTGCGGCGACCCCATTATGGATGTCGATTTCAACGAATATCCCACCGTTTACGTGGCAGGTCATTGTTGGACGCAGAAGAACCTCATGGCCGAGCACTATCCCGACGGAGTGACGGCGATTCCGAATGCGAAGGTCTATCAAGACGATGCGGCGAACCTGCCTCTTTACGGCCGTCTCTACACATGGTGCGCGGCGGTGGGCGTGGCGAACGACTGCTCGGCATCCCCGGCCGTTGACGCCGACGGTTTTGTGCAGGGTGTCTGCCCCGACGGCTGGCACATCCCCACGGCCGCTGAGATGGAGGCGTTGCGCACGGTGAGTGTGCCCGCGCTGAACGCCACCACCTTGTGGATTACGCCCAATGCGGGAGACAACACCAATGCTTCGGGCTTCACTGCGGTGCCCGCCGGCAAGTACAACGCCTCGCTGCTCCGCTACGAGGGGCTTGGCACGGAGGCCGACTGGTGGAGTACCAGCGGCGCCTACGACCCTTCCACGCACACCACCACGGCCAACGTCTATGTCTGTGCTTGGTACTGCGACGGCCTGCTCACCCAGACCCAACTCGCCAACGACGCCGTGAGCGTCCGATGCGTGAGAAACAGTTAGCAGTTAGTAGTTAGCAGTTAGTAGTTAGCAGTTAGTAGTTAGCAGTTAATGGAAGATGCTACACCCTACATAAGGAATATGTTCCTTGAGCTGCCTCGGAGAGGCAAAACGCGCGATAGCGCAATTAACCCCACATAAGCGAAGCGCAATGTGGGGGCGCAATGTGGGGTGGGGCCCGTAGAGAAGAAATAAGAAAAAACCGATAAATATGAAAAGAACATTTACCCTTTTCGCAGCGATTCTGCTGCTGGCGGTCGGAGCGGCCGCCCAGAAACTGAGTTACCAGGCCGTGGTGCGCAACAGCGCCAACGAGCTGGTGTATGACGCGACCGTGAGCGTGTCGCTGAAAATCCTGGCCGCCGACGGCGTGACGGTGCAATATGCGGAGACGCAGACGACCACCACCAACCAGAACGGCTTGCTGACCCTGATCATCGGGGAGCACCCCACCGGATCCTACAGTCTCACCAACGTGAACTGGACGGACGCGAGCATCAGGACCGACATCACGCTGCCCACGGGCGACGTGGTGACGAACACCATGCCGGTGACGGCGGTGCCGTATGCCCTGTACGCCGACGGCGCGGGCGGTAACCTCGACCAGGTGCAGAGCGACTGGACAGAGACCAACACCGCTTCGAAGGCTTACATCCAGAACAAGCCGAATATCCCGACGGTGCCGACGAACGTGAGCGCGTTCCAAAACGATGCAGGCTACCTGACGGGCTACACCGAGACGGACCCGCAGTTCAATGCCTGGGACAAGGACTACAACGACTTGACTAACAAGCCAACTATTCCGACGGTGCCGACAAACGTGAGCGCGTTCCAAAACGATGCAGGCTACCTGACGGGCTACACCGAGACAGACCCGCAGTTCAATGCTTGGAACAAGGACTACAACGACTTGACAAACAAGCCGAATATCCCGGTGGTGAACAACGCCACGCTGACCCTGAAGCAGGGCAACGCCACGTTGGGAACGTTCACGGCCAACGCTTCAGTGAATCAGGAAATTGAGATTCCAACACAGGCGATTC